>Ga0208666_1000457_pt1 | contig 19430 bp, 6 predicted proteins | sample 5B_taG_FD_184078 | JGI IMG/M metagenome (GOLD analysis project Ga0208666, IMG submission 184078) | Marine viral communities from the Subarctic Pacific Ocean - 5B_ETSP_OMZ_AT15132_CsCl metaG (SPAdes) (version 2) | ecosystem: Environmental > Aquatic > Marine > Oceanic | place: Pacific Ocean...
AGAACCTGATGTTGCTGCAATCTTCGCATTGAATGTCAGAGAACCATCATTGTTGACTTCTATTGCCTTAGTTGTATTGTCAAAACCAGTTACCTCTATCTTTGGTTTTGCACTCTGTCCTTTGTTTGGCGTAATTAGAATGTCCTTGTCCGAGTTACCCATCAGTATTCAACCTCCATCTTTCCAACATCCTTTCTCTCACCATGAATCAGATAGAAACAGTCAATGCCCTCGTCTGCTGCATTAGCCACGAACACTTGGTTGTCTTCTATCTTTTCTACATAGAGCATTTGAAAGTCACCATTAGCAGTCAATTGAACACTAATTGTATTCTCATCAACCAACTCTGTCCAATACTCAGGTAGTTGTATCACACTTCCTTCTAGTCTGCCTCTATGATACACTCCATGTTCCGGTCCTTCAAGAGAACCATGTTGTAGTGTCTTACCTTCTTGTGTAGGATGTGGAATAACGAAAGACTTAGTTTGTGCAGCGAATGAGCCTTCTACTTGTAGTTTGTATCCGGGTGTTGATGTTCCAATACCAACACGATTGTTCGTTGTATCTATCTTGAATGTGTTAGTGTCTACTGTGACATCTCCTGATACAGTTAGGGAAGATAGTGTTCCAACACTTGTGATTCCTGATTGTGCTGCATTTACATTCAGTGTATCTCCACTTAGAGTCAGCCCTGTTCCAGCAGTTAGGTTAGTATCATCTGAGATATCTATTGGGTCAACTGTAATTGCTTGTCCACTGATACTGAGATAGTTTCCACTGCCAGTTAGTGTGACATTAGTGGAGTTATCTGTTCCAGCCGCATCAACACCTAATGCACTTCTTGCGGCAGATGCTGAAGTAGCCCCAGTTCCTCCCAGTGAGAGAGGCACAGTTCCAGCAGTGATTGCCTGTCCTGAAATACTGAGATAGTTGTTTGACACAGATGCAAGAGTCACATCTGTTGAGTTATCAGTTCCCGCTACATCTACACCTATGTTTGCTCTAGCATTTGCCTTTGCTGTCGTACCGAGACCTTGTGAAGCGGTGTCCGTTCTCACCCTGTTTCCAAGAGCATCGATTATCGTACCCGCTATTTGAGTATCATCTCCTAGCACATCTGCTATTTCTTTCAGAGTGTCTAGTGTTGAAGGTGCGTTATTGACTAAATCCGATATTTCGGTATCCACATACGCCTTGATGGATTGTTGGGTAGCGAGATGTGTGGCAGAGTTTGAGTTCAAATTGTTCTCATTTAGAACTGGAACTATGAAGTCAAGCGTACCATCTCCATCTTGATAGTCTACTGTGATGAATGTCTCAGTATTGCCTGTGACCATTCCACCAACGAAGTCTTCAATCTCTTCCTGAGTTCTCTTTACCTCTGTCTCGGTAGCAGTAGCCAAACCAATTACATGACCATTGCTATCAAGTTCGATATCCTGTATGTATGTTCTTCCTGAGTTGAGACTATCGCTTGCTGCGGATATGTCAGGATGTCCCGAAGAATCAACTGCAACTACTGTGTAAGTTCCTGCACCAGTTCTTTTCATTAAGCCATTAGAATTGAAATCTGAATCCATCACTGCTCCGGCTGCTGCGACATTAGTAGCAACAGTTACATCAGCACCTGATTCTACATTTATCATTGTGCGAACTTGGCTTGCAGTAAGTTCCTCTATTACTCCATTAGCACCTGATACCCTACCTAGTATCCTCTCATCAGCAGATACATTCTGAATCTTCGCATATGTCACTTGGTCAGCAGCGATTTTGTCAGTGGTTATTGCATCATCAATTATCTTCGCAGTGGAGATTTTGTTGTTCCCTATTGTCAAAGCACCAGTGTTGCTGATAGTCGCATCTCCTGAAACTGGTTTGTTTGTGAAATGAGTACCGTTTGCAACCATGATTTGTGTATCAATTGCACTAATTGAATCATCAATAATGTTGATTTTAGCAGGGGTAACAGCATCATCCACTATTTTCGCTGTTGTTACACTGTCATCTGCTAGTCTAGAAGTGACTACGCTTCCGGTTGCCATCTTGATAGCAGTAACAGCACTATCTGCTATCTCAGCAGTATCAACAGCATTGTTGGCTAATTTGACGTTTGTTATTGCATTTGTTGCAATCATACCTGAAGATACTGTCCCTGTATCACCAGTTGTAATTAGAGTTCCACTTATGTTTGGTAGGCTAATTGTTCGGTCAGCAGTTGGGTCAACTATTGTCAGGGTTGTTTCGTGAGCATCAGCAGAAGCACCTTCAAAGACGAATGCGTTCTGAACATTCACTTTAGTTTGATTTACTGTTGTACTTGTTCCATCAACAAAGAGATTGCCCCTAACCCTAACAGTAGTATCATTACCAGCATCGCCAATGTGTAGAGTATCAGTCTCATCGAGAAGTGCAAGAGCAGCGACAACATTCGCTTTGTCAGTGACATTTGCTCCCGCTTCAATTCCAGCCAGTTTATCAAATTGGGTGTCAGTCATCAGACCATGAGCAGATGTTGTTGCATCAGGTATAGTAGCGGTAACTGTGGTGTTATCTGTTTTCGTTATAGTTAGAGTATTTCCACTGAATGCTGCTGAACTTATCGGCTTGGCTACTGAATCGATTGTCAACCCCAAGTGGTTTCTTGAAACTGAAATGTTTCCTACTCCTTGGAAACCAATGCTAGTCACTGAACCATCTATTCCAGCGAGTTCAAGTTTCTTCGCATTTGATGTAGCACCATCAGCAGCCCTAAGCGTATACTGAGTATCAATAGCATCGAATATCTGAACATCCACATATGACTTTACAGCAGTGGTGGTTGGAATGGATGTGTTATGTCCACCTATATTCGTCAGACTTGTATCCAATCCACTTACATCTGACAAGTCTGAGATGCTTGAGGATGTCGATAGGTAACTACCAGCCGCTTGTTTTGCATTGAGTTGTGTCTGTATAGATGATGTTACTCCATCTAGATGATTAATCTCAGCAGCACTTACATTTGACACTCCATCTAATATGTTAATTTCAGCAGCAGATGCAGTTATACTCAAATCACCAAGGTTCTCAACTTTCGAGTTTAGAGCAGTGGCTAAACCAGTAACCTTGCTCTGTGCGATATCTGCTAATTTGTTATTAGGTATAGAACCAGCGAGTTGTGCATTGCTTATACCACCTGATTTTATGCTGACTGCTCCACTAGATATGTCAAAATCAGCACTAGCAAATGAAGCGATTCCTTTGTTAGATACAGTAGCATCCTCAACATCTATGACAATTGTACCGTTCCCATCATTGTAAGTTGTAGTAATTCCCTCACCATCAGTAATTAAAGCGTTGACTCTATCATCCACTCTTTCATCTGTGTAGTATAGATTTGCTCCTTCTGCTACGTTTGCAGTTGTTAGAGTAATACTTCCACCTAGAGCAACAGTGCTTCCGTTCACGGTTACTGATGAATTTGCCAGTTTGTTATTCGCAATACTACCAGCAAGTTGAGCGTTTGTTACTGAGATGTTGCTAACGTTTGTTGCGAAGTTAGCACCTGCCGTTGCACCAGTTGCTATTCCTGCTAACTTGGTGTTTAGAGCAGATGTGAAGTTGACATCAGACTGAGTATCAGCAGACAGAACTCCTGATACAGCATTCATGGTAAGATTGCTTCCAACCTTGAAACCACCTAAAATCGAATCTGTGGCTTTGGGTAGAATGTAGTTGTTGGCATTAGAAGCCATACTGTCTAACTTACTCTTCAATGCATTCGTAAAGTTATTTTGAGTTAGTCCTCCATCTCCTACTGAGTATTGAGTATCAGTAACAGTCTCTGTTCCAGTTGCTATTCCTACAACGTGTCCGTTGCTATCTAGTGTAATATCTTGAATGTATGTTCTACCTTCATTATTGGAACTACTGGCTGCACTGGAAATTGTGGGGTGTGCTGTTAGGAATCCACTGTTGCTGTTGTCATAGTTAGCCAAGTCACCATCTACATTCAAGGTGTCACCACTTAACGTGACACGATTACCTGCAACCAAGTTTGTATCATCTGATATGTCTATCTCACCTAGAGTTATTTGTTGTCCACTTAGAGTCAGATAGTTTCTACTACCGGATAGAGTGACATTTGTTGAATTGTCCGTTCCAGCAGTATCTACATTCAAGAATGTTCTAGCGGCAGATGCAGAGATTGTCTCTATTGCACCTGTACCACTAGTAGTTCTACCTAGAAGCACTCCTGATGCAATATCCTGAACCTTATCGAAAGTTACTGCGTTATCTGCGATTCTTGCAGTAGCGAATGTACCACTAGTTATTTTGCTAGTTGCTAGGCTTGGTATTCTACTATCAGCAAAAGTACCACCTGTAATCTTACTGGCATTTAGGTCAGGTATGTCAGATGCTTGCATTTTGTTGAATATATTGAGGATATTGGTTCTCTTTATCCCTCCATCTGCATCATTGAACATTATGAAATCTAATGTTCTATTTATTGCGTTTTCAACACTTAATTCAAGAATATCCACATTTACTGTGTTTCCTGAGTTAGATAGACCAGTTCCATAAGTCAGTGTTCCTTGCTTTCCTGCTAGTGCAGATGTTAATCCTGTAATCTTATTCTGAGAGATACTCCCTGCTATGTGAGCATCTAAGACTGCATTACTGGCAATCGTATCAGATATTATTGCATCATCTGCTATTAGTGCAGAAGTGATTTGGTCATCTGCGATATGAGCAGTCAGGACAGCATCATCTGCTATCTTAGCACTAATCACTGCATCATTTGCTATCTTAGCAGAGGTAACACCTTGATTCGCTATCTTATCAGTAGTGACATTTAGGTTAGCAATCTTAGCGGTTTCAACGGCTGAACCAGCAAGTTCCTCAGTATCTACAACTCCTGCCGCAAGACTAGTAGCCAATGCAACATTTCCAGTACCATCGAAGGATACTGAATTAGAGGTAGTGACATCTCCTGATATCGAGAAGTTTCTAGAGGTAGCCAAAGCAGTAGCAGAAGAGACAGTTCCCGTTAGATTACCAATGAATGTTCCTGCAACGAATGTCTCAGAGCCAACTGTCCATCTTCCTGCACTCTCATCCCAAACCAGCGTCTTATTAGATTGGTTTCCTCTTTCTACCTCTATCCCTGCATCTTCAGATGCTGGTGGCGTACCTGTCAAATCTGAGTTTAGGGTGATTATCCTATCTCCTATGTTGACGTTGTTTGAATCAATTGTAGTTGTAGTTCCACTGATAGTTAGATTTCCTGCCACTGTGAGATTACCAGCAACAGTTGTATTGTCACTACTATCTCCTAGTGTGAAATTACCTAAATCTCCGCCTAGAGCAGACTTTACATTAGCAGTGCCAGTGACATCGGCATTGTTTTCTACATTGATTAAAGTCCTTAACTGAGCCGCAGTTATTGCCTGAACATCTCCTGTACCACTTGCCACTCTTGCGAGTATTCTATCTTGAGCGATATCAGTAATCTTATCGAGGGTAACTGCCCCACTTGCTAAATCTCCTGCTACGATAGTGCTATTCGCAATCTTTGCTGAAGTAACAGCGTTGTTATTTATCTTGGCTGTGGTAACAGCGTTATCAGATATGTGACCTGTTGCAATTGAAACTTCAGATACTTGTCCTGAAGCACTTCCAGTTCCAATTAACTTGAATGCAGCAGATAGGTCTTGCATTTTTTGGAATGTAACTGCATCATTGTTAATCTTAGTAGTTGTTACTGCATTGCTTGCAAGTTTAGCATTAGTCACTGCACCACTTGCTAGACTACCTGCTGCTAGATTAGATAGGTCGGATGTCAGAGCCACAGTCCCAGTTGCAGAAGGAAGCGTCAGTGTGTATGCAGTGGAACTAGGGGTATGAGTTAGAGTTCCCTCTTTGTTTATTCTGAGTCTCTCAGTTCCTGCATTTATTGCTGAAAACTCTCTGATTGATTGTTCATATCCAAGATATTGATGTTTTCTAGTAGTTACATTCGCAGAAGAAGCAGCGTCTATCTTTGCAACTATGATTGGTATATCTCCACCCTTCAACTCTGCAACAGTAGCAGATGTGTTTCTAAGAGCATGACCAGTTACAGTGCCGGGTCTCCACTTCAATGTATTAGCCGTTTCACCGCTTTCTGTTCCATCACATACTACGATAACACCATACCAATCAGAAGAACCACTTTGTATTGTTCCAGTAGTTGTATCTAAGTTAGCACCTGAAACAGAGACAAGTTTACCGTTTCTCAAAACCTTACCTGCACCAACAATAAATCTAGTTGTTCCACCGTTTGTGGTCTGTGTCAAGTCGAATCCATCTATTCCTCTGTTCTCACCAGTAGCCGCTTGTAGTGCTTTGATGATACCACTGTGAATGTTGTCAACACCATCTTTCAGTTGTACTACACTGGTGTCCATTCCACTAATTATTCCTATATTTGATGTCATTAATTACCCACCTCTAACCTTACTTGAAATGAAACTGTGTCACTCGAACCAACTACTCCGGTGTTTGTGAAGGTGACTCGGCTCAATAAAATACCGTTAGGTGGGGTCGTTCCATTGCTCTCACCTGTTCCTGTTTTGAATATGCCTAGTTCAGATATTCCTGAAGATGGAATCTCTGCTCCTGTGAAACTGACATTGTATATCAGGGAAGAACCAACTACATCAGGTATTATTCCTGTCTTCATTCTGACAAAACTGTTCAAACCAGTAGACTGCAAGGAAGTTGTATCTCCACCATTGCCTACTGCTACCACTCTGTAAGTAGCCGCTATATGGTCTGCTATTTCGTTTGCTCCTGTGTTTACTACTGTCATTTTCAATCCTCACTATCATATTCTATCAGCACACCCACTGATTGTCTACTGAATCCAACTTCTGTTCCACTGCTATCCAGTTCCGCCATTGCATCTTCGGATGCACCATCATCAAAGAAACCTACCTTTGCACCGAACCCAACATTCGATACTGCACCTGTTCCTGAGATTGTGTAAGTAACGTTAGTTACTTCTATGTTCATCTTATCAACAAACAGAGTAGTTCCACTTGCTGATACCTTGTTCTTGCTGAAAGTAGTGGCAGTATTTTGTCTCTGCCCAGTTCCTAATTCAGTCAGCCTTTCTGCTATTGTTTTATCGAATGTTCCTACTATCATGGATATTTGGCTTGACAGAATGTTCTCTATTTCAAACACTATGTAATTTCCAGTGGGTATATTCTGTTCCTCGAAACTTAGTTTTATCACATCCCCTGCTTCCAATGACTCTAATCCCTTTCTTTCTAGTGTTAGTTTTATTCTTCTATTGTCGCTATTGTGCAATTGAAGCAACTCCACTGCTCTAACTAATGCATCCTGTCTAGTTCTTATCGTTGAATCAACAAATGTTATCTCTGTCCCATCTATATCCTCAGATGCAGATTCAGTAACTCTATCACCTACAACTGTCACTTTACTTGCCTTTGCAAATAAAGCGGCATTAGATTCAACCTTGAATAGTCTATTCGTGTTATAGTTTATGCTCTTCTTAACTAGTAAGTCTACTGTTCCTATCTTTCTGAAATCTATGTGTTTCCCATCCACATTGAAGTCCATCTCCTTCTTGCTCGCTAGTATGTTCATTGCATCAAATGCAGATACCTCGGTGAAGTTATTCGTGGCAACGAATGTCTTCTTCTCTCTCTTTATCAGTTCGTCATTTACCAATGGAGTATACCAAAGGTCGATATCAGTGTCAGTGTGAACGTTATTGAATGTTATATTACTACCTGAGACTCCGTTACTGGCTACCTTGCCTATTGGTAAGCCCTCATGTGTATATATCACATCACCTGCTTCTATACCAACAACAGCCTTCTTGCATGTCACTATGTTGTTACTAACGCTACTGACTATGTTTCCTGTGAATATAGATTGCGTTTGAATGGTATCAGTGGTCATTCCAGCATCCTTTGCTATTCTGTCTATGGCAGTCTCAATCTCTTCTCCAACCAGCATGGTTGTTCCTATATGACAAGAGGAGATGTTGTTCAAGTCAGGTTTTCTATCCAACTCTACATTTACTATTTCAGAAAAGGACACAATTCCATTACCAGTGATTGTATCATTAAATGTCAATTTTGACTCACGCAACCTTTGGTCATCTGAAAGACCATAAGTATAGGTCACTCTCTTTCTCTGTGTGTTAGTTCCATCAGTGATGAACATGTCAAATGTTGAACCACTAGTACATCCTATGATTGCATGTGCAAGCAAGGGATTTACTGAAAATAACATAGAACTAGTGAACTGAGTACCAAGAGAAGAACCTCCCAATGTATCTGTATTCAATACAACATACATCGATAGAACTCCTTCTGCTAACTTCTCATCAAGTTTTCTAACTGCATTGGTGCTACCTGTTCTGAAACTAGATGGTGTTAGACTGTAATCTAAACCAGTGTAGTGAAGCCTGTTGAGTATTATTTCATTAGGAGTATCTCTGAAGGTTGTCTCTGCAAACCTCATGAGCCTGTAAGTTCTATCACTGTTGAAAGCGGAACTTCCAACTATGACATGATTGGTATCGATATCAGAGAAAGCATCCTGTCCTTGCGTATGTGATTCTATTCTGATGATACCTGTTGAGTTCAACTCCCTTCTTGTTCCTAGTTCAACAGAATTATTAGCACCTAGAGATGGGTCAGAGATTGCTCCGTTAGTGACTTGGTTTAGATTGTCATATCCCGTTTCAGGAACTAGGTAGTATCCTGTTAAATTAGGAACGAAAGAGAGCCAAGTGTGCTGTGAGGTATTGCTCTTTACGTTGATTGTTAGCGTCTTGGAATCCTGACCAAGACCATTATTGACACTGACATTGCTATCACCAGTGTCCAAGAATGGTTTGACTAGCATCTGAGCCTTGTATATTCCGCCGCCACTAGTGGTAGCGTTACGGTGATATATCTCTCTCTTTCCTGATACCTGCTCATCCTCCAATGATTCCAAGAACGTTATGTTTCTATCATTGACACTAGAGACCATATCTTTTCTCATGCTGTTGATACCACTTAGAGAGTAGTATTGACTTCCTTCATTGAAGACAATCGTGTTTCTTGTGTTCTGATAGACCTGACTACTAGATACATCAGAAGCACCTATCCAAGAGGTATAGTCTGATGATGTATTCACACCTAGTCTAGCACTCGTCTGAATTATGTTAGGATTTGGACCGGATGTAGATACCCTTCTTATATTTCTGAAAACACCAATGCAGTTGTTATATGGATTTACATCGTCAGAGTTTTGGAACTTATCTAAATCAGATAAGGTGGTAGAAGTAGTTTGGTTAGACACGTTGGTTGCCAAAACTCTCGATGAATGATAGTAATGACCAGCGTAATCTGCATGACCACCCCAAGCATAATCAGGATGATATGGGCTGACATCCTTACCTGTGGGACTTGCACTAGAGGAGAGAGTCTCGAAGACGATTGGAAAGAGAATATTCGGTGCATCAAAGTTATCCGTGTACTCAATTATATTAGTGCCTGAAGCCACTTGAGTTCTATTGAGATAGAAAAAGTTGTCATCTGCATTTGTATCTAGAGTCAAGGTATTTCCACTCTTACTAGACCAACGAATCCTGACTCCATTTACTTCCCCAACACCTGCATTAGAAAAGTTAGAGGCATTTGTCACATTTAGACTGGTGCTACCACCGACATAAGTACCACTTGTTTGTGTGGTAATGTCATCTCCTCTGAGATTAGCGAAGGAAAAACCTGTTGATTCATAGTTGGGTCTAACTAGGAATATGCTTGTTAGGTCAGTTTTGCCTTCCTTCTGATTGTCTGTCTCCTCATCCTTCAAGACTCCCTTGAAAATTGGAGAACTGAAGGTCAAGTTTCTGTACTCAGGCATTATGTATACTGGTAGATTAGTAACGTTATCAGTTGTGTTGAGATATCCAGTCATTGCATTCCAAGTAATGCCTGAGTTGATAGTAACTGCACTACCGCTTGCGATTGTTATATCAGAACCACCCTTCTTGTATCCTACCATCTCACCAGTATCTACTCTGAATACTGCATCACCGACACTCAGAGTAATGCTAGAGCCAGTAGTGTGTTGTAGTTGTATATTATTGCTACCAGTGATACTAAGTGTGAGATTATCAGCAGCAGTCCTAGCCTTAAACATCTGATAGTTCAAGAACGTCACTTCTGACTCTTCAGGTGTCGGTAGGTTATCGGAATCAACTGGATTGAAGTGCCAGTCGAATGTGGCCTCCACTAATCTAGCAATACCGAATCTCTTTAGTTGGTCGGTTGTCTTAGTTGCAGACTTTATCGGTACGGCTTCAAAGTTACCATCTCGTATGTCAGTCATTCGGGTCGTTCCATCATAGTCCCTGTGATTAACCACTGTTGCGGATTGTACCCCCTCTGATTGCAGCAGACATCCCAATTGACTGAACTCAAGGGTGTTCGCTGAAAGGTTGTTGTACCTCAACTTGGAGTAAGGATACAAGTCACCTGTGCTGTATATTTCATACACCTGTGCCTTGTCATCTATGTTCTTCAAGACATTAGATGAAATCGGTACTCTTGAACCAACAGTTGATGTTCGGGTCAACAGGGATTTCTGTGGCGGGGTCTTATCAGCACCACCAGTATCATCTATGAATGGTCCTGATGCTGAGTTTATTATAGTCAGGTCATCATCTAGGAAGTTGCTGCCTAGAAGGGGTCTGTTATCTGCTATGTATTCTGAACTACCTAAAGTTCCATCAGTATCTATTGGATGTGATATAGCATAGGAGTTTATCTTGGATGCTGACTTGTATATTCCAGCATCTTTACCAATTAAAGTTCCATCGCTGAACTTCTGTAAATCCCAATATCTGTATACATGGTCACTAGTGTATATTTTCTGTAAAGTATGTCTCGTAAGTCTGTGTAAGAATCCGCCGTTGTTTATTGGAGTGTTCAATAGATAGAACGAGTGGTTACTTCTAGTATCATCCTCATTGTTAACTACCCTACCTAGAACTAACGGACATCTTGGTGCAATCTCCATCGTTGCTCCCCCATCATCCTTGCTCTCAAATGAGATGACATCATACGACTCACTTGCCAAAGACATGATACTGATATCTTCAGTATCTACACCTGACTCATTTACTGGCTTAAATGCAAATACAGAGTCTGCCGATGACAGTGTACTAGTCAATTCGTCTATGCTAATTGTTTTACCTATGTCGAAACCAAGCGTTCTATTATTGACGAAAGAGCCTAGTTTGTGTATTGAACTGTTAGATGTAGCACCAACCGTATCAACTGTGTTCGATGCTCCCTCTAGTTTTCTTGTGCTTAGAGTTCCGTCATCTGCTCTGAAGAAACTAACGCTGTCTTGGAAAACCACTCCTTTGTCACTTACTCCCTTGAAGTCAGTGGTAGATGTAATCTGAGGATTGCTACCAAGTGCTTTTACTCCTGAAAGAAAGTTGGAGAGTCTATACGGGTCAACAAATCTAACATTCTTACTGTTTCCAGTGTGAATTGCTGCGTGTTTTAGAGTCACCACATAATTACTACCAACTATGGCCTTGCTGTCTACTTCTCCTATTATATGACCAGTTGACATTACAGCGATAGAATGTTTCGGAGCATCTCTATCTCCACTACTAGTAGGCCAAGTAATTGTGCCATACACTGCTCCTCCTGACACTGTGCTACTCACATTTGAAAAGATTAAACTTCCAACTTGAGGAAGAACAGGGTTCAAACTGCTGAATAGCATATCCTCAGTATGATTGAGGTCTCTATTTACTAACTTGTTAAGCAATGCAGATGAGTTGTCTCTACCTTCAATAATCATAGTAGACAGACCATTCTCAGTTATGTTATCAGTAGATTCTACTATTCCACTGAATTCCTCTTTCTGAAGACTGAATGCATTATCATAATAGTAGAACCTCTGAATGTTGGAACTCTGATAGAACTTTCTACTTGCGTCTTGAATTTTGACGTATTGCATGTTTCTATCAATGAAGTCAACGAAGTTCTCATGATGTGAAAGTGAATTGAAAGTAATTCTTGAATTGTAAAACTTAGCATTTTCCTTCTTGATTGTAGAATCTGAAACGGACAATCGGTTATTGTCTGCATATATGACATCAGTTTCAGAGTCAAAATCCTCTGTATTTAGTACGCCTGTCCAAAATACAACCTTTGGAACTAAATTCGTAAACTCATGAACTGTTGCTCCTAAACTGAAAGTGTTCTCTGTTTTTGTCTTACGAGCCTTGACTGTCAGAACTTGACTGCTTGAACTCTTAGCACCAAATGAATCAACAACATAATGGTAATCTCCTATCTCTATGATTGAGTTCACTGGTAGTTTCTCAGATAGTTGATAGTCATGGGATGCATCTATCTCTGTGAAAGTGATAGTATTGGCATTATTGGTCTTAGAAGCCAATACTGGTAGTTCCTTCATTGTGGTTTTATCGCTGAATTTGGTATGTAGGACTTTGAGTTTCTGACCCCTTTGTACCTTATGAGGAAGCATTCCTGAGTTATTCATGCCTATCATTTTAGCAAACTTACTCATTCTGTTTCTTGGGCTATTGACAACTATATCTGTCATCGGGCTAATCTTATCGTTTCTGAAAGGTCTTGGGTCTGATGTGATGTATCTCGCAGGACCATTTAACTCTCCATCAAAGTGATTTGCATCAACAGTAGCAGTAGTGCTATCTTGCTCATGTCTTCTCATATTGACGAATGCCTTTCTCCAAAAGGAAGGGTTGAAGTTGTTATCCGAGTTGTCAGTGTTTCTCAAATTATCTACAAGTATTGCATCCAACTTCTGTCTGCCCTTGTTTGGTATTGCTCCCTTTATTCTAGCCTCAGTTCTGAATACAACATTCTGTATTCCTCGACCTATCTTGTATGTCTGAGTATTACTTGTATCTGCACTTATAGCGATTCTAGCAAAATCCAATTGAAAGAAATTGCCACTAATATCCTTTATGTTTCCTATAAATGCGTCACTGCTATTGAAGATAGACATTCCTTCGCATAACTTATCCGTATCACTAGAACTTGCAACCTCGAATCTAACAGAACTACTGCCTTCTTGATATTTAGTATGTGCATCAGTATCCGTGATTGTTATGTTAGTTAGAGTAGATAACCATCGTAGCCTAGTTAGAGTATACTTCTCCATGTAGTCTAACTGGTCATCCTGCTCTAGCCTGTCATTGTAGAAGTAGAATGTAGGCTTGCTTACGAAATTAAGCACATCGTAGTTGTCAGTATTTCCATTTGCATCTCCTCTTAGACCATAACTAACAGCAACTACATCTGTGTCATTTATCTTATGTGGTCCTTTGAATACCTCAAACTGAGTTCCCTTTGGTATTGGTACTGGATACTTAGGTGAGAACTCCAACCCATCCCCAAACTCCTCAAAACCAGTTATTCCTGTTATCTTTGCAAAGTGTGGTCTAACAGATGTCTGAGTCGTAGAACTAGTGTTCTGTATTATGGATGGATTAAGTAGAATAAAGTAGTCATAATTATCTATATCAATTCCTAGTGTGTCAGTGGCAGGAGTATCTAGAGTGTTATAGACAAACTTTCTGTTAGTATCACCACTTGCATCAGAACTATACACCTTTATTTTAAATGGAGGAGAATTGTCTCTAGCAGTTCCATAATTAGAAAGAGTCGTATTTACTGGAAGTATTCTATTTCCTATTCCTGAGTTTGAGTCATTTGAGATACTGCTATCGTGTGGTCCTTTTCTTATTTCAGTGAATATCGCTGATGGCACTGAAGTAACTGATGAGGAGATGGTCTCTGAATTAACATGAGTTGTCTTCAGGATGGGATTGACAGTCACATCTCTGAACGCTGTTCCAGTGCTAAACTCAGATAGTATGTTATCGTAGTTTGAACCAGCATCAGCGATGTTCTTCTGAGAGGACATCGGATAGGTAAAAGTTCCATTTGCCTTAGCCATCTTAATCACCAAAAGTATAGTAGAACAGTGTATCACCGAAGTTAGGTGTCAAAGTGGATATGGTGGCACAGGGCTGTATTCCCTTATGCATGGAGACTTCATACAATTCACCCATGAACTGCGTATTCGTGTTTGAGCCATCTTGCCCTATGTAGCAGTCTACATCATCAAACTCAAAGGAATAGATATCGAGTCGCTTTCTTTGTACTAACACATTGTTGACGTAGATAGAAACACTTCTCTTATCAAAGACGCATGAGAATTTGTTTAGTTGTTCTATATACAGTGCCTCTCTTGGTTGTGATATATACATGGTCGAAGTAATAGGCGTAGCAGGTGAAGCACTTAGGGTGATATTGTTGCCATTTACTGATGAAACAGTTCCAACTAAGACCCCTGCATTGTTGAAAACCTGATTACCAGCACCAACATCATCAGCCTCACCTGAACTGACGGTAAACGCATTACCACTACCACCACTAAATGAGGACAAACTAACCTGTGAGTTCATGTTAGATGTTCTAGCCAATGCATGACTTCCAGTTGGTGCGGTTGCTGTAACAGTCACTACATTGCTGGATACAGATGCATTCATCGCAGGGCTGAACTGAGCATGTCCATTAGAATTGGCTATCGCATTTCTTAGATTGGTTGCAGTAGTGCTTGTGCTAGAAGAATCGTTTAGGAAGTATGTGACACCACCATTCTCAGTTCCAGTAGAACCTGTACTTTCACCATTCTGTCCCTTACTAGGCTTGTATCTTACAATATTTCCAGCAGAGTCTGTTATTGTTATGAATGCAGTAGGGGTAACTGCGGAAGTTGCTGCTGAGAAGTTGTCGAATGGGTTAGAACCGATAGTGACTATACCATCAGCATCATATTGGGATGAAGTTATAGTAATGTTCTGATTTGTTTGATTGCTAGACGCATGAGTGTTTGGTGAGATTACCGTCACTATATTATTGTTAAAACTCGTAGTATTTGAAGAGCCAAATCCATTACTGCTTCTGATTGCCTGTCTAAGTCTTGAAGCCCTTGTATTGGCATTTGAATTAGTCACTACCTTGACAACAGTAGTCCCATCGTCAGTCTGCATCGTCTGTCCTGTGCTATGATTCACATTGCTTCCGTTCAGAATCTGTGAGGCAGGAACGAACTTGAAATTTTTAGTTATCAGACTATTTCCAGCCGCATTACCCATGCTTATCGTGATATACTCGTTAATCTTAGTCCCGTTTACAGTTGAGGCATTTACACCACCCGACATTCCAGTAGCGGTAATAGCACCTGCCCCTGAACCCGTTAGATTAGAGCCAACAGTAATGGTATTGTTGTAAGCAGCCCCACGTAGGTCTGCTGTCAAGATTACATTTTTTTGAAAGACAGAACCAGTAATGCGTAGACTACCACTGAACGTGTTAATAGCAGCAGCAAGACTTGTAGCATCATCAGTAGGACTACTTTGTACCTCAACAATCATTGTTCTTATTGTCTGACTTATCCCAACACCATTATTTAGGAAACCATCTATAATACTACCAGTTAAAGCACCTGACGGCATGTTACTTTGGTCTACCATAACCAAACGATGTGTATCGCTGGTAGTTGTTCCATCGTTGAATATAGTGATAGAATTATTCGCAATCGCTGTTTCTACGGCAGAGGTACTACTGCTATTGAACAGATTGAAACTACCTAATGTCCCATCATAACCCATTGATATCTGCCCAGTAGCAAAACTACCAAGAGTAGAACTTCCTGATGTATCTAGAGCACCATTTGCAGTAGTGGGTTGAGTTCCTACTGTGATTGTAGTTGAACCAAGAGTCACTGGAACAGCCGCAGTGTTTGTGAATGAATCTAGGTTTCCACCTATTGTTATTGTCGCTTGTTCATTTGCTGTGGTAGCAGTTGTAGATAGTTCTGTCTTGTCTGTTACCAATCTCCCATTTTCATAGAAACCTGTTGAGTCATAGTATCCCTTCAAGCGGTTTGAAGATGTTATTACTGCATCAGTCTCAACTGTATGGGTTTTACTTCCTGAGATTAACTTGCATACGAGTTTGTACTCTGCTGGTTGATTAAAGTTAGAGGAGGTTGTATTCTCCAAGTAGAATTGAAAGTTTGGATTATGAAACAACATCATCTTGTGAGTATTCCTACCTGAGCCGAAGTAACTGATACTCTGATAGTTTGAGGTTGTATCTGCATGGTCATCCAACAATAGGTTTGGGCTTGGTGGGGTTTTTGTGCTATCCAATCTTCCTAGACCAGTTGTTCTATGTCCAATCCCATTCACATCATAAGGAGAAACTATCGCCTCAAAGGTGAAACCCTCATCCTTGTGACCCCATAGATTATGCTTGTAGTTGGAGTTGCTGTTCTCGCTGTAATCCAACTGTAAGTATCCATTGCACATAACAGGAAAAACCAATGCCCTAGTATCTCCCACATGTGCCGTTGATGCCATAATAATCCCTACAAACTGTTAATCGGGTTCTCCGCTAATACTGTGGCTATCTCAAAGTCCAAGTTGAATGCTACACTGTTGGGTTGTTCACCTGCAAAGGTAGTATTGAAGGAACGAATGAATCCAGTCATTCCCAAGAGGTCATCAACCTGCGTCATATCAGTAAACGCCTCAACAGGTGACTCATCTATGGCTAATGCAGATGGAAGATAGTTATTCGCAACTCTCTTGAAACCCTCATCATATCTTCTATTCTCAAATGTGAATGGTATAACAGGCAAGTCGTTGATATCATCTGATGCACTTGTAGACGAATGTGGTGCGAAGTTAGTATCTACCCTACTAGGTATTAGAATGATTATTTTATTCATGGCTTGGTCATCTTGTGCTGCACTGCTGTCAACATAAGAGTGGATTAACTGAGCCATCTCAAATGGAGAAAGAACTGCTTCAACCACAGATGCGTCTTCTCCTGAATTCTTGAATATTCTTTGATTCAATAGTGTTCCAGTTAGACTGACGTTCTTACTAGCCAATCCCATATCGAAAGCCAGTGTCTCAGACTTTCCAGTTCCTACACTTGCAAATGGAACAGGAATAGTTGGTACGGTTTTCGTTGTGGATATCTGAATCTCAGTCACGAACAAGGGTATTCTGTTGATTGCCCTGTCTCCGCCTTCTTCATTTCTTCTTTGTAGTTCCAGCCATACGCTGAAGTTGTTGTAATTGTCTCCTACTGCCATTAGAATTTCACCACCGATGTTGATGTTCTATTCATTCTTGAATTGATTTCCTTCGCTACTTTGTTCGCTATATCTCTAATCTCGGTGTCATTAGCACCGACTCTACCTGTGACTTGAACAGTGATGTGGTTGTGTATCGTTGTTCCACCTCCCAACATAGCAGCAGAATCCCTGTTTGAACTGACTCTAGCACCTGCTGGAAGATTAACCAACTCCGGTCCTTTCTCTCCAACAACTGCTATTCCTGACTGCTTAACGTTTCCACCAGTTGCTAGGAAAGGTATCTTACTAGTTATCTTCTTTATTGCATCACTTGGTTTTGGAATCTTGTCTAGTATTTGTCCTACTGCCTCTTTAATTCCTGCAACCAAATTATTTATTGCATCACTAATAGAGAAATCACTAATCGCATTCCATATTGGCTTTAACACATTATCTGATATCCAAACTAATAATGAAACAATAGGGTCAATTGCTAGATAAAGTGCCAAAGCAATACCTGCAACTATGAGAGCAGGGAAGGCAATTGCTGCACCTAATATCATACCAATAACGGAGACTACCAAAGCGACACCTGCAACTACACCTGCTATGCCTTTAACTACTCTACCAACTCCACCAATAATACCATTTATTCCACCACCCAACGCATTGAATCCATCCATGAACAGACTTCCAATGAAAGCAGCAGCACCTGCTAACAGTGTTCCAACAGTCGCTACGAACAAACCTGCTACCACATCAAGTATTCCGCCCACTACTTGTCCTATTCCTTCCCATATTTGTGCAAGGTCCATATTGTAAATACCATCAAGTATATTGTATACACCAGTAAACATCGTGGCTATACCACTTACAACCATCATTATTCCTTGATATAACACACTTGCCATCGTGGTAATAGCCTTCCATATATTTCCTAAGAATGGTTCAATGATTTTGAATGCCGCTACTATTACTATCAATAATAACATCAACTTCATGAATTGTGCTAAGGCATAGAATACTAGTTTCTTGACAGCAGTACCTATTGCCATTACTGCTTTCATTGGTTTGGCAGCAAGTCGGTAGAACTTCGCTCTCATACCGTTTTGTTTTAATCCCATTGTGTGTAGTTTTTGAAGTGCCTCTAATTGTTTGGGGTTTAGTGTCTTTCCTGAAGAACCTCTTCTCATCACTACTTGCTTTGTATTTCTATCAGCAGTTGGTGCTTTCATTGAACCATCTTTTCGCAATAATTCCTGTGGGTCTAGTCCTGCCTTAGCAGCCACTGCTTGCATCTTCTTAGTGATTTTTACTTTTTTATCTTCCATTTTCATGAACTTTTTCAAATCATCCATTCTTGCTTTATCCTTGAAAGCATTGAGACCAATGAAAGATTTCATTCTCTCTTTGATTCCAGCATTCTCAAGTTTTCTCTTTTCTGCTTCCTTACGAGCAGCCCTCTGTGCAGTTGCTCTCAATTTATCTGCTTCTTTGTTTTGTGCTTCTACGATATCAAGTAGTTCGTTTGCTGCCTTAACATGGTCTTGATATTGGAAGTATAATCCATCAAATAACTCTGATTTTTCCTGTAATGCTGCTATGTGTTCCTGAGCCTCACCTACTTCCATACTTGCTATCTTTTTTAGGTCTTGAGCAATTTTACCTGAACCTCTCTGAGTCTTTGCTATTTGAGAGTATATCTTGAGTCTCTCTGCTTCTTTGAGTCTGTTCTTCTCTGATGCACTGAGATACTCATTGAGTAGCATGACGCTTGCTTTCACTCGATTCTGTATTCTCCAAAGTGGAGTTCCCGATATGAAACGGGAGAAGATAACCCAATTCGTACTACCTAGTATTCCATTGGTCTTGCTGATTGAGGCTTGAAGAAGTCTGTAATTCTTAGTCCCGTCAAGTATGGCTCGGTCAATGTCGTTGAAACTTTTTTTGATTTCATCAATGTCTTTCTGAACATCACCCTTTGCTGCCATTTACTTCACGAACCTTTTGCTGCCTTTTTCATTTCCTCCGATTCTAATTTCTTTACTTCCCCATGTATCTCCAACATTTCCTTAATCAAGGATGCTGGTGTTTCATATGCGTCTTTTGGGTCAACGTGGAATGCCGAGCAGTAGGAGTAAAGCATAATCTTCATTCCCACTTTCGTATCCACACTCCCACCTTTCAAAGCCCTCCGAATCAGTTTT
>Ga0208666_1000459_pt1 | contig 19402 bp, 41 predicted proteins | sample 5B_taG_FD_184078 | JGI IMG/M metagenome (GOLD analysis project Ga0208666, IMG submission 184078) | Marine viral communities from the Subarctic Pacific Ocean - 5B_ETSP_OMZ_AT15132_CsCl metaG (SPAdes) (version 2) | ecosystem: Environmental > Aquatic > Marine > Oceanic | place: Pacific Ocean...
TTTGTTAATTTTGTTAATGCCATTAGTTAAATTGTATGTTTCCAGTTCCTGCGGTAAATGTTGTTATTTTAGTGTTAGCTACTGTAGTATTATCTGTAGTAAATGTTAAACCAGAACCTGGATTTGATATTGTAAGCGCGCTTGAGTAGCGTAATATAACAATTCCTGATCCACCAGCTCCACCATCGCGTGCAGCGTATGCATTATCAGATCCACCACCGCCACCGCCTGTGTTCGCCGTCCCAGGACTTCCCGCGGCTTGGCTGTTAGCTTGTCCACCACCACCTTGTCCTCCTGTGCCACCCGTTTTTGCACTTGTGTGACTATATGTACCACCACCACCGCCACCAGCGTAATAAGGCCCTGTACCTGATGCAAGAGTTATAGCATTTTGTAATCCATTTCCACCATTTCCCCCATTGTGACCACCTACATTGGTAGCACCAACGACACCTGCTCCACCACCACCAGCACCGCCGATACCATTAGATGTAGTTGATGTTCCACCATCTTTACCTTGGACAGGAGATGCTGTTGCTGTTCCTCCAGCACCATTATAACTAGCGCCACCACCGGAACCGCCCGCGCGGCCAGGTACTGATTGTTCAGATCCACCACCACCACCGCCGGTTGATGTTACTGTGGCAAAAACAGAGTTTGACCCATCTGCACCGTGAGTTCCTCCAGCTGCTGAAGTTGCAGCACCAGCTCCTACTGTTAATGTATAGTTTGTTGCCGCTACAAGAGTAAGTGCGGTTTCAGGAGATCCACCCCCGCCTGTTGCAGTGCCATAAGATGTGCGTAAACCACCAGCACCACCACCACCGCCTCCATTAGCGTTAGTAAAAGGGCCAGTACCACCTCCACCACCTCCAGCAACTACTAAATAGTCAACAATAGGGGGAGCGACTGTAGCTGTTAATCCAGATACTATAATACCAGTGTTTAATGCATTAGCAGAAGGATATATCCCCCCTAATGTTATAGTTAAAACGTTCCCTGGATTATTATTATTATATGATTGTGAAGCAATTGTAACTCCCGTGGGTAATCCTGTTAAAACAGCAGTTCCGCTTAACGTATGTGCAGCTTTTGTTATTGTAAAAGTTGTTGTTGTAAATATTGATCCAGCTTGACCTATAGAACTTTGAGGTGAAGGATTAGTATATGTTAAACTTTGACCGCTTGGTGTGGCCCATGAAACAGTAACATCCACTAGAGTATTACTTATAGTAAAATTATTAGTCGAATTAGTCACTACACTTATACCAGTACCGCCTATTAAAGTTGCAGGCGCTAATGTACCACCTGAATTTAACCCTCCTATAGATCTTACTTCTATTATAACTCCGCTTGGGGGAGGTGTTGAAAAAGTTAAATTTTGACCAGATAAAGATAATGTGCTTACATTCTGGTATAGCCCATTGAGGTATACTTCTACTGCATTTAAATCATGCGGTGTTATACCTAAGGCATATGTAGCTGTGCTACCATTTCCTGTAAAAGTATCAGTAAATAAAGCATTGCTTGCTGCTGATATTGCACCTAAAACCATAACCTCAATACCATACCCGTTTTGAGGTGCTGTTACAAATGTAAGAGTTGATCCAGATATGCTATACGTGCTTTTATCTTGATATATACCTTCTAAAAAAACAAAGGTCATATTCTCTTCATTAACAGCCGCATTTAAAGTAAATGCTGTTTGAGAACCTGTACCTGTAAAATTATTTTTATTAAAACCACTTAAAGCAAAAGCTTTTATATGAACAACCTCTACGGCAGCACCGTTCGGTGGAGCGGTGGAGAACGTTAATGTACTGCCGGAAGTTGTATAATTATCTTTACTTTGATAAACACCATCAATATATACTTGTGTAGCGTTTTCATTCGTAATACTCATAGAAAGTACGAATGCTGTTGTTGATCCATTACCTGTAAAACCGTCTCTAGCTATTACACCATCAACTGCTACCATATGTATCAATTCAACAGATGTTGTATTAGGAGGAGCTGTAGAAAATGTTACAGTACTCCCATTTGTAGTATAGTTATCTTTTGATTGGTAAACACCATCTATGTATACTTGAACATTGTTTTCATTTACAATTGCAGTTGAAGTATTAAATGTTGTATTTGAACCGTTTCCTGTATATACGTTTTTTTCTACAGTTACAGTTCCACCACTACCCCCACCACCACCTGTTATATCAATGGTTTTAGTTGTACCCGTTCCAGACGCTGTTACAGCAGCACCTGTAAAGTTTAATGTTGTTGCAGCAGTTGATAAAGCTGATCCCTCATCCTGAATATTTATTCCGGTTATGCCACCAGATGCAGTTGAGGCTATTTCAACCTCTTGCGCGCTATTTCTAGTAAGAGTTATATTTGAACCAGCAGTAAGCTGTACAGTAGAATCTGTACCGCTATTTGCATCTAATTTTAAATCTACGTCATTACCATCTTGTGTTACATTTATGGAATATGTATCACCTATAGTGCCTGTGCCAAACTTAACATAACTACCCATAAGAGCATGAGCACTACACTGATAAAATAATACGGGAGGTATATTTGTTCCAGGTATAATTTGCGTATATGCTCCTGAACTTCCCGGTGTACCATTTGTTGTTACCCCTGTTGTGTATGCTGTTGTTTTTGCAGCATCCTCATAAAACCTAAGGGGATGCCCACTATTAGAACTATCTGATTGATCAAACTTATAAGTATTGCCTGGGGTAAATTCAAGATAAGCACCTTCAACACCGTCTATTAAGTAACCATTAGAACTACCATTCCCATATTCTGGGTGAGCTACTGTTTTAGCAGCAACTGTAACTGTAAGAGTCTGAGCAGCATCGCTATGTGCTATTGCTCGGTGCGCTGAAAGCTCTAATGGCGATCTAAATTTAACGCTCATATATTATATTGCTTGAATTAATACTTTTATATCGTTTGTAGTAGGTGCAACGGAAAATCCAATTGTAACAGCTGATGTAGATGTTCTTACTACATCTGCAATAACGGTATCGTAAGAGGATGCATCGTAAAGTTGCACGATAACATCTCTAGTATTTAAGTTGTGTGTAACAGTATACGAAGTGTTTGTACCATCACCTATATCTGTTTTAAATGTTTTTGTTGCAAGAGAAACAAATCCTGAAGATACGGAAAAGTCTGCTGAATCATATCCAGATATACCCTTTACTGCCGCTCCTGCTGTTGCCGCCGCAGTGGCTAAGTCAATATTAGACTGTACAATTGTAAAATCAGTTAAAGCGGGTGTTGAACTAGCTGCTATTGCTGCTTCAACTATAATTAAATCACCAATTCTAACCTGCTCCCCTAAAAAACTACCATCAGCAGTTACTGTATAAGTGTCTCCTTTACTACTAGCAATATTAGAACCGCCAGTTAATGCAGGTGAATTTGTTGATGCGTTATATGCACCTTTATATTCTAACATTCCTGTTGCAACAGTATCTACGTATGCTTTAGTTGCAGCATCTTGTGCTCCAGTTGGATCTGTAACATTTTGTATTCTTGCATTAATACCTGTAGTTACAAAATCATATATTTGATCTCCAGTAGCAAGAGCGGTTCCATTATTAGCTACAGCTGCTGTAGTTATAGCTAGGCTAGGTATTGGGCCTGTGCCGTTTGTAATAGCAAGCTGATTAGCTGTAGTTGTTTGTATTGCGGTTAAATCACCACCTGCGGAAAGCCAAGCTGTACCGTTATAAAACTTTATAACGTCATCGGTAGAATCATAATATATTTGACCCTCTACCGGATTTGAAGGTGCCGTGCCTAATACCTGAATACGAGCATTTTGTAACTCGTTTTTATTCAGATCTAAATTATTTAAATATTTTATTGCCATTTTTTTTTAGTTTAAATATGCTTTTCCAGAAAATGATGAAGAAAATGATATTGTAATTTGATTTGCGCTAACATAAGTTACAGCACCTATAACTACATTGCCTGAACTATCTACAACAGTAACACTTGGATATGAATTTAAATTATGTGTTATAGTCCAATTATTAGAGGCTGAGGATTGATTAAATTCAAACGCAGGCGCTGAAAGCCCTGAAGGTGCTATCGTTAACACTTCTCCTGCCGGTGTTCCAACACTTCCTTTATGTGTTAATGCTAAAAGATATGCGGTTTCATTACTAATTAAAGATTTTGAATCAACAAGATATACGCCATAAGATGTAGACTCTGATGAATCTACGTCTGTAACTTTAATGAATTGATTTATAATAAGATCAATTACAGGTACAACGCTTACTCCATTTCTATTTATTTTACTTATAGCAATACCTGTTACATTAGCCCATCCATAAATAGTTGGTGACGTTGGGTTTATTTGGTATCTAAATTCTCCAGAAGCTATTGTTTGATTAGAATAAGTTCCTGCATAGTTATATTGAAATCCTGTTCTTGTTGTATCAGCACCACCTGTTTGTGCAAAATATTTTGCAATTTCTTCTATCTGATAATTTTTAGTGCTATTATCGGTTATATCCGTTCCAATTAATCTATCGCCACCTTGGACATCAGAGTCATTGGGATATAGTTTTATTCTTGACATTAATTATTGTTTATAGGGAAATTTTTTATTTAACCACTCCTGGCGTTTATCACATCCACAATTCCCGTTTGTTATATTTTCTACAAATTTGTCAATACCAGTAAAAGAAGTAAAAGCTTTTATCGTGTCGCCAAAACCTTCATGCCTACCATCTATTTTTTTTTGCATCACGTATAAGATTTAATAATTCATTTATAGTGTCATGCCCTGCTATATTTATATTGTTATCTGTTTGCACCATGGGAAGCTGAGGAGGATAAAATCCTTTATATTCCTCATCTACATTAATTATAGGAATTTTAATTTCTTTTGGTATAATTAATTGACTACAAAAGTCACAATTGTTTTTTATATATAATTTCATTTAATTTAATTTTAATTTATTAAGCATTGTATAAAGCGCCTGATGCGTTTGCAGGCCATATTAAACCAGCAGCACTTCCACCTCCTGTGCATGTTATGTTCCCGGTTGTAGTTCCGGTAGCTCCTGTACATCTTATAAAACTAAAAGTTGCGCCTACTGTATCTGTCCAGCTTGAAGGCCATGCACCTGCACAATTTGCCGCTCTAACCCCTAAGCCAGTTAAATTAGATATTCCGTTAGTTTGTAGCTTTATTGTTGAACAACCGTCAGGACTGCCTGTGGGTCTTGATGGATTATGAGAAAAGTTATAATTCCAATTAAACCCTGATTGTATAGTGCATGAAGGTATCAGAAGAGGGGTTAACCCTGTAACACTGCCTCCATCACTCCCACTATCAAAACCAGTTGCGCTTACAGTTACGCTAGAACTACAAGATGACCCACACGCTGGGTCTGTACCTCTATAACCTCCACTTAAACTTACTGAAGTCGAAGAGCTTGCTGTATAACCGCTTCCTGATGAACTTGTTCCATTAGGACAATTAGTCGAATAACTCCATGAATAATTACCTATAGCTGCTCCGTTTTCAGAAGAAACACTAACATTAGGAATATTACTAGTCCACGCACTCCCAGAAACTATTAAATTAGGTTGATCTTGTACAGTTGTACCAGAAACAGTTATTGTTACTGTTGTGCTTTGCGCAGGAAATGTACCAGATACTGTTACCGTTCTACTTGAACTACCGCTTGAAGATATGCTGTGTGAAACTGTACCCCCTGTATCCCCTGTTTCAGATGTGCTAGCGGCAGTTATTAACCTATTTGAATCTGCAGTTAGTACTCTAGTTACCGTTGTAAAAGCAGAACCGGGTGTGCCTGTTTGAAACGATTGTGTAGTATTTAAAGTTGCACCTGAAACACTATCTACAAATAAAATAGTTATAGAATTTTGATTAACATAAAACTGATTAGTTTCTTTGTAACCGTTTTGAACCTCAGTAGATCCTTTTTTTAGTGTTCCACTGGTAACTTCAGATGTTCCTTTATATATTGGCATTAAACTACAAAATAAAGTGTGTTAGCGTCTTTTGGATTAACAGCGGCATATTCTGCGGCTGTGCCTGTCCAAATCAAAGCATTGCTTGTTTGGTTTTGGTCATCAACCGAATTGCCAACAGTTGCTGTAGTTGCTGTAGTTGCTGTAGTTGCAGATACAGAATCAGTAGCGTTATTTATTGGATTTGATGCTGATGAACCTGGATAAAATGTTTTAATATCTGGCATAGCTTTAAGTTATTAAAAAACCAAAAGAGCTGTTTATATATACAAATCTTATAGGTTGATTATTAGTAATTGTTAATGTTTGTACAGTGCCTTCTATCAATGCAGAAGCAACAGTTACTGTTCCTGTTCCTACTTTTTTAACTAAAACCGTTCCGCCGTCAACAGGAATTGTTGTTGGTAGAGTTATAGTAAAATTAGAAGCTCCTTTTAAAACATATATATTATTTATATCAAGCGTTGTATTACTAGTAATTTCAAATGCCTGTGCGCCAGCAATACCTAGTAAGCCAGCCTGTGGTAAATCTATTGTAAGTCCCATTAGTTATTTCCGTTTAAAACCCAGCCGTTTGCTGCGTCTGTATAAAATAATTCAAATTTACTTTGATTAGAAACAGCCAATGAGCTTGCTCTCATTATATTATCGCTTCCATTAGGATTAATAGTCCAAGCGTGGCTTGGTGCAGAATATACTCCTAATGAATTATAACCATTTAAATTAGTAAATTTTATGCTTGCTCCTACCGTACCTGCAGGAAGTGTGAGAGATTTATTGGCTGTTATATTATCTAAAATATAATAATACCAATCAGTCACTACGTGTGTGCCTGAATCTCCTAAAGCTCCTCCGTAAGTGTAACCTTGTTTAAGTGTAACAACACCGTTGGCTGGCGCTGATATTATAAAATTATCAAAGTCTATAGATACAACAGGAACATCTGTATTCCCACCAAAATCATAAGTAGCACCATTTGCAGATCCAGTTATTGCTAAAGGATTATGTGATACAGCTTTACTTGCAGTATCATAATATAAGAAACTAGATTTAGAAGCCTGAGGTATTGCGCTTAATTTAAAAACTTCAGAATCTACATTAAAAGTACTTGTTGATAAATTAATAGCACCTGAACCTTGTTTGCCTAAAATCATTATACCAGTAGTATTATCATAAGATACCACTTGATACATATTTACTACAGTGTCTTGTATTAATGTTCCAACTGATGGAAATGCTGTTGTATATGTACTTTCAACAAAATAAAGTTTTTGAGCTGAAGGTCTTGCTGTAAATATAGCGTTTAAGCTTGCTTTATTTCCAGAAGCTATTGTTTTAGATGTATTGTTAGCTGTTATTGTTTCAGCCGTAGGTAGTGAAGTTGGCGAGGTTGCTGCTTGAAATAGTGCACCTGCTGATGTTTGAATACCATAAAAAAACCTACCAGTATCTATATCACCGGAAGGCCCCGCTAAAGTTTCAGTAAGCCCTGGTAATATTTCCGCTACACTAGAAGTTAGTTGAGGTACATCAAAATAATTATCATCAATTTTTATTGAAGTTAAATAACCCTGATTATTTAAAGATCCAGGAGAGGCATTACCAGAAACCTGTTGTTCTGATAAAGCATTACCAGAGCTATCTTGAAGTTGTACTCCTGTTGATGATACTACAGACCTAGTTCCGTCTGTATTTATAGCTGTAAAAGAATTTTGCCCCATTATAGTTCTACCATCAGAAGAGGTAGAATTTGTATCTTTTATAATATCTTGAGTAAATCTATTGCTGTTTGTTATAATACTTTCTCCTTGTCCAGAAATAATTAAACCAGATCCGTTAGTGCCAAAAGATACTTGATTAGGGCTTGTGCCAAATGTAATGTTAGATTCTACAGTAGCTATATTTATTGGTCCATATACGGTTAATGACTTTGGATCTGTTGTAGGACTTAAAGTTCCAATAACCACATTTCCTTCGGGAATAGTAAGATCTCTTGTTATTTTAAAAGAGCCTATAGCTTGTGTTTCAATTCTTTGTGATCCAGTTAAAAAAGTAAATTCTGTAAAAGCTACTTTACCGCCTGTGTATGTTTCTCCAGCGCTTAAATCAACATTAAACATGTACTCGGTATATTTATTATTTCCCGATACTACATATTGAGTTGTATTAGCTGCTGGACTATCATTGCTAAAATCAGGTTGATTAAATGATGTTACCGTACCTGTATGTGTAACACCACCAACAACGCCTGTAAAAGTTGCAGAGTTTGTTGCAAAATCGTTTAAATCATAATCAACAGCAAACTGGCCATCATTATAATCTCTAATTATTAAAAATACTTGTCCTGTTCCTAATGTGTTTATATATACATCACAACCTGTATTTACAGTTGCACTTTTTAAAACAACATTATTTTCAACTGAGCTTTTTAAAGTTCTAACTAAAGCTCTTTCAAAATCTGTACCCTCTCTGTTTACAGTTAAAGCAAAACCAAGAGAAACAGAATCAGGAATATTTTTAACGCTAGCTCCGTTTATATATTCTTTTAAACTATCTATTGTATAGTTTTTTGTTGCTAGCGAAGAAGTAGAATTTGCATCAGTACCTAGAAGTTTATCACTTCCTTCTATAGTAGAGTCAATTGCGTACGTGCTTATTCTTGCCATTATTTATTCTTTAATTGTGTTCCTTTGCTATTAAGTTTTACTTTAGCTGTTATAGGTTTTGTTGCATTTGTAATTTCTGATAAAGTTGAACTTACACTTACACCTGGTAAAACGTCGTATAAATTAATTTTTTTTCTTTTCATTTTTTTTATTTTTATCCGTTAGTTATAAGCGCAGCAATAACACCGTTTACTTTAATAACATCGCCTGTTGCCCATTTATATTCTTGTTGTATGCCCTCTGGAGCTTTTAGCATAACTATAGGATAATCTACACCTCCTTTAGTTATAGTCATAACTGCTGTTACGCTATTAGGTCTTACCTTTACATCAAATACTAAATTACCAGCAGTAGTATCATAATTACCGTTAGCAAGCTTGTATGGACCATTGCACATATTTTCTCTAAGTACTACACCTGTTATTATATCTCCGCTTGATGGATTAGATGCAGTATATGTTATTTCACCTGTAGTAGAGCTTATTGTTGGTGTAACTGTTAAAATTGCCATTTGTTTTTATTTTTGTTTGTTAAATTTTTTAATAGCTTCGCTGTACACTTTATCTATGTACGTTTCTCTTTTCATTATTTTATTTCTCTTAGCTGAAGTTGGTAGCTCCTCTTCATTTATTAGTATTCTATATATTCTATTTATAAGTAGCTTGCCTTTTTGGCTAACTTTATATTTATTATGGTCGCCCCTTCTGCCACCACCGCTGTGGGATTTATTTATCCACCCCTGCTTTTGTAGTCTATAGAATCTTTCTTTATCCCAAGTATAAAAAAGTGTACCTGTTTTAAAGTCTTCTATTGTAAAATATATAATAGGGTCTAAATAAAATAATAATTCTAAATCTGCAACAGACAAATCATTATTTCTACAAGCCCATCTTGATACTAATCTGTAATATTTAAGAAAATCAACTTTAACTTCGCCTCTTTGAGCAAAATCCGTTCTTTCCATTACAATATAGCTACAATATCTCTTAAATTAATAACTTTATAAATGTTATTACCATGCTCGACTGGATAACCAGCTACTCTGTCAAAAAGAACTGTTTGCCCTTTTTTAAGCACATCTGGTCCAGAAGAGATTATATTTGCTTTTCTATACCTAATGTCCTCTCTGTGCTTTTCAGCCAATTCTAAGCCTCCCTGTGTCTTTGTAGAAGCCTCTAAGACTTCTTCTAAAACAACATAATTACCTATTGCTTCCATTATTCTCTAATATTACTAATTACACAATCAGTTGATAGAATAGTAGTGGCTACAGAAACAGCATTATTTAAAGCAGTTTTTGTAACTAGGAAAGGATCTATAATACCCTTTTCCCGCATATTTGTTGCGTACCCATGTGCTACATCAACCCCATCTCCCCATTCTTTTAATTGGAAATGCTCCGGTAGTAGCCCTGCATTGGATAATATTTTTGTATATGGTGCAACTAAAGCATTTTTTAATATATCTAAACCTTTAAGTTCTCCCTGACTTAGCTTCATTTCCCAATCAGATTGAGCTGCATAAGCTAATGCGGAACCACCTCCAGGTAGTATGCCTTCTTTTCTTGCGGCCTTAACCGCATGTATTGCATCATCTACTCTGTCTTGCTTTTCTTTAAGTTCAACTTCCGTATCAGCACCTACATATACTATAGATACGCCACCTGATAGCAGCGCTAAACGGTCGTTCAAATGTTTTGACAATAATTTATTGTCTTCTTCATCAAGAGCAGTTTTTAAATATTTGATACGTTCTGCTACTTCTTTAGATTTTTTAGAAATAACTAAAACTGTACCCTCGCTATCTGAGATAGATTTATCTGCAGATCCTAACATGTCTGGGGAGATCGCATCAATCGAGTCCCCAAGGCTTTCGTCAAAGACTTTAGCCCCGACAAGCAACGCTAGATCGTCTAAAATATCCTTACGCTTAAGTCCAAAGCTGGGTGGATCTATTACGTTGACCTTAATATTGCCTTTCACTTTATTCATCGCCAGCGCTGTTAGTGGTTGCGATTCAAGCGGGGCAATAAGGAGTATACTACGGTTAGACTTAATAGCGTACTCCAGTATATCTTGAATTTTTCTTACATTAGGTATTTCAGAAGCACTTATAAATACTAATGGTTTTTCAAGCTCCGTCGTTTCTTTTTCTTTATTTGTATAAAAATGAGGCGTTTTTGTAGTGCTGCCTATTTTTGTACCTTCTACAATATCAATATACGTTTGGCTAGTTGGTGAAGTTTCCATTGTAACAATTCCATTTTCACCCGAGCCTTCAAAAGCTTTTGCAATAAGTGTTCCCAATTCTTTATCATTATTAGCAGAAATCGTAGAAACATTATATAACTCTTTATTATCAACATCAACTGCTTTTTTAGATAAAAAATCTATTATGTGTTCTTTAAATTTGCTTATACCGTTTTTAATATCTCTAAAGGAATACTCATGTCCCTTTAAAACATCATAAGAATCTATTATTGCTTTTGTTAATACTATTGATGTAGTTGTTCCATCCCCTGCAGAAGACGCTGTTTTTTGCGCAGCTTGCTTCATCATTGAAACTCCTAAGTTTTCAACAGGGTCATTTAAAAGTATAGAATTAGCTACAGTAACACCGTCTTTAGTAACATAAGGATTACCAAAGTCGTCTTCTATTACAACTGTTCTACCGCTCGCTCCTAATGTAGAGCCTACGGCTGTAGCTATTTTATTTATACCCTTTATTAATTTTTCTTTAGCCTTACCGTCAAAGTGTAAAGCTTTGACAAGTTTAGGTCCTCCGAATTGTGCCATTTAATTTAATTTAATTTGATTTTTTATTTTAGCAATTCCACTTACGTCTAGCAGCGCGACCTCTTTCCGATGTCCAGCTTTTAGATCTTGCACAGAATGCTTTTCTTCTTTTTGCAGCTTTGCTGCCTTTTTTTAATTTTGACGGGGGAGTTGTTACAGCAGTTTTTAATTTACTGCCCGGATTATCTCTTCTATATTTAGCAACACCTTTAGCCGTCATACCTCCACCTGCTTTTTTACCCGTGCCACCGCCTTTCTTTACTTTAGAGTAATAGCCTAAAGATTTTTTCTTTGAAGGCGCTGGTGGTTTGCGTCGTGTAGTTTTTTTTGCTGGCATTTTATCTTTGTTTTTTTCTCCCTGGTTTTTTACGTGTAAATTTTTTTACTACTTCTTTAGCATCATCTATTTTATCTTCAACAAAATCTTCTACCTCATCAGGTATGCCATCAGCATCTGAGTCACTAAATTTCCCTAGTTTTGTTGCTATAATAATTCCTACTGCAGCAAATAATAAAATTGATAATATAATTACAATGATTTCCATTTTAATTTAATATTTAAGTTAATCGTTTACGTTTTTCTTTTTTAGTACCCTTTCCGTCATTACCTCTGTTGGCTTTAACGGATTTAAACTTACTATCTTTATGATCGTAGTCTAAGTTTGTCAGAGAACGTCCCGCCTTCTTTGCAGCTCTACGTTTTTTTTGGCTATCTGCACGCTTTGCCTTTCTATCAGGTGAATTAGCGTATCGCAGGTCTCTAGCCGCTTTAGCCGCTCTGGCTTTAAGGGAAAGTTTCTGACTCATTATTTATTTTTTGGTGGGTTATTTTTATCATCAAAATCAATTGCCGCCTTAAGGATTATCTTATCCATAATGTTTTCTTGATTTTCTAACATTTGCTTTTGCAAATCAATAACCATTTCTTCTAGTCTATCTTTAGCAGCAACTAGAAGCTCTATGTGATGTTCTTTTTTTTCTATCGTTTGCTTAAGCGCATTTACATCATCTGGTTTAGTTCCTGTGATTGCACTTATTACAATAGGAATTGAGGCCGCTATCGTTCCGATAAGAACCATTACGACTTCTTTGTTGGATTCTAGCACGGGATATTGCAGTAAAGTAACTATTATTCCTATTACAAATAGAAATATGAATAATGACCCCGTGTATGATCTTAATTCTTTAGCTACGCCGTTTTTTGGAAGTGCCATTCTTTTTTGCTTTTGTACTTTTTCTTCTTATCTGAGAAGTTTTTCTCCCCATACCAACTCTTTTCTTTTCGGCAACCGCTCTTTTCTTTTCAGAAGGTGACATTTCACTCCACGTTTTTACTGTCTTGCCGGATACACGTCTTGACGGCCGGCACTTCTTTGTACTTTTATTTTTAGTGGAACCGCAAGCGTTGCCTTTTTCATCAGTCCACTTCTCTTTAAACCAACGTTTAAGTGCTAATCCTTTTTTAGTTTTTCTTACTGCCACCTTTATGTACTTTTTGTATAGGGAAGCTAGCATATAAAGAAGCCCCGGTATGCTTCACAAACTTACCGGTGTGCTTCATTAATTTATATCCGCTACCCTTTTTCATCCAGTGGTATCCAGCAGGAGCTTTAACCTTTTTCATTAGCTATTATTCCTTTGATTTTTTTTAAATATTCTATAATCTTGATCAGAAACATTTTTTTTACTTCTAGAAAATTTACCTTGATCTACTTCTTTTTGTTCTTGAGGTGTATCAACGTACCTTGTATTTCTAGTAGTACGTTCTCTGTTTTCTTTAACATTTTTGCGAATTGTTTCAGGTGAATTAGCTGTAAGATTTACATTATCTAATTCTACAGTTTTAATTTTATCACCCGTGTGGTTAGAGTTAAGAGGTGCATCTCCATCTTCACCAGTATTAAACATTTCGTTTGATGGATCCTTAGCTAATTTCATGAAAGTACTTCTTTCACTAAATGTACTTGGGGTATCTAATTTCTTTATTGGGTCTCCTGGGTTTTGCTTGTACATAATATATTATTTAACGGGGAATTCTTTTCCGCCGTAGTTAAAACTTTCTTTTCCTGCTTGCTTAGCCTCTATAGCCGCAATGTTAAATCCGCTTTTTGGGAAAGGCGTTTGCCCTTCTCCATCTAATGATTCTACGGTTTTATACATACCACCGTCATCCATCTTATTAAACGGTGATTTTGTTGGATGGCCACAAGAAGTGTATCCTTCTTTACCATCGGGTCCTATATTGTTTGGTCCTATTCCCATGTTTGTTAATTTTTAGTTTATCTTTTCTTTTTTGGTCCCCCGCGCTTACGGCATTTCGCTATAGCCCCTGAAGCATAAGCAGAAGGAAAAACGTCGTACCGTGCCTTAACACTATAGTAACATGCATCCTTCTTAGTAAGAGGTGATAAAGCCGTAACCGTATGCCTAGTTTTTTTCTTTTTCATAACGTTTTATATATAGAGGTTTTGTATTACATATATGTATATGATAATCAAGTACTTAGGAAAGTCAATTAATAAAGTACCCCCATATTAGTAGTAATATTATGTAATTTCTATTAATAATGCAACAATAACAATGATATGTTACATATATGATGACACAATATATTTGTAATTACATTAATTTCATTGTCATATACTCATTACAACAAAGCTTTTGTCACAATATGTGTAGATATTATATTATTTTGTTGTCATATACTCAGATATTTCTTACTATACCTACACTTATTATAAATTATCATTAATGTAATATAGTATTTAGTTTACTGAATTATATTCAATGTTTATATATAATCTTTAAGTTATTTAAGTTATATATTATATTATAGTGCAATATTATTAAAAAGGGACATTTTATATAATTATTATAAAAATACGTTACAAAATATATTTAAAAGTGATAATATAAGTGTAATTAAAAATAATAACAATGTCAAATTTAAAAAATCTTAAAACAAATCATTATAAAACTAAAATTTTAAATACTAAAAAATTAAAATTAAAAAATAAAACATACATAGGTTTTAATATAAATGATTTACAAATTATAAAATTTAAAGATAAATTAGAATTAAAAAATGTTATAGAATTTAATTTAAAAGGTTTAACTTTTATAAATAAAAATAATATACAAGAAAGTACGTTACAAAGTATTTAAAAAAGTGATAATATAAATGTAAATAAAATATATGAAATTAATAAAAGTAACTAAAAATAAATCTAAACATTTTAGATTAAATGATGGAAGAATAGGTGTAATCTATGAAAGTGGATATATAAGAGTAAACACAAAAAGTAAATATAATAATTCAAATAGATATTATCAACTAAATCAAAAAGTAAAAATTTGGTTAGAATGTAATAATCCATTTGGATATAGATGGGTAAGAATATTAATAGAAAAAGAATGTGATAGAATTAAAATGTTACAAAACTTTGAAAATAAAAATTGTTAAAAATGAGTATAAAAGAATTAATAAATAATTTAAAAGAAATTGAAAATAAAGAGGATTATATTGTAAATGTAGATTTTCCAAATCCTTTTCAAATAGATATAAAAATAAATAAGTAAATATGAAAAGATTTAGTTGGAATAAAGATACTTTAGAATTTTTTAAAGAATTAAAAAATGAAAATGAAAAAGAATTTTATAAAAAAATAAATAATTTTGTAAGATATGAATGTGATTTAGAAGATGGTGAAAATGTATTAGATTTAGAAATAGATTTAATAAATCAAGTAAATGAATTATAAAATAAAAATATGAAAAATATTAAAATTACATTAGAAACACATTTAAGTGAAAAAGAAATAAATAAAGTAATGGAAGAAATGCTCTGGGATAGTGAGTTCAGTTATCAATTTGAAAATGCTGATTGGGAAATTATAAAATAAAAATATGAAAAATATAAATATAGAATTAAGTAAAAAAGAAATAAGATTAATAAATGAAGCTTGTGAGTTTTTTATGGATGAAGTAAAAGAAGATTCAACCTTTGAAAATCCAAACAATGATAAGTTTTATGACTTATGGGATATAAGAAATAAAGTAATGGATAAAATAAGATAATATGAATAAGCATTTAATAATTTTAGCATTAGAGACATTACATGAACAAGTTAGAAATGACTCTGTTTGGTCAAGTCAAAGTGATAATAAAAAAAGAATAAAAGAAATTAATGAACAAATTAAAATAATAAAAAAATATGATGATAACAAATAAATACACGGGACGAGATGTCTCCAGAGAATTCCTAGCATTAATGGAAGGAATAATAACAAATGAAAGAATTTGAATTAATAACAATGACTTTAAAATAAATAATATGTATAAAGATAATATAGTACAAGATTTTAGTGATGAAGCTTGGTTAAGTTTTCATCAGGGTGAAATAAACGATGAAGATGATTTTTATAATTTTAAACATGAATGGATTGATAATAAAGTTATATATATACATGAAGCACGAGAAATTTGTGATAAATTAAATTATGATGTCTTTCAAGACCATGATGTATTCGGTAAAGCTGAAGATTATCCTCAAGCAGGTTTCTGTGCCTTATATGATTTATTAAATGATGATGATGATGTTGTAAGATGGAATGAAATGGAAGAAGTATTAAATGAAGCAATGGAAAATGAAGAAGCGTAAAGTAAAAAGAAATAAAATAATTAAAATAACTAATGCCCAAATAGAAGCATTTGAAAGAGAGTATTACCAAAGAATGAACTCAGGTATAACACAATGGCAACAAGAACAATATTTATAATTGCTATACACAAAATACGTTACAAAATAACAAACAACGTGATAATATAATAAAATAAACAATATGACACAATTAGAAAAAAATATATTATTAAATCAATTAATATTAAATTCTACAAAACCAACTGGACTTAGTCCGTTACAATTAAAAGAAAAATTAACTAAAATAAAAAATAAATTATGATAGGCTTTGCATTAGGTGTGATTATAACAGGTATTACTCTGTTAATAACTCACTCATAAAAAAAAATAAATAATATGAATAAAAAAATGATAGACGAAAAATTGCTACAAATAGCTGATTTCGAACAAAAATACGGTGCCGATCACGGTATTACTAGCGTAAATGCTATGAAAAAATATTGTACAGATAAAAAGTACAGACAACGAGTAAAAGATTTTAATAAAGCTAGTGTTGAAACAATCAAACACTATACTAAATATGGATATTAATATGTATGATAAAAAACTAGTCTCAGCTACAGCTGATAAAATAATTGAAGAAATAGATGAACATATTGACAATACAATACATTGGCAACTTGATGCATCAGATTTTAAATTAACTGAATTTGATGATTTATACGAATTAGAATTACAAATAAAACAACAACTATTATTTAGTTTAATTAAAAAAGTAACAAAATGAATGAATCAATTATAAGCATATTAGATTATGTAAATGAAAATAAAACTGAACTTAATATAGACCAAAAAGCTAATTACGTATACAATAAATATGATATTGGTTTATCATTAATGAATGAAGCACGCGAATATTTTAAACAAAATACGTTACAAAATTAATTTACACGTGATAATATATATGAATAACAAATAAAATAATAATAATTAAAAATAATGAAAAAAATGAATATACTAGATTACTTAACTTATAAAGCAAAATTTGACCGTATGGCTGATATACTTGGCAAATATGCTATGGAATGCAATGCTGAACAAATGAAACCTCTATTAGATGATGGTTTTGATTTATCTGATATAGTAGATTACTTTACAGTTGAACTTAAAGCTTATGCTGAAAATAGATATACAAAACCAAAATTAACAAATGAAGATAAAGAATAATGGCAGGTAATAAATTTAATACACAATTTGAAAGAGTAATACCAAAAAAATATAAATTAACATATAAAGGTTTATATGATACTGAAACTACAGTTGAAGGTAATGCAAAACAAATTGTAAATCATATAATGACTTTAGCCTTATGAAATATTGTAAATGTGGCAGCAAAGTACATCCAGTTCGAATTGAAATGGGTTATAAAAATTGTGTGCAATGCTCTGATACACAGCTATATAGCTACGTGCCTATCATTGGCAGTAAACAAATACTAGAAATACAAGTTGTTGACCAAGCAACAAGCGCAGCAGTGCACAAATCTTGGCGAAGAAAATAGTGTTAGATGAATGAGCGCCTTAATTGAGTAGATAACAAGACTCACGTAACACAAACAGGGCCAAAAAAACCGGCGTACCTCTTGCAAGGGTAAACGAAAAGCAATGGTGAGGCCCTAACTTTTAGCGCAGTAGAGCAGTGGTCAGCTCGCAAGGCTCATAACCTTGAGGTCGGAGGTTCGAATCCTCCCTGCGCAACTAACTATAAATAAATAAAAATGAATGATAAATTAAATAAATTAGCAGAGCTACTAAATGTAGCTGAAATTACTGAAGATTGGAAAGGTTCTCCTGTTCTAGAAATTGGTCAGTGGCATACAGCTGATGGTTATGAGTTACATATCGTAACTAATGATGCACAACACCTTGATTGGGAAAACGATGTATATTATTATGAGCCATCATTTGAAACTGTTATTGACAGAATTAAAGATGCATCTGAAATGGAACCAGGTGAAGCTATTATACATGTATCTGATATTGATACTTACTTACCTGAATATGAAGTAGATGATTATATTGAAGAACATACTGAAGATGAAGATGAATAAAAAAGAAATGAAAAAATATATAAATGAAAGAATACATAATAAAGTGTATTCTAAAAACCATCATTGTGAATATGAAGTTAAATACTATTTTAAAAATAGACACACTGGCTTAGCTAATATTGATAATGAGCAGGTTGTTGATCTTGTTTATGGAGCAATAAGAAATTTAAGAGTATGGCGTGAAATCGAAATGCTATGCACAACAAAAAGAAAACTTCCTCGAATTTTATAAAATAAATATGAAAAATACGTTACAAAACCCACTGTTGGGTGATAATATAAGTGAAGAAATTAATGAAATGTTTAAAGAATTAGAATATGACCCAAGATCAAATGGAGCTATTATCAGATATGATAGCTGATAAAGTATTTGGCAGATTAAAAGATTATTTAGGCCCAAACAAAACAATAGTATCGTTTGACCCAATGGGTCCTCAAGAATTCTTTAGTAAAGATGTTGATGCTTTTGGCAATGTAAAATTTGCTGAAGAATATACTCAAAAAGATTTACTTGCAGAACAAATGTTACAATTAGAAGATACTGCTAAAAAATTATTAAACGAAGAAAAATATGAATTATTACAAGAATTAAAAGAAATATATGAAAAAATCAAAAAAGAATATGACAGCCTTTAATGTAATGCTTGCGCATCCTGTAGGTAAAAAAGAATTTGATAAAGATTCTTTTATACAACCGAAGCTTGATGGTGTACGCTGTTACATTACCTACCACGGTGCGTTCTCACGTAACCACAAAAGATTTATGAACGTTCAGCATATAACAGATGAACTACGACCATTGTTTAACAAATATCCTCACGTCGTACTAGACGGTGAGCTATACAATCACGATTACAAAGATAACTTCAACAAGATTATCTCTCTCGTACGTAAACAATCACCATCTGATGCTGAACGTGAAGAAGCTAAAGTAATACAGTTTCACAATTATGATATATTTATGCCTGAAACACCTGATAACAGTTTTAGGTATCGCAATGAAAGTATTAAAAACTTACATAAAGAATTTACATTACAATACTGTAAAACAGTTGAAACTTACGAAGTTCAAAACGATGTTACAGCAAGATTAATGTATTATCAGTTTACTAACAAACAAGGCTACGAAGGCGCAATATTACGTAATAACAAACCATATGAACAAAA
>Ga0208666_1000465_pt1 | contig 19312 bp, 12 predicted proteins | sample 5B_taG_FD_184078 | JGI IMG/M metagenome (GOLD analysis project Ga0208666, IMG submission 184078) | Marine viral communities from the Subarctic Pacific Ocean - 5B_ETSP_OMZ_AT15132_CsCl metaG (SPAdes) (version 2) | ecosystem: Environmental > Aquatic > Marine > Oceanic | place: Pacific Ocean...
AGAGAAATTAATAATAAGATTAACAAGGATACCTTAAGTGAAAGAACTGCTTCTTTAATAAGATCCTTTTTCGACCCTTCTAAAAATAAACTTGGGCAACAGCAAAGCTTTAATAAATTAACTAATGACATTTTATCGTTAGAAGGAGTAAGACGTATATACACAAAAAATGAATTAACCGGAGCGAGTATAGATACAGTTTCGTTTTTATCATTTAATCCGGTATATGAGACTAGTGATATATCTTTAGTTAATCAAGATATTACTTTACCATATTTTAAATTTCCATACTTATATTCACCTTTTTCATTAACGAATAGAATTAAAGTTGTAGATGAGTAATATTAAAACAGACTATGCTATTTTTGATGTCATAGATTACAAAGGTGAAGCAAAACTTTCATCTTATAATCTTGATATAACTCCTCTTACCTTTAAGGCGAGAATACCTGAAGATGATAGTAGAGAAATTCCTTTAAACGATCAAAAGGTTACTTTTGATTTTGGTGATGGTACTTTTGGTAATAGCATTAGTAGTACACATGTATATCAATATCCTGGTGAATATACAGTAAGGATGGTTATACGTGATTGTAAAAATAACTCCGTTTTAGCTTCATATAGTGATTCAGTTCATATCAAAGACTATATTACGAATACTTTTTCTCTAAGTATGCCCCCAGGAGACATAGCTAATTCTAAACCAGCTTTAGTTTTATCAGCAGGTGAAATATCAGGCCCTATCACTGTAACCGCACAAACTCCATTTTACCAAGATTTTCAAGATTTATATTATAGTATTTCAGGTAGTGAATATAAAAATTACTTTAATTTAACGAAAAATAAATTTAACAGTTTAGAAAAATATTTTTCTATTTACGAAAGAAATTATTTACCAACACTTTCTAGTTTTGAATTTGTAGAGATAGATAAAATATCACTTTCATCGGTAGATCTATATGCTAGACTAACTACTGATAGTGCTCTAGTTCCGGGGTTAAGTACGAGCTTATCGAGCGTATATGTTGGAAGTTCAGGTACAAAAGAAATTTATGTAAAGGCAGAGGATCAAACATCTCCAATACATATATCCTTTTTTAAAGATAGAGAAAATATTTTTTCAAATAGCTTAAAGGGTTACAAAAATAATAATTACACAAATAACTTAGATTTTACATTATCTTCTTTTATAAGTCCTACTTCAGGTCAAACTTTAAGCGCTATAAAATTTAGCTCAAACGGTATAACCGGAGAAGGCATAGAACGAGAGCCATTTTCAATTAGCCAAACACAATATAAGGGATTAGACATTCCCTTTATTATTACTCCTGTTAATAACGATAATTTTACTATGAAAGCTTTATCAGCTGGTAATCCTACTTTTGTAGTATTATCAGGTGCTACTAGTAATGTATTTAATAATAATAATATAGTTCAGTCCTCTTATTATACTATATCTAATCTAGCCAGTACACTATCATCGTTTGATACTAATTTCTGGTTTAGAGGGGCTCTTACTTTTAACGATAATTTATCAGCATCAGCAACAAGATTAACTCTAAGTGCAAGAAATCAATATGCATTTAATACTGTTGGCTCGTTACTTTCTACAGTTAATGGTTTAGTAACTCTAACTGCATACCCTAAAGATTTCTATAATTTTTACAAGCATAATGAAAATTTTGACTTTGAACAAAATATAAAAGATTTAAGATTTCAAGAAATCTTGTTAGATAAGAACATCTTTTTTGATGATTTTGTAGGTACTATTTTTGGCAATGTAAGTAGTAGATATGATTTGCTTGGTAAGAAGTTGTATGAAAGAGTCTTTAACTTTGTATCTAATAATGCAGATATAGATATGTGTGATATCAACTCACTAATAAGTTTAGCTGCTTTAACTGATGATAAAGGAATAGTGTTTGATAGGGGAGCAGTACAAGAACCAGAGCAAGTTAAAAGATTTATAGATACTTTAAGTTTAAGTTATAATAAATTTAGAGGTAGTAAAAATAAATTTGATGAAAACTTTGACCCTATGGGTACTACCACTAAAGCAATTCATGGTAAGAATCTTGGACCAGAGATAAGCTCATTAACATATGAAGTTACTGCTGGTAACGATATTATAGCTTACGAAAAATATAGTAAAACATACTTACGCTTAAATACCTTTCAACCTTTAAGTGCGTTAAGTGGACTTAATACAGGAACTGGTGCTAAGAATACTAATACGTATATGTTGAGTGATTATAGTAATCAATCATTTAACGCATCTTTAAGTGGAGGAGATAGCTGGGGTTGGGGGCTTATACTACCAACAGAGTATACTATAGATACAGTTAATATTTTTTATGATTTTTATTCACTCTCTGCTGTTACAGATAATAGTATATTTAACGGGTTAATAGACTATAATAACGGTTTAACTACTGTTAGTTTTAATGAGCCATTAAGTAATTTAGAGGGAGATAATAATATCTTTGATATTAACATTCGAAACTCCTTATTTAGTAGTCTATCCCTATTTTAAGGATAAATATGTTTAATGGATAACATTACTACAGGGTTTCCAAATGTAAACCAATCTATAACTAATCCTAATGTTAATAGTGATGAGGCATTAGATAAATTTACTCCATATACGTTTTTACAATTTATTGAGACAGTAAGTGAAAGTTATAAACCTGAAACTTTAACTGCTTTCTATAATAATTATCTCAATGAATGGAATACTAGAAACACTTCACTTGGAGTAAGTAATCAAGAATTAATTTTAGATAGATATAGAGATTTTTTAAAAGATATAACTCTAAATTTTTCATCTAACGCTGAGAAGAAGTTTTTAACTCAGTTAGATTTTAATGATAAATATGACATGCAAATTGCAATGTCGTTTTTTAGTAAGAAAATAAGAAATATTATATCTTACTATAAGAAGAAGAGAAATAATTTACATTACTCACTTACAAGAAGTAAAGTTAGAGGTAGTAGTATAGGAGTTGAGCAAGCTTCAAAGGATTTAATTATAGACTTCTTAGAAAATAGAGATACAGGTAATATAGATTACAACATACAAGATATTAAAACTAATCTTTCCGTATCATTAACTGAATATTATGATAATTTCGCTCAATACTTTAATAGGGAACCAGATGTTAAGGAATATGGAGCTAATTATAAAGAATATGAACCAGGTGTCATTAATAAAGGAAGTAATCTATTTAGAGACCTTGAAAGTGATTTAATTAATGAGCTTTTTTCTTCTGTTGATAATGAATTATCAAACTTAAAAGAGTTAGATCAAGTTTTAAGCTCTAAAAAGAGACAGACAGAAAAATTTATAGGTTCAGATTTTTATTTTTTATCTACTGATAGTAATGGTAATTCAGATATAGGACTTCTATTTAAATCAGAAAAACCTTACGCTAATTTTCTAAATCAAGATTACCCTTCTACTGCTTCAATTTTTTCTGATCAAGTTATAAGTGAGAGAGATTTAGGGTTCTTTAAACCAAGTAATACAGCTATAGCTACTATACAAGGCAAGAAGATTGATTTTTATAAGAAATCAGAATATAAGCCTAATCAGTTTTATATCTTCCCAGATCCTAATTTATATACTAATAATGATTCTATATTAACTTTTATAGTTGATACTTCTTCTTCTATTAATAATAGAAGTAAAGGTATAGCCATTAATCAACCTAACCCTGATAAAGAAAGTACTACATTTTTAGGATACTCTTCTGAAATAAATAAAGAAAGAAATTTAAACACAGATTTATCTTACTTGTATGATCAAGGGTATATTGATGATAGTAAGAAAGATATTTTCGGAAACATCTTTGGACTTGTAAAGGATAATAACTATTATAGAAGTAACTTAGAATTCGAAATACCTAAACATGTTAAAAATTTAGTTTTAAATGGCTATACTTTTTTTGATGATTTATATAGTGAAGGATATAACTTTGATTATGATACAACTGATAGTACCACGTTTTCTGAAACTATAAGATCAGGGTTAACTGGTTTTACTAACGGATTTAACGCTCCTGGAGACCAGTCACCTGATTTACCATTATCTTCGTATTATATATTTGGAAGATTTTTCGCTCCTTATCAAGAATTAATTCAACCTTCAGATTATCTTAAAGTTGATTATACTAGACCTGAATCTATTACTTTTGATGCTGATGTAAAAGAAGGAGCATACTTTAGATTTTCAGATAGCGAAGCTTTAGCTGACCCAGTTAGATCAGGACTAAGTGCATTCAGTGAAAGTTCAGATCAATTTTATTTTTCAGAGTTAGTTGAAGCAGGTATAGGTTATTACGATGGGGCTGCGACGGTAGTAAGAGCTTTGAGCGATGATACTGGGCCTGGTACTGCGTATAAACCAGGAGTAGCTCTTTATAAAGGTCTTTCTGGTAACTTTACTTATAATGTTAGGTTGTCTGGTGGTAATGGAGTCAAAAACTATGATGGGTCAAGATTTACAGATAATATCATTTTTAATTATACACAAGCAGATGAAGAGTTTTTATATAATGATACTGTAGATTCAACTAATGTAACTGATTTCGAAACTGTTAATGCAGCAGATGTATCAACTTTTGATAGAAATTCACATGTAGGTAAAATATATATCAAGAATGTTAACGAAAGTTCGGTTGCCCCTGCTGTTAAGGAATTAACACAAACCTTAGATTATCTTTCCGGTAAATATAACAATACTATTTGCCACGAATTGTCAAATAAAGTAGTAGATTTTGATATATTATATGATACTTTGTTTATTGAAACTAGTTCGTTTTTAGTTACTGAAAAAACTTCTTATGTAGATAATAAATTTGTATCACCAAATACATTTACTAGTACATTAAACATTAATACTAACTACTTCGATAAAGTAAGTAACAGATTAAAAGTAGGAAGCGATGTTTACTATTGCAGAATTGAAAAAGAGCAGATTACATTTAAAAATGTAAGAATATACCCAACTATATTTAAATATAATTTTACTAAGGATAAAACTGAGCAAATATTTCCTACTACAGGTAATAATGCTAACAGTTGTATGTTTAATTTATCTACTTTTGATTCTGTATATATTGAAAGCGGTAAGCCTGTATTGACTTATAATAGCGATAATGAACAGTTTAATTTAGCGTTTTTAATAAAGGATCTTAATAAGGGTCCGTTGCTTATAAATTATCTTTTCGAATATAAAGATACCATTAACTTCTTACATACTTCTAGCTTTAGTAGTAATAATAGTCGCTTTACTGATAGCTTTACTACTAATGGTGAAACTGATTTAAGTAATACTTTCTTTGTTTTATCATCTGTAACTCCAACCTTATCAACCTCTAAACTACCTCTTTCATCGGCAGCTTTAATTCTATGAATACATTTACTTTATCTATCTCTTCTACTAAAGAAGATATTAATACTGAACAAAATTTAAATCAAATAGATTTATTTGATTTTACAGAAGTAACATTAGATATATCTAATATATACACTGAAATATTTCCTGCTTATGTTTCAATAAACTGGGGCGATGGTTCTGATGTATTCAATCCTGATATAAAAATTTATAGAGATTATAGAAAAGAATCAATTTTTCCTGAAGTTAAAAAAGGCGCGACTCCCGTTACATTTAGCGACAATTATAAGCATAAGTATTTTCCTTCTTCTTATGCGCTTAAAAAAGCTATAACTTTTAAAATTAACGTAGGTTATGTTACTGGAGAAACTCTACGTGTAAATGTACCAATTATTATTAATTCACAAAGTTATTATGAAAATGTAGGAGATCTAGATATTATGGGTGTAGATTTGCTAAATGATGATAATAATAGCTCAAGAATAACTCTACTATCAAAGAACAACAATTATATAGTTCAATTTGATAACAAATCATATAAGGAGAACACAGAATAAATATATAAAATGGGTTGTTTGTTAAAATCAAGTTTAAGCGCTTTAAGCTCTGTAGAGGCTGATTGTTGCCCTGTAGATCTAACTTTAGATCAATATAGGCAAACATACAACGGAGGATTTTCTATTAATTTTATATCAGCTTTATCAGGTATTCAAGATTTTAAAAATTTAAACTTTACTAATTTTTATCTTACAGATGAGTATCTCCTTGATAACGTTACATCAGTTACAGAAGTAAAGGTAAAGCCTGATTCATTTTTTACAACTTTCAATTTTACTACTTCAAGTGACAATTATCTAATTTTTAGTACCCCTAAATTAAGTGCTTTTAAAGAAGGTGACGATATCGATAATTCCCAATTTTATGGTAAAACATCGTTTAGTATAAACAAAGATAATGCTAACGATTTTGAAATAACCTTTATAGATGATTTTACTTGTAGAGTTAGTACAGTAGTCGATAATATCAGATACTTTTTAGTTGTTAGTGATGATGCCAGGGATGATGAAAATAAAAGAACTGTGCTCTTTGTATCAGAAAATAAAATTTCAACAGCTGGACGAAATTTAGAATATAACCTTTTAAAATATATAAATGAAAGCTTTATAAATTTATTTTCTCAAAAGGCAGATGGTAAGTATGCTGTTTTAGGTAATGGTGGCAATTTATTTGCAAAACTAATTAATGAAGATTCGAAACCTAATCAATATTTCGTAGCTGGTAGTTCTATTAAACTTAACCAAGAAGTAAATCTAACTATACCGTCACCTTACAATACAAGTTTTATTACATATGATAATAAAGGAACTATTGATAATAATAAAAGTGATTTCCATCTACCTTCTAATTATTTGTTGTATAGTTCTTCAAATAATAACAAATTAAACTTTAATTTACTTAACTTAAAAAACATAGTTAATACACAAGAGCAGTTTACATCTTCTAATAATTTATTATCTACTTCAGAAACTACTATCTTTAGTCAAAGTTTAAGAAAGTATACATCTATTTTATCTGATATTGATAGCGAACGCAATGAAACATTATCGTTAAATTTTGTTTACAATAATTTTGATATACAAATAAATCCTGGTACAACGTATTTTACTACTCCATCATCGATGGCCCCGTTTAATAAGTTAAATATAAACGATACTAAATTTACAAAATGCGGGTCCTTCTCATTTAAAAGACCAGATTTATCTGATAGAGTTTACAAATTAGATGATGATTCAATAGTAGATGATGATGTTACTTATCTATGCACTTGGCTATCAGGTGGTATAGGTCAGGAGGGTATTTGGGTTGATAGATATTATTATCCAGATTATACTACTAAAGAAGCTGCATTAGCTGCTTCTCCTATTTTTAGTGTTACTTACGACAAGAGTGTTGAAAAATTATTGAGAGATAATTCTACTTTAAGAGATTCAGTTAAAAAGAAATTGTATTTTGATAAAAAAAGCGATTTAACATTCGAGCCACAAAAGAGATATAAGTATGTAAGAGTTTCAAGGGATGATTTTTTAAGAGAATCACCTACTAATTTTTGTACAACTGCGCGTATAAACAATAGAGTAAACAATTATTTTAATACTATTAACGAAAATGGAGGTTTTAGTTTAGGATTTACGTATCAAAATGATGCAGGTGATTTTACTATATATTCCGAAAGTAATGATATTAATGGTGGCTTTAGCTTTACAAAAACTGGTGATGAAATATTATTCCAGTTTAAACTATTTGATAATAGTACAGAAGGAATTTCAATTGAAGATCGCTTAGGTAAAAATACCTTTACTACTATCTTTAATTTAGATAAGTTTGAAAAAAATAACATATTTCTTTCTTTTAATTCGATTGAAGGTATTTGTAATTTATATTTAAATACTAATGTAATTTTCTCATTTAAAGTTAACGCTTATCAATTATTTACTAAGAAGATTTTATTCGGTGATATATTTTTAAAGTGGTCAGATAATAAAAGAGAGATTTTGTTTAATGATGCTACTAATAAATTGTTTATTAACAATCTATACCTAACTCTTAATCCTTTGGAAAAATATCAAGAATTAGGATATATTTTTGGTACAAATATTGATAGTATTCAAAATTTGTCAATCTCGTTGCCTTGTGGTATGAGAAATTTAACTGATAAAATTAATGTAGTTAATTCTATTAACACTAATCTTAAAAATAAGAGTAATATTATAGATATTAATATTAAGAATTTAAAAGTTAGCGGTGATGTAGAGCAGGAAGTGAAAGATATAATGCTAAGCAATATTAAAAATGCATTACCTAAAACTGCAGTTATAAACGATATAAATTTTATTGATTACAAATGATTGATTATTTTAAATATACTAACGGTGATTCATTTACTTTAAGTGGTTATGAATATAGTGGAATATTCACTGTACATGAAGGAAAGGCTTTTACTGGTAAAACTTATAATACTACTTCTAAGCTATTAAGTGGCAAAGATACATTCTTGACTAATTGTTTTTTAAATAAATTTGAATTTGATAGAACAGTATCAGTAGAGGATACTAATATTTTAAAGCAACCTTCTATATCCCCTAGAAATGTAATAGATCAAAACTTTATTGATACCAATTTACAAATTTTGAATATGAATAACTTAATTATATATTCAAAGAATATTATTGCTAATCCGGATTTATTTGACTTTTTAAATTCTATAGAAAATGAAGATAGTTATTTCCTGGGATTATCAAGTGGTAAGAAAGATTTAAGAAATGATGATGTAAAAATATCAAAATCAAATAGCGCACCTATACAAATTGATCCATATAGCTTTATTGACAAAGTACCTGGAGTAGATGTTTTAGATGAAACTCTCGATAGTATGGTCTTTATCTATGATGATAAATCCTTTAATTATTTTACTACTACATCAACATCATCTTATACTTTTTCTGGTACATTCGCTACTGGAGGTAGTCTTATTAGATTAGAAGAAGATATTTTTGAAGGTGCTCAGAGATTTAGTTACGATAATAACACTGACACTTTATACGCGTTAGAAAAAACTACAAATTCGTTTATTTTAAAGTTATATGACAATAGCTTTGTAGCTCCATGTAGAGTATTAAAGTTAGTAGACCAAATTACTTTGAAAGATAATATTATTGACGAAAAAGTAAGTCTGGGAAATAATATTTTAGGTTATAGATATACTGAAATAGAAGCTATAGAAGAAGATGAAGAAGGTAATCCTATAAGAGGTCGTGAGCATGGAAAAGATAGATTAGAACAAGCTTTAGCTAATAACGTTAATGATCCACCTAAAATAAAACTAGTTAACAAGTATACGTTCGAGTTAATTAATAATATAGTTTCTTCCAATCCTGGAGAAGAGATTTTAGAATTTGATATAAGAGACTCTGATGATTCTGTTTTAATATTAACTTCCTTAGATGGATTTGACGCTGAAGTATTTTATATATATCATTTAGATATTGATAAGATTTCTGCTGTAGATGGTGATTATGTATTACCATTTAATCCTAAAGAATTGAAAAGATATAAACCAGAAGTAGTTTATAATGCAAAACAAGATGAAGTAAGTATTTTCTTCTCTGGTAATGATTCTAATATATTTATTATTAATGATGAAGGAGCAATTTCATCAAGATTCATATCCAATCCAGAAAACGTAGCAGGTTTTCCTTCTAATAAAAACTTACTTTATTTAGAAGATATGTTTTTTGATAGTACGTTAGAAAGATTTGATAAAATACAAAAGAAATTTAACTCAAATACGTTACCTTCCAATAATTATAATAATTTAAATTTCTTAGTAGGTAAAAATAGTACTAATTTATTTTATTTACTACATAATATTGGAAGAATATATCTAATGGAAGAAAGTAAGTTATTATATAAGAGTTTTATTCCTTTAGATTTAAAAAATTTATATGAAAAACTTATTAGTTGTGAATCGGGGTTAGGTATATCAGTTAATAGCGAGTTACAGAATATTATTAAAGATACTGTTAATGTATTTTTAAATGCAAGTGTTATACCATTCGCAGAAGTAAGAGAAGGTATCCCTGTTTTAGGTAAATTTATATCTTACGAAGGAGTAGATATTAATTTTAGAGATTTAGAATTTCATGATAATGAAGAAGTAAATTATGATACTGTTTCAAGAGTGTTTGATCAGATTTATAAGTTACAAGAAACCGTCTTTAGTATTATTGTTTCACAAGATAACGATGATGATGATATTGATAGTAGTATAGAAATTCAAGAATCTGATGAAGTTATAACAGAACAATATACAAGTGGAGGTGAATTAGTATTGACTACAACAGGTGAAGATTATGTTGGATTCTATCATGTACATCCAGATAAAGGGTTTATGGTTGGACCATTGCATGTTAATACTCCACATGCATACCTAACTCCTATAATAGATGTAAATGTTGAAGAAATTCCAATTGAAATTGAAGACCCTACTGGTGGCGAGGCGGAACCATTGGTTCCTCCTCAGCCTCGATATTCATCTCATGGAATGACTTCTGATGATGCACGTAATAGAAGACAAAATACTAGTGGTAGTAGTAGCAGTGGTAGTAGTGGAGGTTCTTATTAAATAACATTATGGCTAACAGAGGAGAAAGTCTTGAAGGATTAAGAATAGCAGATTACTATTCTTCTTTATTACATCCTGTAACTAGTTTAGATGTAGAATTACCTCTTCAAAAATTTATTTTTGATGGTATAGGTAATACCACAGGTCTTTCTTTAAGTAGCAATGATAGATTGATCACTGATAGTGAAAGGGATTTACTCGTATCGCGACATGAGCATATTCATGATAGAGTTGTTATTAACAATTATATATACCCTCAAGGTTATAGTACCCCGACTGATTGGTTAGATGCTTTTTATCCTATAGGTAGTATAATTTTAACTGTAAATAATAATAATCCTTCAACAAGAATAGCCGGTACTAAATGGGTATTAGAAAGTCCTGGTAGGTTTTTTGTTGGAGTAGGGGGGACTGAAAAGATTTTTACTCCAGGTTCAGTTGGTAAAGAAAATGGGGATATGGATGGTGCGTTTACTGATAAACTAGGTCAAGCTAATTTACCCGCTCATACACATGATGTTAATGTACAAACAACTACACGTGAAATTGTACAAAGTAGGGATTTAAACGTATTTAGCCTTTACTTTGGACCTAATGTAAACCCTAGAAATCTTACTCAAGAAAAAGATTACAATCCAGCAGTTTCTAATTTATTACCTAATGTCTCTAATAACCCTTTTTCATATCTTATAGGTCAAGCTGAAATTGAAGCTTTTCAAAATAATGGTAGTTTTAATGGTCAAAATAAATACCGTGATTTCTTAATTAGAAAAAGACATGAAGAAGGATATAGATATACCGATGATGATTTTGATCCTAAATTTGGTAATTATTCATTACGAGGCTGGGGTGGTGCTGTAACTGGAGGACCAGGATGGGCAGGTCTAGTTAATAGTAGTATACCTAATACTAAAGTTTTTATTAGTGATAGTCCCCGACCTGTAAATGTTGAATGGGTATCCGGTGGTATATCAATTCAACAAGCAGATTACGATTCAAGAGATAGTGATAGAGTACATACTGGTAGATTAAGTTCAGTAGATTTAATTAAATCTCGTAATATTATTATAGATGTTTTAGGTGTAGAAGAAGCAGCTATAGCTTTGGCTGGAGTTGATAGATTAAAGGAACTTAATGAAGAGGTAGATAGTGCAGCTACTTTATTATATGTAAACTCGCAAATTAAAGGATCTAATACTGTAGCTTCTTCAAACCAAGGTAGTACTTTACAGCATAATAACATAATGCCTAGCTATGGATTTTATACATGGAGACGAGTACCTCTTGATGAGGACGAACCTAATACTGAGATAGGAGGTGGCACACAAATTATCGATGTAAATCCGATCTTTAGAGCAGTTATAACAGAAAATAAAGAAAATTTAAATTTAGCTGAATGGGCTTTAGATAGAGGGTGGAATGGTATTGATAGAGCAGTTATAACTATTGACAATGATGTATACATATATTCAGATGATATGAATAAACCAGCTCTAACTACTGGTAATTGGCCTAGAGGATTAAGACTTATAAATAACGGGTTTATTATGGGAAGAGGAGGAGACGGTGGATCTTACGCAGCAGGTAGGTATCCTGAGCAACCATGGTCTATAGGTGCACCTCCTGAAAAGAATATATGGGATGGATGGGATGCAAGCGATGCTATTTTTATTAATACTACTGATAAAATTACTATTACAAACCAAGGAGCTATTGCCGGAGGTGGAGGCGGTGGAGCTGGTAGTGCTACCGGTAACTTCGGTGGAGGAGGTGGTGGAGCCGGTGGAGGTAGAGGTGGTGTTGGATCATATCCTAATTTTAATGCATTACCCGGTGAACCAAATGCATGGGAATCAGGAGGCGAAGGTGGTGAACCAGGGCAACCTGGAGGCGATGGTGGAACCTGGAGAAACCTACCTATTATTACGACTTTACGCTCTGTCCGACGCTTCTTTAGCCGTGGCAATGTAAATGCTTACTTCGGTGGCGGAGGAGGCGAATCTGGTGGTGCAGGATCAGGAGGATATAAACGAAAAGGAAATGATCCTCATGGTGGAGGTGGAGGTGGTGGTAGAATACTAACCGCAAATGCAAAAGGCGGTACAGCAGTTAATCCTGAGAGCGAAATATACGGTGGAGGTCACGGAGGAGATAGTAACGAGCCTGGTGAAACAGTAAGCTCAACAACTAGAAGCAGGATAAAGTTTACCACTGCGTCTGAACGATTCGGGGTGATCAAAGGACCATGGGGGAATGCTGCTGGTGGTGGTGGTTGGGGTGCCGATGGAGGTGATTGTCTCCGCGCTCGCCATCTTAACCGAGGAACTAGAACTAATGCGCTTCCAAAAGGTGGTAAAGGCGGTAAAGCTGTGGCAATAATCGACGGTGCAAATTATTCTATAACCGGGGGATTAATATATGGTGCTATTGAACAGTAGTATTTAACGTTTAACGAATAAATAATGGTATGCCTGAAAGTTTAGAAAATCAATTTATATCTGATTTATATACTTCGCTTCTACATTTAAGTGGAGCTGAGCTAGGTACTGATTTAAATAAAGTATTTGATGGTAAAGGAAATTCTACTGGACTGGCATTAAGTGGTGAAAGGGTATTAATTAATAATTACATTTATCCACAAGGATTTACTACTCGTGATCCGCTAGAGTGGTTAGATAGCTTTTACCCTGTGGGTAGTATACAACTAACTATAACACCAGATAATCCTACTAATAGAATAGCTGGTACAACATGGGTACAAGTAGCGCAAGGCAGGTTCTTAGTGGGTACAGGTACTTTAACTGATAAAAATGGTGATACAAGAGAATTTTGTCCTGGAGGTGCAGAAGAAGAAGCACTAGGATTAAGAAGCGGTAATGGAGATACAGCAGGTGAATATCAAACAACTCTTACGCAAAATAATTTACCTGCACATACTCATGATGTAAATATTGGCGCGTTAGACGTTCAAATCCCTAATCCTGCAGGCTCTTCTTATTCTTTTCAAGCTCAGGGTGTAGGTACAGCTGATTCAACTCTAACTTTTGTTGAGCAGCAAAGAGCGAGATTAAATTTAGGAACTAAAGTTTATGCTTTTCCTGGTGAGTATGATAGTAGTCTGTTAATAAATTATAGAAATACGTCATTTAGAGATGATGTTTTTTCTTACCCTTGGTTATACGCTTTAGATTTTGGATTTGATAGGGGTTCTGCTGCTAACTACTCAGCTTCTGTAAGAAGTGCGTATGTAACCAGTTGGGGTGCACAATACAATTTTAAAGAGATGATAGGTATATGGAATGGGGAAACTAGATTTGTTTCTGATTCTAACGTACAGATTGGTAGAACAAATCAAGCTGGCGCGTCAAGAACTCACTCACCTATAAGGTTAACTAAAACTCCTTATGAATACGCTCTAGAATTAGGAGCTGTTGATATTGGTGATGCTACAGCTGGTGACTTTTTAGCGCGTAATAGTAATGTGCCTATAGTTACCTCAGCAACTGAAATATTAGATAGAGATGAAAGTGTAAATAATACGAGAGTTTCAGCATCTGTTGGAAATAATATAGCACATAATAATATACCTCCTTCGTATGGGGTATATGTATGGAAACGAATATCATAAATTTATGGCAAATATAAGCATAGTAAAATTAAAAGTAAGACGTGGATCTGATACACAGCGAAAAACTATTGTATTAGATCAAGGTGAGATAGGATTTACTCTAGATACAAGAAGATTGTTTGTTGGAGATGGTTCAACTTTCGGTGGTAGATCTGTAGGCGCTAAGAATATAGGACCATTTAATAATAATTCTAGTCTAGGTCCTACAGATTCACCTGGAATGCAAATTGGAGATATTGGTTATGCAGATAGTCGTCTGTTTATGTTAACTTCAACTAATTATAATGATTCTCTATCTGGGTATGCTTACATTGGTACAGTACCAGATGATACCTTGATTAAATTTGATAGTAATAATAAACTTACTATTGATACAGGACAGTTTGATTCTACGTTTTTTAAATCAGAATTCTTCGGTACAGGATTATTATCCGCAACCGGCGGAGTAGTAAATGTAAATTTAAATACCACGTATTTAGAATTATCTGGACCTAGTAATAAAATATCGCCTGTTGCAGATTCGATTACTGAGCGAGAAATATCTACTACAGCTCTTTCATCAGGTTTGGTAGGAGGTAATAACGTACCTATTAAGGTTGATATAAACCATGATCAATTTGAATTTAATTTAGATAATAAACTTAACTTTAAAGGTGTAGGTAACACTACTATACCAGCAACAAGCTGGGCTGGTACAGGTGGTGCAAATTTAGGAAATGGTCTTTCTTTAAATTCATCAAATAATTTACAAGCTGATTTAAGAAGCGTAGATACAAGTAATCTTGTTGTAGCTGACGGCCAAGTATCTACTGCTGGATTTACTACTGATCTTGATGTAAAGGAATTACCAATGATCGAAACTCAAAAGGGATTGGTAAAAACTATTTCTACCTCTATTTTTGATGTAGTTACTGGTACATCATTAAAATCTCCAACTGCCGGTGGTGTAATTCCAGTAGGTACTATTTTACCACATGCAGCAGCGTTTGGTGCTACTGTTCCAAATGGATACTTATTAGCTAACGGTTCAACTCTATCACGAAAAAAACCGGGAACGACTGTTAATCGTGAACTCTTTGATGTTATTGGAACTTCATATGGAGCTCCAGACAGCAATACGTTTAGCTTACCTAATTTAACTGGTGGTGTTTTACCATCAGTTTTATACGGTGCAGGTCAATTAGCACCAGTGGCTGGTGATTTTACAGGGTCGCAAAAATTCGTAGATGGAGATGGTACAGCTGACGGGGCTATTTTAAGTGGTTTTGGTGTTAACTTTATTATCAAGTCAGAATCAGATGCAGTAAATAGTCTGTTTAATGGAGCTCCAGATTCAGTTACTATGGATGCAGCAAGCATTCAACCAACGCTATTAGGATCCCGGCAAGTATATAATGGTACTACTAGTGCTGGGGCAAATATAGAATTAAGTTCTGCTGGATTTATTACTTTCAATAATGGAGGAAGCGTCAGAAATGAAGAATCAGATAGTTCATATGATAGATTCGCTATTCCAATTTTTAACTATTAAATAATAATATGTCAATCGAAATTCTAGAAAATACTTTAATTAAACTTCTTGTAAGAAGAGGTACAGACGCAGATAGAAAGAATATAGTTCTTGAAGCGGGTGAACTAGGTTATACAACTGATATGGAAAGACTGTTTGTAGGTGATGGAACTACATCCGGTGGTATTTTAGTTGGTAATAAGTATAAGGGTCAGAATGCAGATGCGACAAACTTAGCCCCTTGTGAGATAGGTGACTACGCATTTGAAACAGATACTAATTCTTTAAAAGTTGTTAAACAAGGTAACGGTTCAACTAGTACAGATTGGCTAACAGTTGCTAATTTAATAAGTGCAGGTAATACTACTATTGATATTACTAACGGTAGTATAATTACGGTTGGTACATTATCAGCAGGTAATTTTGATAAAGATTCATTAGGTAATTCATTAGAAATATCTTCCAATAGGATCTCCTTAAGTTCTACCATTAGTATCGATAATATTCAACAAAGAACTGTAGGAGCAGATAGTTACTTAAAACTGCCTTCAAAGCTTAAAATTAATGCTGTAAATTATAATTTCCCTGCTACAGAACCTACAAATAATACTTTCTTAGGTTCAGACGCATCAGGTAATCTTAACTGGGCTATACCAAATATTATCAGCACAGGTGTTGCGCCTACTACCGCGAGTGTTTTACCAGTTGGTACTATAGTACCTTTTGCTTCTGCTAGTAATGATGTACCTTATGGTTGGTTAGAATGTGATGGAGCTCAATATGCTAGTAATTCTGACTATTCAGAGCTCTCAGCTGTTATAGGCACAGCATACAATACGGGTGGTGAAACAGCAGACCATTTTAGAGTTCCTAATTTACTTTCAAAAGCTTTATATGGGTCTGAAAATCCTGCTAGTAGCACGTTAATGCCTGTTACAACAGCTGCTCATACTACTCCAGGTCTTTCTGCCTTTGGTGCGAATTTTATTATCAAAGCTATTGGCGGTGTAACAGCTCCAACATTAACCGTAAAGAAAAATTTAGTAACTACTTTGTTTAATCCTACGAAGACGGATGGAGGTACTGATAAGACAGAAGTTGAATTTAGCCCTTTAAGTGGTAACGTGGTTATTGAGAGGCCAGCGCCAGGAATGACTGTTTTTAATTCTGCTGGTACACATGATTTTGTTTTTCCTGATGGTATACATTTTATTAAATTTACTGTTACAGGTTCTGGCGCGACGGGGTCAACTCAGCCTGGAGGTGCTAGTTCTACTGTTATAGGTAATCTTTCAGGAGCTCCAGGTACTGCATTAAAAATAGACGTAGGAGCAGGTTTTAACACAGGTGATGCAGCGCAAAACGGACGTCCATCTAAAATTTATTTACCAACTTCGCCGACCGCGACAGACTTAGCTGTGTCAGATGGTGGTATATTCGAACCTGGTCAACCTGCTTTTACGATATCTGATGGTACTATTAATCTTTCTAATCCACATGTTTTAAATGGATTTGTAATAAAAGGCGGATCTGGTAGAAACGATACTGATGATGGAGGAGATGAAGAAGCACAGGGTGGCTCTAGTTACTTTGGTAATGCTCCAGCTCCCGGGGGTGGTCAGAATACCCACAAACATAGACCTATAGGACCTCCACCTGGTGATGGTGTTGTTATATTAGAATGGTCATAGTTGCTTTTATCTTTTTTTCATATAACTAAAATATGGAAGAAATTATAGTTGAAGGTTTAGATTATGAAGATTTTACTACTTTGAAGGAAATCTTATCTAATAACACATTGTTTAAATTCGAAGATTCTAATTTATTCGCTAATAATGCTATTTTAATTGAAAAGATAGAAAGAATAATTAAAGCTTTCGATGAATAAATACTTAAATGGAAGCAAGTGTATGGAAAGGAAGTTCTTTATGTGAAGAGTTCTCTGACTATGTTCTTTTTGACGAAGATACAGAAAGTATACTTGTAAATATTCATGAAGAGTATATGCAAACTCTAAAAAGAGAGCTATTAAAAATGGGATATTATTTAGTTTTTAAAACTAAGCTGAACATAACTAATTCCTATACCTGTACTTTCATAAAGGGTTGAGTAATTAAATATAATTGATGGGCTTTCCTAGTGACATAAAACTTCCTGCTGACGCTAGATACTTTACTTTTATAGAGCGTAGCAAAAAATTTAATTCAAATTACGATATTACCTGGTCGTTTGAGTATAGCTTACCAGCTGAAAATATACCTAGTCCTGGAAGTTATGAATTAGGTTTTAGTACTTTTGTTACTAACTTAGAAGCGCCTCTATCTTCACTACCTGGTCAATATATAGGCGATCAAGATCCAGAATTTATTTTATCAGCTCATGCTATATTAACAGAAAGTCCTCTAGTTTTAAAGACAGAAAGTGATTCAACCCTTCTTCTTGAAGGTGGTATTTTAAGTGGTAGTTTAGTAAAAGTAGCATTTGATTCTACCGGTATGTATGCATTGTCTGGTAGAGATGATAGACCTGGGGTAGGTCCAAATGATATAAATAGACAATCATTGGTGGTTAGAGATGTTTTACATAAAGTAAGAGCAAATGCGCCTCTTTCAACTATGTCTAATGTCTTTACTAACCTATCTACTAATAGTTTTAGAGCATTAAGATTTAGATATGTTAATTTAGGTCAAAAAATACATATTGATTTTAGAGAAGATAATACAACAAATTATACTTTACTTACAACAATTAATATCGAACCGAGATTAACTAATTTTAATAATTTAGATAATATCTATTGTGGATTTTCATTTACTACTCCTGTTTCAACTACCAATACAGGCTTATCTGCTAAAAATTTCTTCTTACGTAATTTCAATGTTGAGGGTTATGAAGGTAGCGACGTATTGACTGAAACAGTAATTACTCCAGCCCTTTCTGTTAATCCTAATACTGTATTTGATACAGTTAATAATATTGAAGTATAATGTCGCTTTCACAATTACAACAAATAAGTGATATATCATTTCAGGTAGATAGTCCTGCTAATGCGGCTAATGGTGCTGGTGTTGTATACATACCAGATATTGAAGTTAATGGGGATTATATAGGTACTTTAGATTTTTATATATACGATTTAAATGCAGATACAGGCTATACCGGTGAACCGTTTTTAGTTACTCAAGGTACAACATCTGTAAGTCAAGAAGGCGAGCAGTTTTTTATATATGTTCAAAGAGAGCTTAATTTATTAGCAGATGGCGACGGAAGTCTTTCTTTTGAAATACAATTTCAAGATCAAAGTGATCCTTTACAGCCAAATTTTGTAGTTAATGATAGTTTAAGCCTTAGCGAGCAGCTAGAGTTATTTGAAGCACAAAGAGATAGCAGTGGACCAATACATCGAAGGCGAAATCATGGCGCGCCTGATGCAACTTTTTCTACTGATCCTAATGATCCTGAAGTAGAAATTAAATTAGATCCAGGTGTACTTCCACAACAACCTGATGCAACTTTTTCAACTAATCCTAATGATCCTGAAGTTGAAATTAAATTAGATCCAGGTGTGCTTCCAACTGATAAAACTGAGGAAGAATA
>Ga0208666_1000466_pt1 | contig 19295 bp, 42 predicted proteins | sample 5B_taG_FD_184078 | JGI IMG/M metagenome (GOLD analysis project Ga0208666, IMG submission 184078) | Marine viral communities from the Subarctic Pacific Ocean - 5B_ETSP_OMZ_AT15132_CsCl metaG (SPAdes) (version 2) | ecosystem: Environmental > Aquatic > Marine > Oceanic | place: Pacific Ocean...
CTATAAATATTAATAGCATGGTGCATACTATTAAAAATATTAATACTAATGGTCTAACATTTTTGCTAAGCCATGAGTCTGACTTTAAATCAGCTTCCCACCTGCTAGTAATGTTCTTTTCCATTTCCACTTGGTAGTTAGCCATTAATTCTTTTATTTTTCTTTCTGCCTCAAGCTTTTCTTCTTTCGACGTATGTAAGTTATCTATTACTCCTCCTACGCCTTTCACTAGCTCTGCTGCTCCTCCTGAGAATAAGTTTCCTAACATTTGCAGTTCTTTTTAAATCGTTTGCACTTTTTACACTTTTTCATATTATTTTCCTTTTACTTTTTCAAAAGAGCTAATACCAAAACATCCTAGCGTTACCCATACAAATGAATTATATATTACTTCATTAATTACTAAATAAGCTTCTTCGCCTACGAATATAAAACTAGTTACAAGATCTGCTATAGCAAACAATACCATTACTATAAATGATATAAACCCAACTACGTTTTTTTCGTTTATTTCGTTTTTATCTTTAAATAGACTCCACATATTATATTGTTCCGTTATTAGCATCATCTTCCCATGGAAAACCAGTGTCTCCAGCTTCTTTCCACTTTCCGTCTACTTTAATCATATCTTTTCCGTTTCTAGTTTCTCTAAGAAAAACCTCACCGTTGTAAGTTATGCTATCATCATCATAAGCAAGTTTACCAAGCTTCATATCAGTAGCATGTCTCATTTCATGATTTATCACCTGTTTGTCTTCTTCGCTACCAGGTGTTATGTTTTTGTTTATATATATAGTACCGTCCATATTAGCTTCACCCATAACTCCTTCTTCTAGTGGTACTCTAATAATAGGCGTACCAGGTATAGAGCTTTCACCACCAGACTTTTTACCAAAACGTAATTTAGTTTTGATTTCGCCTCTAGTAGCATAGTTACCTCTATTTGTTCCTAGTTTAAATCCCATTATCTATCTTTGTCTTTTATCATATCATCTATAGCTTTATTATAAACTTTATCTGTATATGATTTGTTATTGTAAAATACGCTTCTTTCTGATGTAGGAAGATCTTCCTCACCTAGAAGTATTCTGTAAATTCTACTAATCATTTGAGAACATTTAAAAGAAGTCTTAAATACAGAGTACATAATAGTAGTTCTATTCCTATGTCTCCAAGTTTCTATCCAACCTTCTCTTTTTAATCTCTCCCATCTTGCTTTATCCCACGAATATGTGTAAACTCCGTTGATAAAATCGTTTCGTGTAAATCTTCCTTTACAATCTAAATAAATTAATAATTCTAAATCTGCATCTTTTAACCCGTAAGTTTTACAGACCCACTTTCTAGTGAGCCTGTAATACTTAAGGATATTCATTTCACGCAGATCCTGCGCTGTTAGTCTCAATTTTATGTATCAAGAGTAAGAGCAGTTCCCGTAATAGCTGGATGAATAAATACGCCAGCTAGAGCGTCAGCTACAACAACCATACCACTTGAATGAGCATTAGCAGCGTTTAAAGCACCAACTATAGCATCGCAAACTAATTGCTCGTTGTTTGATGTTATAGTTAAAGTAACTAAATCAGTATCAGCAGCGTCATTAGTAGAACCTGGTGCAAAAAACAATTTTAACGTAGTGTCGCCATCGTGTATTACACTGATTAGATTAGCCGCAGGATACATATAAGCATCGTTGTTAGCATCTTTAAAATATAAAAATTTCATAATTTTAAATTTTAGATTAATAATTAGGTTAATTGTTTTGAGTTTTAGGTTTAGGTTTGTGGTTTAGGTTTAATCTACTAGAACAACGTCACCATCACGAATAACTCTATAAAGAGTATCTTTCCATGATATGTCGTGTCCAGCATGTTTATCATAATATATCGTGTCATTATCTTTTAGTCCTTCAACTAAATGTCCACACGATATTATTTTAGCTTTTATATAACGGTTGTCTACATCTGTATCATCCGTCATTATAAGACCAGCAACCTTTTTAGGTTCTGTCTTTATTTTGTTTACTATTATATATCTATTGATTGCTTTCATTCATTCTCATATTTGAAATTACACAATCTGCAGATATAATCGTTGATACTACACTTACTGCATTTTTAAGCGCCGATTTTGTAACCAAAACCGGGTCTATCACTCCAGCTTTAATCATATTTATTCTTTCTCCAGTTATAGCATCAACACCGTAACCTTCGTGGTCTTGAGTTCCCTCCATAATATGTATACCAGCATTATGTAGTATTGTATGAAAAGGAGCTTCAATAGCTTTAAGTAGTATCTTTTCTCCTACCGCGTCAGCGGTGATTTTTTGAGATGCGTTTAGTAGTGCTATTCCACCACCAGGCACTATCCCTTCTTTAAGCGCTGCTTTTGTAGCATATATCGCATCTTCTATTCTATCTTTCTTTTCCTTGAGTTCAACCTTGGAATCAGCACCTACTTTTACCATACCAACACTTCCTGATAGCATAGCTAGTCTTTGTCTGTGTTTCTTCTGTATAAACGGGTTTTTTTCCCACTTATCTATAGTTTTCTTAATACTCTTAATTCTTTCCTCCATTTGATCTTCTGGAGTTTCTATGGTAAGAACCGTATTCTTATCGTCTGTAATTGCAGTGTAAGCTTCACCTAAGCAATCTACATCGATTAAATCAAGATCATCACCTAATTGCTCGTTAATAACTTTAGCGCCAACAAGGAACGCTAAGTCAGCCACGGTATCATCCTTCGTTGGCCCAAAGCCTGGTAAGTCGATTATATTTACCTTTATATTACCTTTTACCTTATTCATAAGTAAAGCAGCTTTAACCTGTTGATCTACTGGGGCAACTATAAGTAATGGTCGCTTGTTCTTGATAACATGTTCTAATACTGTTTGTATTTTTCTTATATTCGGTATTTCTGAAGATACTATTAATACTAATGGGTTATCAAGCTCACAAATCTGCTTGTCCTTATCAGTAACGAAATGTGGAGATGTGAGTCCTGAATCTATCTGTACACCATCTACAACCTCAACATACGTCTCTTCAGTTGGAGACTCTTCCATTAATACCACACCGTCTTTACCTACTTTAGTATAAGCTTCCGCTATAATCTTTCCAAGTTCAGCATCATTATTGCAACTTATTGAACTTACAGATTCGAGCATATCGCCTTCGATCTTGACAGAAATCTTATTTAGGTAATCATTTACCTTTGTAAGACCGGATTTAATCCCGTCTTTAATTTCTCTTGTGTTAACATCACTATTGTTAACCTCTTTTAACAGAGATTCAGCAAGGACGGTAGCTGTAGTAGTACCGTCACCTGCTTCTCTCACTGTATTTCTTGCAGCTTCTTTAATAAGGGTTGCACCCATATTTTCAACCGGATCAAATAAGACAACGGATTCTGCTACCGTTACACCGTCTTTTGTTATGACCGGTAAACCTCTAGCATCTTCGTAAATTACACATTTACCCGATGCTCCTAAGGTTGATTTCACTGCTTTTGCTAGCTTTTCTACACCAGCAACTATTTTACTATTAGCATTATCGCCAAAATTCACGTCTTTGACAATCTCGCTCGGTTGATTGTATTCCATTTAATTTAATTTGATTTAATTGTACTTCTATTCGAACGTTTTTACTACTTTTGGGCCTTTCGTAGCCTCTAATTTGTTAGAAAAATGCTTAACACTGCCATTTATCGCAGTTTCAGCGCCTTCTATTGTTTCTCTACGCGTAACATCTTGCCAAGAATCTATTTTATCAGGATTTAGGCATTCTGTTTGGTAAAATCCATTAGGTAATTGGGTTATTCTCCAGTTTTTCTTCTTAGAGAGGTGTTTCCAGTGTTTAATGGTTGTTTCATTTGGTTTAATTGTGCCAGTTGAACTGGTCTTGTAATACAAGTAAGTCATTTTTGGTTTTATTTTTGGTTAATAACTTGGTTTAGGGTCTTTCCCTATTTTTATTTTTTAGTTGCAGCTAGTTGTGCGGCTTGTGCTTTTTCATATGCTTTTTCCCAAGATGCATAATTTGCTGAATCTTTAGATGGCTTTGCTCTTAACAACCTTTCCATTTGAGCGGTTTTTATTACACCTGTTGAACTATCAACATATTCTCTATCACTTGTAACTTTTTCTTCTTGATCACTTCCTCTTGGTTTTTCATCACGCATTGGAGATGATCCCATCGTTTTAAATGTCGTGCTATTACCTGATCTCATAGTAAAAGGTGTAGCGCCTCTGCTTTTGCTTGTTCTTGCCATAATTATTCGTTTTTAGTTCCTCGGCCAAAATTGCCTCGGTTATTTTTTATCGACACCCTTTTAATACCAGAGCCAGTATGGTGTAAATCTGAATCAGATCTTTGGCCTATTCTTTGGTTCTGCGCTTTCTTACGTTTTCTAGCCGGAGTTTTAGCCATAGCAAGATCTCTAGCAGCCTTCTTTTTAGCTGCTGATGGTGATAACTTCTGCTTAAGCTTAAATGGTGTTCCTTTCATACATAGTATGATTACAGGGTAAATAAGTAATTTACACTATGACAACAGCCTACTATTCTCTATCTCTACTAACCTATCTCTACCCTTAGATATTACTCTAGTAATATCTTTAAGTAAGGAAGTGTGACACTTGCCCGTTACTATATCTTTGTTAATAGGCTTATGTCACATAAAAAGTATTGTAAATATAGAACTGGAGCGTTGCCCCCTATCTCCCTGGCTGCCAGCCCATTACAAAAATCGTTTTTATTTAGCCCAGGGCCCTGATTATCAACGCGTTACGTCGAAAGTTTTTACCTTTTCAATGTATTTTCGTCGAATATTTCACAATACTATTATACATTTGTACAAACTAAATACGATATCATTTGGATAATATATATGTAACAACTAAAACAAATAAACAATATGAATAGAATAGAATTATACAATCAATACAATGAATTACTTGAAGTATTAATAGTTGATGACTTCAATGACAATCAACAACTTGAAGAATCAATAGTTGAATATATCAATGATAACACTGATATTGATGAAAATGAAATTGATTACTATAATGTTACAAGTGTGAACTAATTTACAAATGTAATCACACAAACACAGAGTCGGGGTAGTGGGTGACGACTAAAAATATCACACAAATAAAGTATATACTTTTACAATGTAAATACGACCAACAATGGATAATATAAATATAATAATTAACTAAATAAATTAAACTATGTCAAATGTAAAAAAAGTTGAAGAACTAAAAACTAAAAGATTCGTAATCAGAAAGTCATTAATTGGTAAAAATGTAGTAATAACATTTACTAATAAAAAACAAGAAAATGTTTCTTATAATCATGATGAAGTATATAATACTCATAAAGAAAGATTTAACTCAATGAATTGTTTTCAGAAATACAAGTCATATACTAATTCAAATTGTGTACCAAGTTTCTGTAGAAATTTACAAACAATTACTGAGTAGTAATAAGTAAAAGTCCAGTTAGTTCCACTTGTTTACTGGTAAATCAAAATGAATGAGTACACTGTAGTAATGGTTTTTGTAAGTTCGATTCTTACACTACAACAAAATATACAAACTAAATACGACTAGTATTGGATAATATATACGTAAATAAATTATAAATAAAAATATATAAACTATGTCGAACTTAAAAATTAAATTATTAAAACTATTATTAAATAATATATTCAAGTATAATAATAACGACTGTCGAGAAAAATATTTAGAAACTACTATTGACGACTTGACTTATTTATTAAACAATTAAAAATATAAAACTATGTATGAAGTATTAGAACACTGGAAACAGTATAAATTAAAACAAAGTAAAGTAAATCCTAATCAATTAAAGTTAAAACTATGAGAGATTATAGTATAACAAGAAAAGAAGGTGAGTGGTATAATACTATTGTGACAGATAGTTATGGTAAAAAGTATCAGAACTACTTTGAAAGTGCACACGAATGTAGTGAATGGATATACTATATCTGGTCAAAAGAAGAGTGGTTTAATAGTGCGAACTCACAAGAACTATTATATAGTGCGATACAAGAATGTAAACAAATAGATAAAGAAAATAATTTAACTAAAATAATGTAATATGAGTAATGAATGTAAAAACGCGAGAAACACAGTAGTAACAACAACAATAATACTATTAACAATACTACTATTCTGTTCAAGTTGTAGTTCAACTAGGTGTGCGAGTGCACCAAATAGTTGGGGAAGTAACTGTGCGGCGTACAGATAGAATGGTTAAAGTGAGTTCGATTCTCACCTATCTACTAATTAAAATAAATAAATATGAAGAAAATAATAATAGCACTATTAGTAATGTTTGCACTACAATCGTGCGGAACTTGGAAGTGGGTTGAACCATTACCACCAAATGCAGCGAATAATCACCGATTTAATAAATAATAATATGAAAAAAGTAACAATGAGTGTAGCAGCACTAACAATTGCGATAAGTGGATTTTGTAATCCACCAACAGACGAAGAAATAGTAAAAGAATTAGCTATGACTACTGAAGATATTATTCAGTCAATGAGAGCAAATGATTATAGCGACACAACCAAAACTAAGCAAATGTCAGAAATTTACATACATAACTTATTAGATATATTAAGTAAATTAGAAGATCTACAAGCAATTAGCTGTGAAAACTGTGACGAAATAGATTAAATTATGAAGAAAATAACATTAAGTATTGGCTTAGTGGCAGCGATTCTGTCAGCTAAAGCACAAGACACAACTTGTACATATTTTACAGGTAAAAGAGTATTAGAATTTAACTATCAAACAAACGAAGTGTTGTATGAAGTAGAACAAAAAAGTAAATACTATGATATTGAAGTTAAATATGGTAACGTATTGTGTTTAGATTTAAGTGACTACAAGTCTAAAGTAAGAAAAGTAATAACAACATTTTTTGATGGAACTACTAGAACAGATATACTAGATAGTGAAAACAATGTATACTACTCACCACGAGGTGCAGTTAAAATATCAGTTGGCAAATCAAGAAATATAATACTAGGTAATTACTAATGGGAGCGTGGATAATATTAATATTAATTACTATTATGCTATACAACACGCTAGTAAACGATTATACTAATGAGTAATGAAGACGAATTAATACTAGTAGGAGTCATATTTGGCTTCGCTATAGGCGTAGTGGTAGCAATAATAACTACTGGTTGTTATTAAATACAAACTGAATACGATTACTAATGGATAATATATATATGAAATGCAAATGTAATAAACAAATTCCAGAAGGTCGACTACGTCTCGGCTTCAAAGTATGTGTCACCTGCTCTTCAGTCGAAGCGTATGGTTGTGCACCAGTAATTAATCACAAAACAGGTAATTCCATACAAATAATGTCAGCGAGTGATGCCAAGCGCATAGCTAAACTAACTCGTCGCAAAGGTTATGGTACTATGCTCGGCTAGTTTACAAAACAAATACGAACACTAACGGATAATATTAACAAATAAATATATAATATGCAAACAATGAAACACCTCAAAAACGATTACTTACAACTAGGTAACTTAATCTACAGACCATACACAGTATGCGAGCTGCCAGCTAACTTCGGCTGTATCAACTTCGGTGAGAAAGAAGGAATTAGCGAATGGTTTAACTACAAAGGATATACTTATCTCTTTGACAAAATAGCAAAGTCATGAGTCCGTGGGACATGGTGGCTGCGCTCGGTATATATACTGAAGAGCAGATAGACGAAATGACGTGGGCAGAGTGTGTAGAAATAATAAATCAAGAAGAATAATATGAACAGAAAACTATATCAAGGTGATCCAAGGTACTCTAAAGTACTAGAACAGATGGATTTACTACAAATAACAGACATCACTACAACTAGACAACACAAAAACGGTACAATAGTATGGAAATTACCAATCAAAGACCAAGACAGTGGTATATTAATTGAAGTAGCTAGCTTTGCTAGTGGTTACGTGCGAAATCAAGGTAAGAGTACGCGTAGTAACTTTCAACTAAACAAAAGGTGTGAGAGTGAGCCAGATTATTATAAAATAGAAATAAATGGCGAAACACTATACAGAAAATTTACCACTCGTACTTGTGTGTTAATACCAATAGAAATAGATAGGTTAGAGTATTTAATAAGCTATTGTCTTAAAAACTATTATATCAAAGGCGCTAATCAAGTAGCAGATGGTAATTATGTACCTAAATGGCGGTATGAATCTTACCAAAATGAGTACAAAAATAGATCAAGTGAGATTAATGACTTACAAAATAAATTAGCAACAATACAAAGAATAGCGGATCATGGGTAAACAAAACGAGAAATTAATTAAAAACATGGAAGAATATGCCAAAAAAGAGAAAATTAAACAGCAAGAATCCAAAGTATATGGACAAAAGCCAGTTAAAGGAAGTGAAAGGAACAAGAAAATTAGAGTGTATAACTCATAATGGAGTAAAAGTATACTCAGTTTGGAATACAAACTAAATACGATTAACTACGGATAATATTAATACAAATAAAAATTAAATAAAATGTCAGAAACAAAAGAAATGTTAGAAGCTACAGTAAAAGGCTTACAAGACAAAATAGGTCAGTTAAATATGGACTTAAAAGGTAAACAACAAGAGCTAGAAGATGCTGGTAAACCAGTTATATCTAGTACAGTAATGAACGTAGTAAATGATGCTATAAACGAGGCGATAGAAGGTTATAACTTCGATAATACAGATCAGTATGATTTAGACTTTAGTCTTGACTACGATGGTAGAGTACAAGCAGAGACTATTAATCTTACAGACACGTATGAGTTAATGGAAGCTATAGTAACTAAAGTAGAAAAACAATTTAATATAATTGAAGAACTAGACACTACAGAACCAGATAACCACAAGGTAACTCACGTAGAAAAAATAATATAATATGAACAGATTAACGAGTAAAAAAGTAAAAGATTATATGGCTTGGCGATCAGATGAAGAGCTAAAGCATTGCCCTGATTGTGTAGCTCAAGCTTGTAATGAAGCGTGTTACGAGTTTCATCATGATGACGCTAAAGACTTAATGAAGTTATTGTTTTTCAACGACCCAATAGTATCGCTACACACGCACAATTATGGTTTTCAAACAGCAACAGGTAGACACATTATAGAAACAATTAAAGATTATTATTATGAGTTCAATGACTAAACAACAATTACCAAAATGGTTTAATGGCGAAGTATATGAAGACGGAGCTACTGTACAGAACAGATTTTCTGGAGAAGAATATGAGTTAAACGCGGTGGAATTATCTATGTATGATTTTGTAATAGGTTCTACTATAGTATTAGAAATGCCTGGTGGATACAAACATACTGACGTTAGCCTGTTAAGAAAAGGTCTTGACTGGTTTAGACAGCACAACGCTGAAGCTTATATGGTATTATTAGATTAAATAAATAAATAAAAATGACAAAGAAAAATAAAAAACAAACAAACAAAGTAGTTGTTTATTCAAACGCTACTTGTCCTTACTGCAAACAAGTTAAAGAAAAATTAACTGAAAAAGAAATTGAATTTGAAAATAGATCAACCACTGATTTTCAAGAAGAGTGGAACAACATAATGCTTTTAACTGGCATGGCACAAGTACCAACTATTTTATATAAAGATGCTTATTTTGTTCCTGGCAGAGATTATGGTAATGTTGATAATTTAATGATGATACTTGAGCGCTTTAATAAAATGGATGATAAGTTGATTCAACAAAATTGTTTAGAAAGAATAAAAACTTTAACTTATCATATACAGACAGCGTTTGGTAGAACAGATCAATTACTAAGAAAAATAGAAACTAAATTAAATACAGAAGAAGATGTCGACAAGAGCACAGATTAGATTCGCAACACGCGAAGCAGGAGTAAACTTTAATGAGCACCCAGATGCTATACACGCGCAGTTCTATAACCACAGTGATGGTTACCCAGAAGGATTAGGTGTAGAGATAGCGGAGTCTTTATTAGATTCGATAAAAGTACAGGGCTGGGAAGTAGAACACCTTGATACAAGACACGGTGACTTAGAATATATATATTATATATGGCAAGCGCCACTGAAAACTACGTGGATAAGTATATTTGAAGGCATGGGTACTGGCCCTGATTTTGAATGTATATTTGTAGGTGAACCACAAAAACTATTAGATAAATACAAACAAAATACGAACTATGACGGATAATAAACGTGTAACAAATAAACAAATATTAGATAAAATTGATGATCTTAAAGTAGGCGAAGAAGGTCTTAACGCGCTAGCTGTCAAGGTAGTAAGCCGAATGGTAAAACTTAAGTCTATGGAAGACTGGTTTCACCACGTATCCAAGTCTGACATTGCTTGGAGCGTGGCTTATAAAGACCTTGAGCTAACTGAAGAAGAAGAAGCATTAGGTGAAGCTGCAAAGCTAATGACGCTTATGAATCTATTTCAAGAAGAAGAAGAGTATGAAAAGTGTGCTATTATTAAAGGGAGAATGGCACAAGTAAACAAAATATTAAAGAAAGGAAAATGAGAAAAAAACCAATGCTAGCTTACCCTGTAAGCGACAAACCAATTAACTATGAAGACAAAGTTTTTATGCAACCAAAGCTTGACGGCGTTCGCTGCGTTATACAAGCAAACGTAAAAAGACACTTGCTAGATCCAGCTCTTAATGAGCTCGAGGTCAAAGCTTATTCACGTACAGGTAAAGAGTGGAAAAACATTGACCATATCTTATTTAATCTTAAACCTTGGTTTCAACTTAATCCTAACGTTATACTCGATGGTGAACTGTATAATCACGGTCTAAAAGACAATTTCGAAAAGATTATATCATTGGTCAGAAAAACAAAACCAACCGACGAGGATCGTCTAGAAGCCGCCCAGTACACAGAATTTCATTGTTATGATATTATAGATGAGACTAAAACTTTTGAAGAGCGTATGAACTTTATTACACAAACTGTACCACGCAATCATACTATTAAACATGTGCCAACTATGTTAGTACCTACAGAATCTCAAGCTAAAGTTAATCATGCTAGAAATCTAGACAGTGGTTACGAAGGTTCTATATTACGTACTAACGACACGTATGTTTGTAAACGTTCTCACAATCTTAGAAAGTTTAAAGACTTCAGCGATGCTGAGGCTACTATTGTAGGTTATCTAGATGGTAAAGGCAAAAGGACTGGCACGCTTGGCAAGTTCATAATGCAAGATGACGAAGGTATAGAGTTCGGTTGTCCGCCGGGCAAAGGCTATACCTACAAGGATCTTAAAATTATGCTCGATAATATAGGCGACTATATTGGCCAACGCGCTACCTTTACTTTCTTTGAACGTACAAAAGCAGGTAGTTATAGACACCCATTATTTAAAGCAATACGAGATTATGAATAGAAATCAACAACAATTATATAAGGACATTAGCGACTTAACTAAAGCGGTACAAAAGCTTGTTAAGCTAATAGAACAAATGGCAAAAAAACAATTATGAATATATTTTATTTAGATAAAGATCCATTTAAAGCTGCCAAAGTACAGTATAACAAACATGTAGTTAAGATGATACTTGAATCAGCTCAAATGTTATGTGCAGCCCATCATATATTAGGTAATCCAGACGATGTACCATATAAGTTAGCTCACAAAAATCACCCATCAACTATATGGGTAAGAGAAAACTCATTACATTATGACTGGTTATACGCGCATATGATAGCTCTAGGCTTACAGTATACATATAGATATGGTAAAGTACATTTAAGTATTACCAAATGTATTAAGCCTTTAGAAAAGCATCCTGAGAATATACCGCATGAACCATTTGAACAACCACCACAGTGTATGCCTGATGAATATAAAGATAAATGTAGTGTACAAGCTTATTGGAATTATTACATAGGCGAAAAACACATAGTAGCAAACCCTAAAACCGAAAAAATATATGACAGAAGAATTAATGCTTAGAATAAAACAATTTAATGAAATTAAATATGGTAATAATGATAATGAAACAAGAATTGTTTTTGCAACATTAAAACCCGAGGGGACTGTGACAACAGCCCCTAAATATAAAGAGTAATAGGCTAATGTCACGTAACTTAAATTATTTTAATAACAATCGCATCGTCTATAAAAGAGATCCAATTGAAGATAAACCCACTCATGAGACTAAACAATACATGTTCTTCGAACAAGGTACTTATGAATGCTACCATTTATTTAGTAGTAAAGCTAAGATCACTACGTTTAAATCTCTTAAATGGCACTTGCTAGTTTTATGGTATTTAAACCCTCAACTTGATCAAGATCAATTCATGGTTGTAGCGGAGATATTAGCTCACAAGCCTAATGGTTTTACGAGTTTTGCTATACACGCTGATCTCTTACGTAAGATAGTATACGAAGTATCGATGTTAGATTTAGATGAGCCGCCAAAGAATAAACTGCGTAAAGTTATATTTAAATATGGTAGTCAATTATCTAAAGAAGAGAAATTGTCTATAGTTGGTGAGTTGATAGGTAGATCTAAACGCGTACATGAAGATGATATTTACCAGTGTATGCTAGACTTAAACGACGCTGGCAAGAAGATCACTATAACACAACTAGCTTTATATTTAGAATGTTCAACAAGAACTATTCACAGAAATATGGGAGAAGAATTAAAACGAGAAAAAGAATTATTAAATAAAGAAAATGAGAAGACTAATATATGATATGTACTACGCTGACGAGATCAGTGTTGAGATAGCAGAGAGACTGCTTGACAGGTTGGAAAAAATTAGAAATAAAAGAAGACGATACTAATGGAAGAATTTATGATAGGGTTTTTAGTGGCAATACCATTAATACCAATAAATGACGTGTTATTAATGTGGGCAAGTAAAGACCCCACAAAAGCACTTGGAATAGCCTCAATAATGTTTGGCATGAATTTAGTAATAATATTAACCTATGGGTTTTTATTAAAACCAGAAGAACCAACAAGCTTTATATTAGGTTTGTTAGCAGCGATATTAACAGTAATGATTAGAAAAATTAAAAAATTAATGAAATGAAGCACTACAATATACAAAACTATATAAGATATAAAAATGATCTTGAAGTTACGATCGCAAGAATACCTAAAAAAGATTTTCACGAATACACTAGAGATGAATTGATTATAACGTTTTTACCTTTAGTAGAAAATTTAGCTAGAAAGTTTGCAACGTCACAGCAAGCTTCAGGTGTTATGGCTATAACAGATCTAATACAAGAAGGATCCTTAAACCTAATAAAAGCAGTTGATCGTATTGACTGGGAAACTATAGCTGTATCTGAAGATAAAGAAAAAACAATAAAGTCTTTCTTGTCTAAAAGAATTAAAGGAGGTATACGTAGAGAGATAGATAAAAACAGAGGACAAATGAGATTACCAGAACACGTTACTAATAGTATACGCAAGAACTTTGGTAAAGATAAAAAAGCTGTAGCTATGTTCTTTAACTCTATATTCTTAAGTATAGATGCTGGAACCAGAGATGATGACGATTTGTTCTTACAAATAGAAGATAAGTCAGAACCATACAATCAGCAATTCTTAAACATGTATTTAATGAGTTTGTTAAAAAGTCATTTGACAATGAGAGAAGTAGATGTGTTAAGATTAAGTTATGGACTTGATTGCGATAAGCATTCTGCTAAGCAAATTGCAGAACATTTAGATATTGAAGGTAGCGGTGCTTATGTGAGAGTTTCACAGTTAAAAAAGCAAGCTGTAGATAAATTAATAGAGAATGTAGACCACTCACAAGTGCTTGATTACCTGTAAGTTATAGCGAGTGACAAATGTAAATTTAACAAAAAACGTGTAATTATAGATATACACCAAACATACCAAATTATGAAAGAATTAAATAAAAAATTAGCTGTTATACAGACTAAATTAAAAGCGAAAAAGTCTTCATACAACGCATTCGGAAAATACCATTTCCGTAAATCAGAAGACATCTTAGAGGCTATAAAGCCTTTCTTAATTGAACACGGCGTTACAGTTACGATCAACGAAGAGTTAATAATGACTGACCCTGTTCCAACAATTAAATCAACAGCAACAATATCAGATGGCGAAAATGCTATACACGCGACCGCTCTAGTAGGAGTAGACCTTAATCAAAAAGGCATGCAAACTGCTCAGCAATTCGGTGCAGCATCAACTTACGGTAAGAAATATGCCTTAGGCAATCTATTGCTTATTGATGATACAGAAGATGCTGACTCAGGTCAAAAACCATCTAAATCTATTGATAAGATTAAAACAGCGGCTAAACCAGATATTACAATGGCACAACTAAAGCAAGCTAAAGAATATGTAATGGCTGGAGGAGACGTAGAAGCTATTAAAACAAAATATAAATTAACAGCATCACAAGAAAAAGCATTAATAAATGAAAGAAAAGCAAATATTAGAGAAGCTTAAAAACGACGAAGACTATTACGGGGAATTTGGTAATCAGTTCTTATCCAACTCACACGTTGGTAGATTATTAAAAGATCCGTTAAACGTCTTTAAACCAAGCAAACCATCACCAGCATTTTTAATTGGTGGGTATTTCCATACTTGTATTCTCGAGCCAGATAAGTTAGAGAAATATAAGGTTGTTAAATCAACCACTAGAAATACTAAAGCTTACAAAGATGTTGCGGGTGGTGAGCTATGTCTACTAGAACACGAGGTAGATACTATTGAATTAATGAGAGATAAAGTTATGGCTAATGATATTTGTAGAGATCTTATAAATGGTTCAATATACGGTAAAACAATAAGAGATAGAACCGGTATTGAATATGAAGTTCCAATGATTACAGAGTTATTTGGTAACAAATGGAAAGGTAAAGCAGATATTGTTAATCATGAAGAAAAACTTATTATTGATTTAAAAACAACAGCAGACATTGAGAAGTTTCAATGGTCAGCGAATAAGTATAACTATGATTCACAAGCTTATATCTATAGTAAGTTATTTGGATATGAGTTTCTATTTATAGTTATCGATAAGAACACCCATCAAATTGGTATGTTCGATTGTTCACCAAAGTTCTACGAACGAGGTGAAGAAAAGGTACGTAAAGCAAGCGAAGCTTATGACTTGTTTTACAAGACCAAGGACTTTGATCCTAAACAGTATTTCATAAGTAAAACCCTTTAAACCAAATAAAATGGCAAGAACTAAATCAAGAATATGCTCGGTAACAGGAATTAAAACTAGTGAAAACAATTTTTACGCGAATCAAAACCATGTAAAAGCTGTAGATAATATGAGAAGAAATTCCGGCGCTACTAAAGAGCAGTTAACCAGAATGTTTAACCAAATAAATAATTATTAATGGCAAGTATTATTAAAGCAAGTATTGACTTGAACAAAATCCCAAAAGACAAAATCTTTGTGGGTAAGAAAGGTAAGTATTTACCAATCACAATCACGATCAACGATGAGTTAGATCAATTCGGTAATCAAGGTCCAGTGGTTGTAGAGCAGACTAAAGAAGAAAGAGACGCTAAAGCTTCTAAGACTTATTTAGGAAATGTAAAAGTAGTATGGTCTAATGGAACTAATGTTGAACCAGCTCCAAGAGATAACGCTCCAGCAGTTCCACAGTTAACTCCACAAGACGAAGACTTACCGTTTTAGATGAGTGTAGAAGAGATCAATGGATTTTTGGTTGACAAGTTCAATCAACATGGCCTAAAAGAAGGTGCAACGCAGGGGATTTGTCCCCTGTGTTCATCTGATAGGAAACCTAAGAACCAGAAAGCACAATGTGCTTCTTATGATTGGGAACGTGGTCTCGGTACTTGTCACAACTGTGACACTACATTTCAACTACATACTTATCAACGTAAAGGTGCTAGTGAAAAGGTTTATATTAGACCTGAAACACCAGAGCAATTTAATGAAGTAAGTACAAACGTTGAAACGTGGTTTGGTACAAGAGGTATTTCAAAGCAAACATTATCAGACCTTCAGGTAACTGAGGGCTCTGAATGGATGCCTCAAACGAGTAAGATGGAGAATACCATACAATTTAATTATTTTATGGGTGATCAATTGATCAACATTAAATATAGAGATGGTAGAAAGAATTTTAAATTATACAAAGGTGCAGAAAAAGTATTTTACAATATTAACAGTGTTGTAGGTTATGATTGGTGTGTTATTGTAGAGGGTGAAATGGATGTGCTAGCTTTACACGAAGCTGGTATCAAGAACTCAATATCAGTACCTAACGGTGCTACGTTGAATTCAAACAACTTAGATTATCTAGATAATTGTATTGATTACTTAGATGATAAAACTAAGATAGTATTAGCTGTTGATGCTGATGAAGCTGGTCAAGCTCTTAAACAAGAGTTTGTACGTAGGTTAGGTGCTGAAGTTTGTTTCTTAGTAGATTTTAACGGCCAGAAAGATGCTAATGAGTATTTGTTAGAAAACGGTAACGAAGCGTTGAGAAATGCTATACACGCCGCGACACAAGTACCACTAGAAGGTGTAACAACATTATATGATATACAAGATGAAGTTAAAGAATTTGTTAAAAACGGTTTTAAACCAGGTTTCCAGGTTGGGCTTAAAAACTTTGATAGAATTTTCAGCACATACACTGGGCAGTTTATTACTGTTACTGGTATCCCTAGCAGCGGTAAGTCTGACTTTGTTGATCAAATGGTTGTTGGTTACAATAATATGTACGGTTGGAAAACTGCGTTTGCTAGTCCAGAAAATCAGCCAACGTATCTTCACGCCCATAAATTAATGCGTAAGACTTGGCAGGATATGCCAAATGTAGATGATATTGGCGGAGATAAATGGCAACAAGTAACAGAAAAAGTAAACGATAATTATTTCTTTATAGACATGGATCGTTATACTTTAGAATCTGTACTGCGTAAAGGTGCTGAGCTTGTAAAACGTAAAGGTATTAAGTGTTTAGTAATTGATCCTTACAACAAGGTTAGAGATGTTGATTGTAAAACTGAAGATGTTAATAGATATACAATGGAGTATCTAACTAAAATTGAAATGTTTGCTAAAAAGTATGATGTGCTAGTATTTATAGTAGCTCATCCAACCAAAATGTATAAAGGCAATGACGGAAAGATCGAAGAACCTACTATGTACAACATTAAAGGGGGAGGTGAATGGTACGATGCGAGTTATCACGGTCTTCTCGTTCATAGAGATTATGACGCTAAGACAACTAAGGTTAAGGTACTTAAAGTTAAGTTCCAAAACCTCGGTGAAAACGGCGCTGAGGCTCACTTTACTTGGGAGCCTAAATCTGGAAGTTTCATACCTAACGAACCAGTAACAGCTGAAGTTGATGGCTTACCCTGGGAATAATGGTTTGGCAAAAAGCAAAAACTGGTAAATCACCTGGCTATCACTCGCATAACGAAGAGAATTTAAAACACGCAGGTTGGTGTTTAAATAAAAACATTAAGATAGCGGTTATACCTAATGGAACTAAATGGCAAGTTGAAATTAACATAAATAAATCAATACATTTAGACTCTAATATATACGAGGCAAGTGAAGCTTATAAAAAAATGTACGAATACTATAAATATTATTATGATAAACACAATAAACAACAAAGTCTTTAGAAATGCTAACGAAGCATACGAATATATACACGATCAGATATTACAGCATGGTGTAGCGTTTGGAGATACTAAAGCTCTTTTTAACGTTGGGTTCTATATAACGGATCCTAAAGATAGAAAGATAATAAATAAAGAACGTAAGTGGAATGAAGACTACGCCGAAGCTGAATGGCAATGGTATTTATCTGAAGATAGAAGCGTATCTAAACTTGGCGAGATATATGGTAAGGTTCCTGAAATATGGAAACGAATGGCCGATCAAAATGGTGACGTTAACTCTAACTACGGTTGGCAATGGAAGCGTAACGAACAAATAGATATGGTTTGTGAAATGCTAATGCAAAATCCAGATACTAGACAAGCTTGTGTTTCTATATATGATGGCAAAGAAATATCTGATTACGCTTTTGATACACCGTGTACCTACGCAATACAATTTACAATTGTAAACGATAGGCTCGATATGTGCGTTACGATGCGATCTAATGATCTCTGGTACGGTTTCTGTAATGATCAATACCAATTTTCAAAGCTACAAGATTTAATGTCTTTTAGGTTAGGTATTGAAACTGGAGTATACTATCACTTTGCACACAACATGCACTTATATAACGATAAAATATGACATACTATATATACCACATACCAGGAAAAAAGATCGGGGTAACTCGCGATTTAAAACACAGAGTTGAAGAGCAACAAGGTTACGGACCAGAAGAGTACGATATAATTATGAAATCAGATAATATAGAATACGTGTCTGAACAAGAGATATATTTACAAAAGATGTATGGATATCGAGTTGATGAAACACCTTATAATGAACTTAAATTTAATAATACAAATATGAATATAAATATAACAGAAGCAACGACAACTTTCCCTTGTCCCGTTAACAAACTGAAAGGTCAGTTAATGGATAACATAGGGATGAAATGGAAAACAGACCATGGAGAGTTTACAATTAATACTTATTCAATTGAATGGATAATGAGAAACGTGCAGACATCTAGATATAATAGTGAGAGATGTTACGTGTATAACAAGGCGTTTTCTAGATTTTATGATAATCATCAAACACATGATTTGTTGGGTGGTAATTTAGCAGACGCACATATGAGAGATCAATATGGTGGTAGAACTAGAACTGGTGGTCTAGCTAAAGACTGCGGACCACACGAAAGAAAATGTGAAAACGGAAAAGCTAATCAATTTGATTTAATTAGAGCTTGGGCTGACGAAAGAGGTTTATACGAGCACGGTGATCCTAAAACTCAAGCTTTAAAATTAGTTGAAGAGGTTGGTGAAACTTGTAGGGCTATACTTAAAGAAGATTATGATGAGGTTATCGATGGTATTGGTGACTGTGTAGTTGTGCTTACTAACTTAGCAGAATTAATGGGTGTAAGTATTGAAGAGTGTATTGCGTCAGCATATGGCGAGATATCAAAGAGAACTGGAAAGATGGTTAACGGAACATTTAAAAAAGATTAATATGAGTAGTAGAGAAATATCAGATGCTAAAAGCGGTATCACATCAAGAAAAGAATATGGATTTAGAGATCCTGTA
>Ga0208666_1000471_pt1 | contig 19124 bp, 17 predicted proteins | sample 5B_taG_FD_184078 | JGI IMG/M metagenome (GOLD analysis project Ga0208666, IMG submission 184078) | Marine viral communities from the Subarctic Pacific Ocean - 5B_ETSP_OMZ_AT15132_CsCl metaG (SPAdes) (version 2) | ecosystem: Environmental > Aquatic > Marine > Oceanic | place: Pacific Ocean...
CTATAATATAATAAGTATTTATGACAATGTCAAGTGTTTTTTTTTATTTTTTCCAAGAAGTTGTATCTACGATTTGGTAGATTTTGGTAGGGATTTTCTGTAATCCCATTTCGTTTGTTAATAACAATGTATTACTGAACTCGTTCCAATCAACCATATAAGATTTATCTAATACTCCGTCATTCTTTTCTCTAATGACTTCGTTTAGTGCGTTGATTGTATACAATGTATTGGATTGTTTTTTTCTGTGAAGTGAGATTGTATCAATGATACTTTCTTCGTAGTCGTATTTATATTGAATATTATATGTGCAGATTAGTTGTGATAAATCGCTTTCATTTTGAAACACATATACTTTTTCATACAAAACTTCATTACAAGTGATGATAATATCTAATGTATCATTTAATCTTGGTTTAGAAGTAAAGGTGCATAGTAATTGAGTTTTCATTATGCTTTCTTACCTGTTCTGAAACATTCGACGGTCGATTTATCAAAAGCATATACGGTATTTAATTTACTAATCGGGCCTTGTTTTGACCTTTGTGTTTGTTTAGCGATTGGTTTTCCCTCATCATTATAGTAAAAAATATCTCTACCTGTAATTATTGTGTTATCACTACCTGCTTTGTAAGTAATTCTTTCACCTTTGCCAGGTTTAGAAACACTAAATCTTTCTTTGAACGCCTTTTTATCTTTGATACCTAAACAATGATTTAATTTTTTTCTATCAACTCTTTCTTCACCAGCTGATATTGAGAATAGTCCTGGATATTTATGAACTCCTTCATCTCCAAGATGAAATTGTTTCATAAAGTTTTCATATTCAATGTGTGTTCCTAATGGTGTTCCGTCTGGTGCTTTTCTTTCATTTAGTTTATCAAAAGCATCGTGTTGAATTTTAATGTTTCTTTCTTTAACTTCACCAATTTGTTTATCTAAAGGAATACCATTTTGTCTTGAACATCTTTGTAGAAATTTCATTTGTTCACCAGTTGGTTCCATTGGTTCTTCACCTCTTTTAATTCTTTCTACGTTTTCTTTAATTCTTTCTTCATCACCCACCCAATCTAAAAATGCCTTAACTTTATCAGCTTCAGATGCGGTTTCTGCAGTAACACCTTCTGGTAAGTATTTGTCATTAAGGTATCGTTTTTTTGCATCCGAAGTTACTTTGGTAATGTGTTTTAATTTACTACTGACTGCTGTTTTAACTTGTCCAGCTTTAGTGGCTTTGTCTGAATATCTGTCTAAGTTAGCGTCATCTTTTATGTCTTGTATGAATTTATCTGGGTCATCTGATAGCTTTTTGGATAAATCATTAGCTGGTTCTACAACTACCTGTTGAAGTTCCCTTTCGTTTTCAATGATTCTTTTTTTAGTTTCTTCAAGGTCTTTTTTAATTTCTTTCTTTTCTTCTTCTGGTAAATCCATTTTATCAATGTCTTCAATCATTGTATTGATTTGTTTCATAACGGTAGAATTTGCTTGTGGGTCTGACATATCTGTTTTATCAGAATGAAAAGCCACAACTGCTCTACCCTCACTATCAACACCAATCATTGCGGTATCGGAAGGATTATCTCCACCACCACTATTTTTAATCAAATCTATTAATACATCTTTTGGAATTTCAACTCCTTCAGTTGTGTAGAACGGCCCTTTTGAAGATTCAACTAATTTAACCATTTTATCTAATGATTCTTTGTGTCCGTAAAAACTTCTCATCTTGACATCTTTACCGATTTTACCTTGTTCATTTAGTAAATCAACACCATCATTCATTTGTTTGTGTTTGTTTCTACCGGCTGCGATTGTTTGATTGATAGCCTTTTTTCCTTTTTTGAAACCTTTTGTATCTCCATATCTTTCTTCTAAAATAGCTTTAATTTCTTTGTCGGTTAAATCAGGATTTTCTTGAATGATTGATGTTACTTCACCACTTATGATTTCATTGAACATTGATGTATCTGAACCTGGTGCAGCTTTGAATAGTATTTTACCGTCTTTTTCGGTAGTTCCATATCCATACTTTAACGCCTTTAATTTTAGTTCATTGTCTGAAAATTCATCTTTGGTTTGTAATCCAACTGATTCACTTACACCCTCACTATTAGTTGATGTTTCGTCATATATGTAATCTTCTTCATCAAAGTCATAATCATCTGGTATGTCTTTTTCATCTGCGGCAGAACCATCTGGGTTAGACCAATAGTATGTTCCACCTTTCGGACCTACTCCTGTTTTCGAACCCTTCGGTGCAGATTGTCCTTTATCAGATTGATAGTATCTTGGTTTGACTGCTTCATCTAAACTCTTTAATAATTCCACACGAGCATCAATATTCCAATTATGTTCTTTTAAAATTTCCCATAATTTCATTAAGTGTTGTTCGTTGGTTAAGTCTGGTATGCCAGAAGAAACTCTATAACTTAACTCATTGAGTATTTTGTTCCAATTATTTTTCATAAATGATTGTTAGTCCGTCTGTTTCAATCCTACCCGTATTGACTAATGTCATAATTTCATCTTTAGTCATACTAACTACGGTTGGTTTACTGAAGTCATACTTTTGATTTGTTGGGTGTGCTATACCTTCTTTGTTGGTATAACGAGTAGTGATTTTTGATAATTCTTTTATTTTGCTCATTTAAACTTCTCCGTGATGTCTTCCATATCGTGATAGTTTACTCCTCTACTAATCTTGACTGGATACTTTCCATCACTTTCTATTGTTTGTTTAACCATATTTAAAAAATCTAATCCGTCTTTTGTATCAAAGTCAAATAAAAATGAATCATAATTATACAACACTAACTTACTATTGTATTCCTGTAATTTAGGTTGTAGTTCACTTAAAATCTTGATATTGTTTTCTGTTTCCATTAATTGTATCATATAATTGAACAATTTATTTGGATGCATATCTGATAGATTTTTCTTATATATCTTCCTATTATAAATATAAGACTGGACAAAATTGTTAGTTTCATAGTCCTGCCATAATAACTTAATATAATCATTTACTTTTGAGAAAAATGGGTTGTCCGATACCTCATCTGTGATACCTCCGTATAAATATTTAAATGATAGTGCTTTTGCTTCATCATAAGGTAATCCATATAGTTCTGCCATATGTTCGTGAACTGAACCCTTGGGGAACTTATATCCTATGATTTCTCCAATTAGTCGTAAGTGATACGCATCAAAGTCCATTTCAACCAATACTCCGTTATTATAACGACTAATGAATTGTTTTCTACTTCCATCTGATTTATTTAATGCTGCAAAGTTCATACCACCGAAACGATTACTTGGTCTACCTGTTGATGTGTAAGGATTGTATTCTGAATAAACTATCTTTTCATAAGTCTTTAATCCACTTCTTTCTATTTGGTATAGGTTTTCCAATATGGTTTGGTCGTATTGTTCGTAGGATTTATACAATTCTCGTGATATTGGTTGAAAATACTCTGCGTGTTTAACCAAAGGAATAACATCATTTATGTTTTGTTTATCATAATGTAATCTATAATAATGATGATGTGCATCTGTTAAGTGTTCATTGAAGTCATATGGTTGATTTGTTTTCATATACCAAGACCAATTTAAATCTCTAATATCTTTACCGAATACTAATGTGTTGTGTCGGTATTGTTTTAAATCATCTACATAAATGGTTTGGTCTGTTTCAATCAGCCCCACATTATCACGAAACTTTTCTGTGTGATGAATCGGAACAATGTATTGTTCAAATTGAAAATCAACCCAATAACAACTTATACGATTTTCTTGTTGATGTTGTTGAACATCTGAATACATTTGCAATAATACAAATGGTTTAGATTGTATTTGTTGTTTGAGTTGGTTGAATAGAATATCTGTATTTACTATAACCATTTATTATAAGTATTGATTTATAAAATCAAAATGTAATTTTTTTAAGGTAATTTAATGTCTGGAAGTCTGTATTGTAAATCTAATTCTGGAGTTTCTACCTGTTTCCTATTCTTTTCTTCATTATCCATAGAAGCTTCTATGGCAGCAGACCTCATTTTATTTTGCCAAGTTAAGTTTTGAGTTTGTCTTGGAATATAATCTTTAATTTGTTGTATTGTAACTCCATACTTTTCTGATAGTCTTTTAAACTGTGCTTCAGGTGTAATCTTTGCTTCATTTTCATCAATTATTGCTTGTCTTCGTGCCATAAAGTCATCAACATCTTCATCTGTATTGATATTTTGTTCATCACCAGTTTTTATCAATCCATCTTTAATCATTTTTGGAAAATCTAACTTCATTTTTGCATTCATTGAAGTTGACCAACCTGTTGTGGCTATGGAATGATTGATTGACATTATTATAAAGTATGTGTATTTACGATAAATTTCTGGTAAAAAGTCTATCTTGAATAAATTACCCGGAACTAATCCACCGATTCCATCAATAGTTAAATCTAAGTCAATCGGTATAATTGGTTTTTGTATTACCCAATCTGATTGGTCTGATTCTATATTTGAATGATTAAGTTTTGCTAATTGAGTCTTCTTTAAATCTCCACGAACACTACCATTCCTATCATAACTTAATGGATATAATTTATCTTGTTCTTCCTTGAATGGTGTTGTTTCTGTGTCTGTTCCGTCTTCATCTTCATCATCTTTACCTTCTAACTTTTTGCTTATTTCTTCTTTAATCTTTTCAATGTCTTGAGTTATAGACGATATTGATGATAATGAAAAATTATTATTAATTGGTTTTTCAACAAAAGATGAATTCTTGTTATAATTACCCATATCTAACCCGATATCGTCATCAGTCATAGCTGATGAAAATCCTGTGATTGCAATTGGGTCCACATATGATTTATCTTTTCCTAACTTTATTTTATCACTTCCCTCAAAATCAGAAAAAATTGCATTTTGTAATGCACCTAATTTTTGAATTCCCTCATCATATAGTGTTGTTGAATTAGTAAAATTACCATTTGCAAGTTTTCCTTGATTACCATACAAAGCTAATGTTGCGGCTTCTTTTGTTAATTGTAAATTTAAATTATATGATGTTATAATACTATCTTTTGAGAAAACACTAAACTCCATTAACCTCTCTGAACTACCTAACTCTTTTTTTCCTTCTATGTATTTTTCAAAATTAAGAGGCTCTTTTAATAATTCTTCATTTCTTTCAGTTGGGTTCATATATTTTCTATCACAAATTCCAATTCTACCATTGTTTTTTGTATCTGAGTATATCATAAAAGCAAAGAACCCACCATACTTTGCACTTACTTCACTCCACAAACTTCTCAAGCCTTCTTCTACGGAATTTATATTTTGAAAATGACTTTTTATAAAGTCTACTGAAAATACCATATTTCTTATCTTACCATAAAATTCATTTGGGTTACCGAATGGTTTAAAATTATCATCAATGATTTCAGAAAGTTTTTCTAAGTAGGTAATGTTATTAAGTCTTGCAGTTAAGTCAGCTTTCAATTTCTTTTTTTTAATTTTTGGTAATATTCGTTCAATTTTACCTTTACTCTCACCGATTGGATAATATTGTCCTGGTAAAATAATAGAGTCAAATCCTAATGAAGTTAATGATGAGTTGTTATTACAGCGATTTGAAACTAATTCATCAGTGCTGATTATATCTGTTGGTGTAGGATTGTCTTCATCACTTTTTTTGAACCTTGGCTCAAAATTCGTTGCATTTATTTTTCTAAACTTTTGTTCTTCTTCACTAAGTTCATATCTATATGGTGAGTGAACACTTCTTATTTCCATAAATGGAATCGGGTCCGCGTTGTCCTTTGTGGTTACTTTGGTTTGGAAAAATGAATTTAAAATCACATCTTCAAACCAACCCCAACTACAATACATATTCTTTGCACTTTCTAAACGTAATGATTTTTCGGCTGAATAATTATCACTATACTTAACTTCTGTTTTCATAGCACCTTTTTTAAAAATATACTTTATGAAAATTGAAGCTGGGTCAACAGTCCCTCGCCTCACTATATCAGGTGCTTTATCAGGATTGTAAATATTAACACTTTTATATTTATGTTTACGGTCAATCGTACTTCCCCCACCACTTCCCTCTTTTCGTTTTGGTTCTTCCAAATAGTCTGTAATGAAATCTTCTAATTTATTAATCGTTGCTTGAAATGTTATGGTTTGTTCAACTGCCTTTTGAAAAACATCTTTATCTTTTGTAGGTGTGAATCTTCTGATTGAAACTGATTCTTCGTCATCATCAGTATTTTGAATTGGTGTATAGAGAACATTTTGTCCTCTTGAAATAATAGTCATAGTTCCTTTGTATCCACCTTCTTCTGTAATACTATAATCATATGTGGTTAGGGTTCCGGCTTCTGCTTGATATGAATCTACTGATTTTTTATTTCTTTCATCTAACTTGTCTAAAAACTTAGTCATATTGTCTGATGTCAATGGTGGAATTTTTAAATTACCTAAGTCACTATCTAATCCCCAACCGAACTCTACGACCATAAATCTTCCGTGTTGTAAAAAGAAAGGTAATACTCTTTCTTCAAAATCTATTGGGTCTGGACACTCCCAGTTTACTTTAATTTCTTTAACGAAGAAAGATTTTTGTGTAACTGATACTCCTGTGATTCCAGTATGTCCTCTCCATATAAATTTTTTATCGTTGGTGAAAGGACTTTTATTAAAAGCTAATGGTGTGTTTGTTTGAGTTGTGGTTCCGAGTCTGTTTTCTAATTCTTTGGGTCTAATATAACTTGAAAAATTTAATACTGCACTTCCTTCCTCACCATCACTATTTTCAACCGGTATATCTACACTTAGTCTAACGAAAGTATTACGAACCAATTGATATGAAAGTGCATTAGTTTGTTCTAAACCATTTTTATCACTTACTGGTTCCAATATAGAAGTATCAAAACTTGGTGTTGAATTAGTAGTATCACCTTTTGGGTCCAAAGTTGGATTGTCAGTAGTGATTCCTATTTTGTTAAGTGCTTCTATTTTTTTAAAGATTGCTTTCTTAACTTCTGGAGCGATATGTCTGGCCTCAAAGACACTCATTAGTCGTTCAACGCCTCATAGTCAGATAATATCTGACCAATACTGGTAGGTATTCTATATTCCTTGTTTGGATTCATATACATAGAACCACCATTTGATTGGTTTTCTGGATTTGCTCTGGCGATTACCCACCACAATTGGACATCACCATAATAATCATAAGCTAAACTATCCAACCTTTTACCATATTGACCTTGAATAAAAATATCAGAATCTCTAATGGGGATTTTTGGATATTGAGTTTGACTTAAATATCTTGTTCCATTTTCATCATTTAAAATTGTTTGATTATCGTATCTTGACATTATAACTCCTATATCGTACCTTCGAATTCACCTGTTGGTATTACATCTCTTATGACTGGATTTTGTCCAGATATTCCTGGTTTAAGTCCGTCATAATTGATACTTGTCGTTGCTGGTAATTCTCTTCCAATATACTGGAAAGTGCAACTAATATCACACATATGTGGAAATTGTGCTCCCTCTATGATTTCCCAAGATGAAGCTTCAGGAATCGTTACATTAACTGATTCAAAATATCCTGGTGTGTTTTTAAACATATCACCTATGGTTAAGTAAACATAAGGTGCTGTTGGTCTTGTGAATTTTTCCCCTGTGGATTTAATTTTTTTATTATCGTAGAAAAATGGTTTAAATGAAGGTTGTGTTAAACCTTTCAATGCACTTACTTTCTGCCACACAATACCTAATTCATTTTCGTTCGTAGCTAATACTTTTAAATTAAATGAAATACTACGATTAAAGTTTTGATAAACGTGAACTGAATCTGGTCTTCCAATGTATTGTATTTTGTTATAATTCGCTTGTGAATTATCCGTAATACCTGTAATCAATGCTGGAAATATAATCCACTTACCATTGACTGCATCTCTAATTCTAAATTTTATAAAATCATTGGAAGATTTATCTTCAAGGGTTGTTCGATTTGTTTTTTTATCAAAATCTGTTGTTGGAATCATATTTAGTTTTCCAAACTCACCACCATATAGAACTTGGATTGATTTCTTTTTAACATCTTGTCCACCAAATGATGCAGCTTTATACACTCGTGAATCACCAGGTGTTAAATAAGCGACTGCATTTTTTATACCTTGTATTCTGTCTTGTCTTCCTTGCCATCTCGCACTTACCGTTTCTGCGGTCGTATCTCTATCTCCACTAACATCTTCTTCTTGACCGACATTGAAAAACTTTCCTGATTTTTCATATGGTTTTCCGGAAAATCTCCCTTCTCCCTCATAATCAGCCCCAAATCTGTTTGTATATCCTCGTTGGCCTGAAAAAACTATACCCTCTTGGTGTAAGGAAGTATTGGGTGTCAAATCTGATGAAAATTTGTTATTAGCATTTATTATTGGTTTACCACTTGGGTCAGTTTTATATTTTTCGTTATCAGTAGGTCTATCGATATGAACTGAATTTGCAATATCTTTATTAAAGTATGATTGACCTCCAAAATCCTTACCTCTAATTGTTTCCTCGTAACCACCACCACGATGCCTTTGTTCTCCAGCTCTTGATACATTTCCGTCAAGAATTTCAGTTACGGAATCTACATTTTTAATGATTGATGTTCTGTCGTATCTTCTTGTTTCTTCTCTGGCATTTTTCTTTTGTAAAATACCTTGTTTTGTTTGAAATAAAAATCCTTTTGGTGTTGTTAAAAACTTTCTTAATCGTTTAGTGTCTTCTACTTGTCTATCAGTATTGAGTACGAAACCACCACGAGTGAAACCACCGTCTTTATTTGTTCCTTTGTATCCATCACCTATATCGTGTGTGATGAATTGGTCATCATCTGGTTTAAATTTTTTGTGTTGTGCACTAACTTGGTCGTCAGTAAATTGAGTATTTTTTTCCGTATTATCTCTTTGATTAGTTTTGAAAGTTCCATTTTTAGTGGTGTTGGTTCCACCGATTTTATCATTGTATAATGACTCAGCTGGTTGTTTAAATTCTGTTGGGTCACCTTGTTGTCTATCTGGTGTAAATCCTTTTTGATTTTCATTATTAAAATAATCCACAACCTTTCCTTTGGTTGAGAACAATGAATTTACCGGTCTGTTAAATTCAGTAGAATCACCTTGTTGTCTATTTGATGTGAATCCTGTTTGATTCTCATTATCAAAGTAATCAACGGTTTTACCTTTACTTGATAGATTTGATTTTAATTTTATCAATGCCATTTAATTATCCTATGCGTCCGTTTCCACTGCTATACCACCAAATGCGTTTGGTCCAGTAGGTGAAGTTTTTGTGTTTCCAGCAATCTCATCTAATTTTTCTTCTTCTTTCTGGAAACCAGCGAGTAATATATCGTTTGTTTTCTTTTGAATATCAATTTGTGTTTCTTGTTTTTCTAATGATTCACCACGACTTACTCTCATTAAGTCCGATACTGATAATCCGATTGCTCCTGCAATTGCATCTTTTTGAACTACATTCATAGTTTCTAAATTAACACCCATTGCAACGGATTTAATTTCTCTCATTAATGAATCTTGGTCACCAGATAATGCTGCTTGTCTTGCGGCTTCTAAGTTTAATGCTCTACCAGTTAAAACTTGTGCTTCAAATTCTTTCGTTATACTACCCTCAAAATCTAATAACTCTCCAGCAACTTTCATTACTTTGGTTAAGTTTAATCCCATTTGATTTGCTGCGACTGCTGCCTCAGCTAATCCCTCTGCACCCTGCATTGAGAATCTTGCAAAGTCTTCAGCGTTTGAAGCTATGTCTGATAGAATTCTACCCTTTGCGATACCGGCTGTTTTGGCCAAAGCAGCTGCTCCTTCTTGAAAACTTAACGCCTGGTCAAATGATAATCCACTTGAAATCATAAGTTGTTTATTTAGTTTTGCAACTTCACCACCACCAATACCGGTTTTTTGTGCAAATAGTTCTATGTTTGCCGCATTTTCTGCGGTTACTAATTCTAAGTCTTTAAATTCTGTGGATAAGGTTGTGAGTGTTGTTTTTAAATTTTCAGCTTCAAAACCCATTGCTTCAAATTTAAGTTCTTGCATTTTTAATGATGCTAATTGTCCGTCAAGTTGGTCTTTACCCATACCTAAATCATTTGCTAAATCTCTCGCTGCTTTGTTTATACTTCTAAATAATAATAAAGCTCCAACTAATAAACCACCAAAAAGGAAAAGTGGATTAGCTTTCAAGATTAAATTAAATATTCTGGCTTGAAGTCCTGATTTTTTTAATCCACCTTCAGTTCCTTTTAAAGATTCTTGAAGGTCAACTTCTATTAATTTAACTGCGTCATTAAATTTGTCATTTATAAAACCTGAAACCATTCCCCCAACAAGTGGAATCTTATCAGTAAAGTCTGTAACTCCACTTTTCACTTTATCGACAATACCAACAGTGTCTTGAAATACTTTATTAGACTTTGCAACTGCGTCTTCTAAATTGTTAGCTGCGTCTTCTGCTTCTAATAATCTACGAACTATTGCACTATATCTTTTATCTTTTTCACCGGTTGAAGCTGCAATTGGAACTACATCTTCAATAGCTGCCCGTCTAGCAGCTCTAGCTCCTAAGTCAACATCAGTAGAACCAGACATACCTATTTTACCAATAGATTTTGTTACATCACTTATTCTGTCATTAACACCTTTAAAAATTTTAACTTGTTTTTCCCTTTCTCTAATTTCTTGTTCTAAAATAGCTCTTCGTTGTTCAGATAAATTTTTAGTTTCATCAATTGTTTTTTTTCTTTGTTCTATTTCAGTTGTAAGTGTTGATTGTTTATCAGTTATTTGTGAAAAGAAACGACCTAAGTCTTTTGATTCTATTCCAAATTGAGTGAGTGCATTTTTATTTTCATTTACTACAAAAGCAAAATCTCTTAAATCTTTTGCTAAGTCTTTAAATGTTTGTGATGATTCACCGACTATATCGTTGTATTCTTTTTGAACAAGTTTGGCTTCATTTTTTGCATCTTTCTCTTTCTTTCTCGCATCAGCTAGTTCAGTTTTTGTAGCTTTAGCATCTAATTCAAGAGCTTGTAGTTCTGCAGAGGCATTCTCTACCTTATTATTTAGTTTCTCTAAGTTTGAAGCCAACGCCTCTATTTGAAGTACTGTTTTTGATGTCGCCATATTTGTTTATTGTTTGGAAATTATATTATTTGAATAAAAGGTCTACTTCACGTTCAATCTGGTCAGCTTTCTTTTTACCTACACTTTTTCTAAAACTTTTATTAAAGTCATCAATAGCTTTGTTTACATTATCAACATTCTTTTTTATTTCAGGATTCTTTTTAATTAGGTCTTGTGTAGTTTTACCCATTTTCTTTCTAATTAAATTAGAAAAAATCTTGGTTAAAATTTCGTTGATTTTTTGTTGTTCTGTGAGTTTACTTTTCATCAATAATAAATATCAAGTTTTAAGATTTTTATTGAGTTGGACCAAAACTTTCTGTTTGTGATTTGTTTCGAATCTCTTCTATTTGTTTTGCTTCTTTTTCTTTTGCATCAACTAACTTTTTGGCATAAAATCTTCTCAATGGAACTGGCATATTATACAAGTCATTGTGATTAAATCCGTTTCCGTAATAAGCTATGTTGAAGAGCTCTTCGTGAATGGCCGCCCTATTCTCCGGCGGCTGGCCAAAAAAAGTCTATCCCTAATGGAATATCAATCTTATGATTTCCACCAGTCTGACTAACATAGTCATACTTCAAGATAATGTCTGGTTCAATCGACTCTCTATACTTTCTAAACGCTTTTGCGTCCAATGCTAAAAACTCATTATCAACAAAACTATCAATTTTATTCTGGTCTTTTTCTCCGTCTACTGATTGAATTACATATTTCAATCTTGTAGTTAGAGTTTTGTCAACACCAGTTAATTTTGTTAGTTTTTCATAATCTTTTAGATTTTCTGATATTTGGTTTTCATCATTTTGAGTAAGTAGTTTGAACTCAACGACTCTTTTTGAATTTGGTAAGTCAAATAAAAATAAATTACCATTTTTATATAGTTTTTCATTTATTTTTTTGTGTTCTAATGTTGTCAAATCTATATTGATTTCAACTTTTTCATTTGTGTCTGGGTCAATAATTGTGCAAGGATAGTCTTTTCCGTATCCTAAAATACGAGTTCCGACCATTAATGCATTTTTATCACCGATTAACATATCGTCCATTTTCACTTGTGGATTAGCGACTACACTTTCTAATAATCTTTCAATCACTTTTCCTTGTTGAATTAGATTTGTGGAAGTTAGAATATCTTCCTCTTTTGCTGTCATATATTTGACATCTATGGTTCCACTACGCAAAGGACTATCTTCGGGATATAATAATCCCTTTGATGGTAAAGATAGAACTTCAGTAGGAAATCCGTACTGATTTTCAGCCATTTTGTGTTACTCCTTGATTAATACTGAATTAATAACTATTATTTTTTTAAAACTTTTTCTGCACCTGCGATACCGAAGCTACCTAATGTAGTGAATAAAAATGAATTATATACTACATCATTGATAACTAAATCTTTACCCATAAGTCCAGTAACAACATCTGCAAATGCAAATAAAACCATTACTGTAAATGCACCGAAACCAATTATTGATTTCTCGTTGTATTCATTATTGTCTTTAAATATTGCCCACATAATTTTTCTCCGTTAGAATTGTAGGATTGCGTAGTCGAATCTTAGTGTTAGTGAAATATCAGAAACATTAGTTGCTGAGTAATCCATATCACTAAAAGTTGCTGCTTGAATAAATGCACCTTTTAAAGTCCATTCTTCAACTTTATCACCGACTGGTCCTAAAACATTAAATGTAATATCTTTTTTATAGAAGTCAGAATATCCGTCACGACCTGTAACTGATTCGTGGTGTAATCTAACCCACTCCATAACCGCCTGTGCTCCACTTGGAACGATTGGGTCATATAGAGTTACTGTAAGTGTTTGCCATTCTGCTTTTCCTTTTACATATCTTTTTACATTGATATGGTCAAGGGGAACTTCGTTTAATGTTATGTTAGGTCTACCAGTTGTTTTAACTAAGAATGCTGGTATTCCCTCAATGTTCATAATAAACCTATTTGAAAGTTTAGGTTCAAATGGTGTAAAAAACATTTCATTTGGGTCTATAAAATCTGCCACTTTTTTTCTCCTATAAGTAAGAATTTTCTATTACATTAATAAATATAACAAAACCAAAAAAAGTGATTTTCTATACGCACTTATTTTAATATAATTTTTAGAAGTTTTTTTGAAGTTTTTACTTGACATTGTCATTTATTCATTGTATATTATAGTATGATTGATGAGATAATATGTGAAGAGTGTGGTGTTGAAATAGACGGCTTTTTCCTTTGTGATGATTGTGAAGAAGAACTTTATGAAGAAACCGACTACGAAGAATAATAAAAAAAAGACTTGACTTTTACAAAAAGTATTTGTATATTATAGTGTAATGATAATTGATAAAGGAAACGAAATGATTGAAAATAATGAAATAATTACAACTGATACCGAGGGTATTTATATGAGAGATTACCAAGATACTTTGGTTACGAGAGAAATACCAAACCATTATGGGTATTATAATGATGCTGGTGAGTATGTAGAAAATGGAACTCATACCATTACTCATTATAGATATGCTCATAATCCTATGGAATTATATGAAGCTAATACTAATCAACCGGCTGTTAGGTTGGAAGATTATGAAGCTCCTTATTTTGAACAAGCTTTATACAAGGGTATTCCTATGAGAGTGAGATATAATCCTACTATTAGGAATATGATGATGACTGGTAATTTTAGAATTAAGTATCGTGGTGGTAGTAAGCCACAATATGGTTATGTAAGAAGTCAATACAATACATTAGCCGAATACGCCGATACTTTCGCGATTTATCCTAAGTAGGTGTTAATATCGTAATCGTAAGAACCTACTGATTTCCTTATCAAACAAAAAACCCCCAATTTCTTGGGGGTTTTTTTATTTTATGTTCCTCGTTTAGTCTTCAAATGCTGCACCTGAAGGTTGAACTACAAAGTCCAACACAATAAATTCAGCTGTTTTCGTAGGTTGGATAAAGATTTGACCAACTAATTGGTTTCTATCTACAACATCTGGTGTGTTGTTTGTTTCGTCCATTACGATTCTAAACGCATTTAATCCACTATTAGATTGAACTTGCTCTAAGTAAGGATTTACAAGATTTAAGAATCTTGTTCTTAGAGTTCCTGTGTTTTGTTCGAACACTAAGAATCTTGAAGTAGATGCGATGAACTTTCTTAAGTTAATCAACAATCTTCTTACATTGATTCTGTCTAACGCACTTGGTTTACCTTGAAGTGTCTTCTGTCCAAACACTACTACACCTTGACCTGGGAAAGATGCGATTGGATTAATACGATTTTCGTATAAATCATCTCTTTCTAAGTTGGTTAGTCTTGTTTTGGCTTCTAATACTTCTGTTAAACCACCACGATTTAGACCTGCTGGTGCGAACCACTCTTGTCCAATTCTATCATTTTGTGCAAAAACACCTGGTAGAACTACTGAAGGTGGAACCCAAGTTGGTTTACCTTTAACACTATCTAAGATTTTAATCCAAGGATAGTAAGTAGCTACATAATTTGAATCTACGGTTTTTACATTACTAATAGCTGTTTGAACTGAGGCGTTGTATTCAAATCCGTCCATAATATAGAACGCATCTGCTCTGTCCTCAACTTTGTCTATTGCGTGATTTGTTACAGCTTGATGTCCACCACCGAGTCCGTGAATGATACCTGGTGTTGCCAACAAGTTAATGTCAAACTCATCTGGATTTGAGATAGCGTTTATAGCTCTCTTGAATGCTACTGAACCACTTGATAGTGATGTAGTAAAGTCAAATCCAAAAGTATTTGCTAATGATGTGTTTGTGCCATTTTTCTTTTCAATAGCTGGATTCACTCCGTCAAACCCACCTTGGAAAGGAACTGCGAATTTCTTCTGTCCTAAAGCTGAACCCGATACTGATAATTTAATACCATCTCTTGAGTATGAAGTACCCAATGTTGATGCGTCATTATTACCAAATGCATCTTCTAAACTCATAGAAACATTACTACCGACTCCTGCACTTGTTGGTGTAGGTCCTAAATATTGTTTATTGTCTTCTTTCTTGAAGTCAAATCCATAATATTCATTTGAGTCAAATGTTCCTCTTGAATTTTGTTGTCCAGTTCCACTTGTTGTAAATCTATATGAAGCTGTTGGGTATGAAGCGTCTACTGTTGAACCACTCATTGACTGGCTTGTCACCGGTAAAACGTGTGGTTGAGTTAATGCTGCAAATCCCATAGGAACTATATCTTTTGAAATTCCTGTTAAATTACCAAAGTTTGATACATAAACATATTTAGATTGATTTGGATAATCACCATTGTTGGTTAATTTACCATTTGAATCAATAGAAACATATCTATCACCAATTGCTCTTGGTAAGTAGTTGACTGAATCCTCATCAAAATTTAGACCTTGGAAGTTTTCTAAAACTGTGTTGTCGTCATTTTGTCCTGGATTATTAATAATCACTTGTAAGTCAAATGCACCATAGTCAGAACCCGGAACATCAGCTGGTTGTTTAATATTTGAAATACCAACTTTATATGATTCGTTTTGTGAACTACCGTGTGAACGAGTTTTTACTTTAAATAAGCTTGTTCTTGCTCCATTTACTAATTGTGATTGGATTGAAGGTGTTGATGCAAAGTCATAATCAAATGAAAAGTTTTCATCTGAACCACTTGCGATAAACACTTTATCCGTTGTAGCCATTAAGTTTTGTGTTGTTAGGAAGTTTTTATAAACATACACTTCTTGATTAGCATCTTGTGGGTCTGTGCTGAATACTTTTGTAATGTAGTTTGCTGAACTTGAATTAAATGATAAAGTAAATGCTTCTCTCGATGCACTTGATAAACCATTTGTAGTTGCAAGATTCATTACAAATGAACTCATTGTTCCACCTGCGTTCAACGATGCACTATGTGGACCAGCTAACTCCAACGCGTCTGGGTCAGTTGCTCCTCTTGAAGGCTTCAACGAAGCTCCAACAAATACACCTTTTGAACCACTAATACCTAATAATACTGTGTCATTGCTATATCCACCTAATCCTAAAACACGAACGATTGTTACTGCTCCTGCACTACGAAGATATTGTTTCGCAGCGAAAGGAACATAGAAGTCTTGTGATTCTTGACCAAAGATTTGTTCAAACTCAGCAAAGTTTCTAACGATAGTAGGTGTGAAAGCTGGACCTTCTGATGTTGGTCCAATCAATGCTGCTCCTATTCCGTCAATACCTTGTGGTAAGAAAGATAAATCTTTTTCTCTGGTAAATACCCCAGGACTTACGATTCTTTCTGCCATTTTTTTTCTCCTAATTAGGTTATATCGTAAGTATAAATATCATTTAAAAAAGTCAAAATACACCTACTAAGTAATTTTTTTTATTTTACTGGTGTAAATACGCCAGTATCGGGGTCAAGATTACCTGGTCCATACTTTTCAGTAAATCCTTCAACCAGTGCTCTTTCCTCGTTTATTAAATCAGAATACCTTGTTTCTAAACGAAGTTTGTCATTTGAAATATTTTCTAATGCTTGTTCAGTTTGTATTCTTTGAATCTCTAACCTACCTAATAAAGTTTGAACCTCTTCAAATCCGTTTCTTAAAGAACTGATATTTTCAACTTCTTTTTTGGTAAATTTAATTTCTTTAGATTTTTTAGCCATTATAACTCCTGTTTTGGTTTAATAATAAATATAAAGTTATTTGTTCAAACAATCACATTTTTGTTTGATTTCATCAACTTCTTGTTTTAATTCTTTGATTGATTCGATTAATAATGGAACGATTTTTTCATACTTAACTGCTTTATATCCACTACCTCTTGTCGTTACGACTTCTGGTAAAACTTCTTCAATTTCTTGTGCAATAACACCAACATCTTTTCCTTCGTATGTTGATTGTTTATCATTCCAAATAAATGTATAACCACCAATCTTATCCATTTTTTCTAATGGGTCTTCAATTGGTTCAATATTGTCTTTAAGTCTTTTGTCTGATGAACCGAATGCAATTACATCTCCACTTGCTTCTATTTGAGAACCTGATATGTTTGATAGGAATTGTGCATTTCCTGCATTTTCCATATCTAAATCTAAGGCGGTTATGGTTGCACCACCATCATTACCTTTAAATAACATATGTTTATTACTTGTTTCTGATTTGATTACTAAGTCTGAAGTGACTCTTTTGAAACTACCGAATAAAGTTCCACCATCTTTTAAATTAATGTCTGCTCCATCTGCGTCAAGATTGATGTCTCCACCAGCATCGATTGTGAAATCTGCTGCTGTCGATACACTTGGTATAGCGGCATCACTACCACTAACTATTAATTTTTTCCAACTTGGCATTTATTTTATCTCCTTATGGTTGGTTACCTTTCGGCCCACTTCCTTGTTGCCACACAAGGCCAATAAAGTTATTTACTTAAGTTTTTATAATTGTCTTGAAGTTTTTCAACTACTTTTACTGCTTCAAGTAATTTTACACCTGGTATCATACTTTCTTGAATTACATATAATAAAAATTCTGTTTCTTCTTTAGAAAGTTTAACACCATTACTATTTTCTTGTACGGTATCTTGTCTTACCTTATCAATTAATCCCATAATAACCCTTAACATTCATTTTTACGAGTATATAAATATATCCTCAGTTCCGTCATCAATCTTTATATTACCCTTTACATTATATGTTGATGAACCGGTATTTGCTGTCAAAACATATAAAGAAGCGTATGCTTCTGGTGTTCCTGCTACTGCGTCTTGACCAAGTTGTGTATCAACTTGAACACCAAATCTGTCTTCTGAGTCGTCAAATACAAATGCACTACCACTACCTGCTGAACCACTACCGACTAAGAAACCTCCGTCTCCTGTGGCACTTGAACCACTATTAAATAGTGCAAATCTGTCAGCGATTAATAAGTTAGATGATGATATAGATGTTGTTGAACCATTTACCGTTAGATTACCTGTAATGATTGCTGCACCTTGAACATTTAGTGTTGAACCATCAAATGTTAAGTTTGCTTCTGCATTTTGTGCGTCTGTTCCAGTAGCCGTAACTATTCTGTTATTACTACCATTAGCCATAAAGTCAGATACATCAACTGCGATAGCATTTGCAGATACATCAATACCTGTTCCTGCTCCAACTGCTAATGCAGAACCTCCACCACCAGTTAAACCATCTCCTGCTACTGATGTTGCTAATGCGTCCTCATCAACACCTGCGTCTTTAATAGCAATTGTTTTTGCTCCACTACCGTCAAATGTTGTTCCACTATTTAATTGGATTGTTGAATTATCAACGGTAAGTGCGTTAGGAACTTTCAATACTGATAGATTATTTGATGATATTTCTATTGTAGAATCATCTGCAACATCATCATTTAACATTGTTCCTTGAACTGCGTCTGCTGCTATTGTTAAAGCACCACCTGCTGCTACTGTTGCGTCCCCACTTACTTTACCAAATAAATATTCTGCGAAGTTGGAACCAGATATAAATTTACTTCCTCCGTCATTTACAAAAAGTTTAAGTGCGTCGTGTGATACACCTGTTTCTGCTGTTGATGGAAATTCTCCTGCAACTCCACTTATTCCACTACCGTCTCCTGTAAAGGAACCTGTAAATGAACCTGTGATGTGAGAGTCTGATATTGAACCACTATTAATAATGTTTCTTGACTTAACAATATCTCTCATATCGTTAATATCAACGATAGAAGTAATATCTCTTGTCACGGTTAAATCTTGTCCAATAGTCACATCATCTGGTTGAGATAATGTGATTGAGTTTGCTCCGTTTGTTACGGTAATTTCGTTTGAAGTTCCTGTAAGTGTTGCTGCTGCTGGTCCGTCTGCACCACCAATAATTAATTGTCCGTTTGAAGTTAATGCGACTGCA
>Ga0208666_1000472_pt1 | contig 19096 bp, 21 predicted proteins | sample 5B_taG_FD_184078 | JGI IMG/M metagenome (GOLD analysis project Ga0208666, IMG submission 184078) | Marine viral communities from the Subarctic Pacific Ocean - 5B_ETSP_OMZ_AT15132_CsCl metaG (SPAdes) (version 2) | ecosystem: Environmental > Aquatic > Marine > Oceanic | place: Pacific Ocean...
GCTGAGTGTTCACCATCGACGCCAGTGCATCTCCAGTGAATTGCTTTAATTCCACCTGTGGCGATATCACGCTCACAAGTATGGATAGTCCAAGTGTATGTTACAGCCATTTTTTAGGCTCCTTCTAGTGCTGTTAGTCGTGTTTCAAGACTGTCGATCTTTGTTAGTGCCTCTTGCAGCGCAGCCGTGAGTAGTGGTACGAGTTTGGACTGATCGATGCTTTGGTACTCAGGGTTGCCATCTGCATCGACCGCATCTTTAGTACCTGTCACTGACTCAGGAACAACAGCCTGTGCTTCGTGTGCAAGGAAACCATCGACCCTAGTGCCATCAGCAACCCACTCAAAATTTACTGGGTTCAATGCTTGAACACGTTCACTAGCACCTGTCATTGGCTTTGCGTCAGTTTTTAGTCGATAGTCCGAGGATGTGTTGTAGGCTGTCGCAGAGCCGCTTGTGGTGATTGTTCCTACAAGGCCGTTGCCGTTAAAAAAAGCAAGCTGGTCATAAGCACTTGTCCTTGGTGTAGAGGACATCCAAAAGTTTGTATTATCAGTGCTAGAAATTCTAACTCCAGTTTGTGAAGAACTGGGGTCAGCTCCACTTGTTCCAAAGTACAATTTACCGCTAGCAGCTCTCATGACTTCAGTAGAGCCATTTTTAAACTTTATCTGAGATACATCTGATGCGGCATTACCTTCTAGTGTAATACTCCCACCAGTATTAACAGCGTTTGAACCAGATATAACAAGCGTATCGGCTGTCCCGTCAGAAGAAATTAAACCCCCTCCAATCGACTTAATAGTGCCGCTGATAGAAGTATTCCCAACTCCATCTACTCTCAACAAGGCAGTATTGGCAGCACCGTTAACTACATTTAGAGCAAAATCAGCAGTGCTAGTCCCACCAGCAATAGATACCCCAAAGTTTCGGCCAGACGTAGCTTCTTGATTCTGGAAGGTTGCAACGTAATCTGCATCTCTTACTCCATCCGCTGCTGTAACACTTACTTTTGTGCTAAACGTAGTCACACCAGCACTGTCCATATACATACGCTGTGCACCGCCCTGCTTTATGCGGAAGTAGTCTTGACCGAACTCAATGTCCTCAGTGTTGTCGTGATTTTTTAGTTGAATAACACCGCCAGAGTTACTTTGTTGAATAATAAAATTAGTTCCAGCATTCCCAAGACTACCCATCTTACTGCTGTCTTTATAAAGTGCGATGATATCACCATCGCTTGTAAGTCTATTGGCTTGAATCGAGGGAATTGCACTAGCAGTGAGATCGTGCGAACCATCATTCCAGATAGTGTGTCCTACAGTACCAAACGCTGTGGTAGTCTTTGCGACGAGTAACCGACCACTGCTGTCGATCCGCATACGCTCATTCTCATTAACCCCAATATTAAGATTATTGCCAGAATGATCGTAGTGTATATACCCTGCGTACTCTCCCGTCCCAGAGGTACTGTCACTAAAATAAATTGTTGATTTTTGAGAGTTTGTGGATCTGATTGTCATGCCCGTGTTGCCAGAACCAGCGATAGTAAAATTGTCTCCGTCAGCGTGACCCTCAGTCGTCGTGCCTATAAGCACGCGACCACTGCTGTCGATGCGCATACGTTCTGCACTATTAGTTTCAAACGCTATAGGAACTGTAGAGTTATTTCGGATTTTGTTAATTGTTCCATCATTCTCAAGGAAAAAAGTGTTCGCCTCAGCAGAATCAATTATAGCAACTCCTTTAGAGTCTGCTGTTTGCTGAACAACTAAAGTCCCATTTGCTGAATACGCAGTATTATTAATAAGTACGTGACCGCTGCTGTCGATACGCATAGTCTCTGTGCCATTGGTGTAGAAGTTTTGACCCCAGCCGCTTGGTGCAAAGAAGCCCATTAGGTCTGTCGCTTCGTATGTCCAAATAGCGCCCTTTTGAGTACCACCAATTTTGAAATCCACCTGAGCAAAATCACCAGATGTTGCCTCAACTATCAACTGAGTTCCGCTTGCTCCCTCCACATGAAGCTGTCCATTAACGTCTACACCTGTGGCAGTGGTGGCGAGTTTGGAGCTATCATTAAAAAATAAACTTACAGCACCATTTTCTTCGGCAGTAATAATGTTTTCTGAGTTTGCTGCGTTATTAAGTCTAAAGGAATTTGACAGTAAAACTAATTGCCCCGTTCCTTGGTCAGACACATATGAGTTAGAGCCATCGTGATATAGCTGGAGATCAGAACCAGCACCCATGATGATTTTATTGTTATCACCTAATGACAGGTTGCCCGTCATAGTATCGCCAGTGATACGCACGAAACCTGTCCCAGTATCGAACCCGTTCTTTAGTTCAGCGAATGTGATTGACTTTGTTTCATCAGCCGAAAGGTCTACGACAACAAACTCATCAGTATCGGCTAAGTTAGCACCTGTGATTGGGTCTAACTGTGTTATCTTCTTATCAGCCATTAGTATATATCCTTACTATGTCAGAGCTTCTACGGCTTCAAACGAAATACCATAGACTGACGCATTGTTAATTGACCAAGAGGTTACATTTTGAGATAGCCTAAAGAGACCTTTAGGCGAATTAAAGATAACTGTTGAACCACTATACGTTGACCTGAGTGAAGGCCAAATCTCAAGGTCGCCATCACCACTTAAGTCTTGCAGAACCTGATGTAGTTTAGTGCTAGAGCCTGAGCCTAGTTGAATGTAGTCTCCTGCCTTCAGTGTACCAGTCATAGTTACAGCTACGTGGTCTTCTCCAGCAGTACCAGAAGCTGTACAAGAGCTTACAGTACCTTGAGGTGTAGCGTAGTCTGGGTCTCCAAGTAGGAATGTACCCTGTGGTCCCTTCAGACCAACCAACATGGCCTTCCATGCAGCAGCTTTATCTCTGTGTACCGAAGGAATATTTACGCTTGCTTGCCACTGCTGACCCTGGTGAGCGATAGTCTGTTGTTTGTACGTGAATGGAGATTGAGAGACAGCTACAGCATTAACCGCACGTAACTCAATACTCTCAATCCCGATAGTTGTTGGAGTATCTAAGGGATAAGTAAGTGCCATAGTTTGTTCTTTCCTTTACCCGAAGGTTGCTTTCATTTGTCCACCACGACGACGATCATCAAGCATAGACTTCTTGGTCATGTTAGCAATCTGTGGTGCAGCCTGTGCAATAATCCTCTTAACACTGTCGTCACCGTTAGCTTGGAAGTTGAAGTTCTGGACGACAGTAGTGCTACCAGCGCCACCTTCCATCTGTACACCTAGCTTACCGTTAGCGCCCCTCTTAAGTGGCATGATAGCTTCTGGCCCAGCTTCACCCATGAGACCAGTCTTACCGCCAGCCATAGGGAACATAGTAGGGCCACTAAGAACACCACCATCAGCGAAAGGTCTAATCTGTGGTCTTGAAGATGAGGATGGTGCAAGACCACCTGAGAAAGCACCTTTAATTGTTCCCGAAATAGATTGGACAAGTTCCTCTACAACTAGAATTTCATATAGTCTCTTGATAATTTCCCTAGCCATATCTTTGAAGGCATCCTTAGCAGACTTAGTGCCATCTACAATCGACATAAAGGCATCACCCATTGAAGAGGCTATAGTGTCTGCTATCTCCTCTTGCTTATCAACAGCCTCTTGAAGTACACGGTTCTGTTCCTCAAAGGCTGCGATAGACTTAGCAGCACCTTCAATTTCTGCTTCTGTGAGTTGTACATCAGCGTCTTTATTTTTCTTCAGAAGATCGTAGTATACCCTCTGTCCAGCTGCTTGCTTTTCGCTTAAGCCAATTAGGGAACGCTCTTGTTGCATCTGTAGTTCACGGGCTGCAATAATCTCTTTGATGTTTACTACGTTGCTGCCACTAGACTTGTTTTTATCTCTCAACCCTTGCTCTCTTGTTAACAGGGTTTGAAGTTCGTCGATCTTTCTGTTGTAACTTGCAGATACAGACTTCTTATCTTCCATTCCCAAGGCAGGGTCACCTAACTTAGCAGCTAAGTCTGCCCTGTATCCAGCTATGCGACCAGCTACAGCACCACTTGTACCTGCCTCTAGTGCTTTTACTTTAGCCGTAGCGACGGCAATAGCCTTATCAAGACCCTGACCAAAGGACAGCAGACTTGACATAGCGGAAGCAGCATCTTTAAGAGCGTCAGCAAGACCTTTTGCCTTATCTTCAGATGAGGCGATTTCAGCGGTTACTTTAGCATTTTCATCATAGAGAGCCATAGCGACCTTAAGATGATTACCTTTGATACCTTCAGAAATTTTATCAAGGCGGTATTGCTCTCTTGCAATCTCCGCTTCTTTCTCCCTAACTTTCAGAGAGTCTTTTCCACCCTTTAGAATAAGTCTGTTCAATTCAAGAGTGTCAGTCATAGACTTCTTTTCAGCCTCGACCGTATCAAGAATTTCCTTTACAGCATCTTCTCTTTCTTTCACAGCTTCTTTCGCTGCTTCCAAGGTGTCATAGTAATGAAGAGTAGCTTCGACAGCAGCCTCTGTTGCCATTGTAGTGTCAGACCAGCTAGACTCTAGTGCCTCTGTTGATGCACCCATTATTTCTAATTGCTGAATAGTCTGAGTTAATTGCGTAAAGAACTGCTTTTGCTGTTCTGTCATTTTGCCAGTTATGTCTACGTTTTGCTTGAAAGCATCCCTAGCAGCAAGAGCAAATTCGTACATCGTGTCAATATCAGAGGCTTCGGATATACCCCTGACATCACTAATAAACGCCTTTACTTGTTTTCTGGCCTCTACAAAAGTTGATTTCTTACCTTTCATAAGGGTTTCGATACCCAGCAAATCTCCCACAAGGCCAATGTCAGTTCCAAGCATCAGCTTCCTAAGAAAACCTGCTTCAGTGTTTGCGTCAGCTAAAGATTGAGCCAACCCATCAATTGATTCAAAGGCTTCAATCTTAGCAATTGCCAGCAAGTCTTTTGCAGTCTCTGAAGTCAACTTAAGGGCAGCTATGTTCTTCTCAAACACATCGTCGTATATGCCACTCTTAGAACTTAGTAGGGCGAAGTATTCGTCTAGTGCGGACTCAGTGTCTTCTATCTGATCTTTAAAATCCTTGGCTTGCTCTCTTGTTGCCATAAAAGCCATACCAAGAGATGATAACGCTGCAATACCAAGGCCAATCATAGCCCCCCAAGGGCCAGCAAAGAAACCAGCTAACTGAGAACCTTGTTGAGAAAAGGCTATGAGTGGATTTGTCCCAGCTTGAACCTGCACAATAAAGTCTTGTACTTGATAACCAGCTTGTTGAAAGGCAATTTCATTACGTCTTGCAGACTTACCTGATCCAGACAGTGCCTTATCAAACTTTTTAAAAGACGCAGCACTGCCATTAGAAACTCGCCTCAATCTCGCCATTTCATCAGTAAGCCGTTTGGTTTCAACAGCAGCACGTTTTCGTGTAATTAGCCCTTTTTCTTCAGCGCGTTTAACATCCTTAAACTCAGACTCTAGGTTATTCAATAGTTGAACAGCCCGTTTTACTGGGGTTGAATCTACACCTATTATAAGACTAATATCATCAGCCATTCGCTACCCTCATGTAAACTGTATCAACACTTTTTATAGCCTCTACTTCGCGAGGTTCTACAGGTGTCTCAGTCAGTTCCTTCCATGCTTTAATTTGTTCATATGTTATCGGGTTAGGGCCAGAGAAGCCTTGAGTTCTACTGTTGCTCAATGCAATAAAGGCAGACCAGACATGAGACATAAGCTGAGGAAATACTGTCGGGGGTTCCAATGCTTCTGGTCTTCGTCCAATCTGCCTTTCTACTTGTTCTAGGTGTTCACGTTCCGTAATGCCATCCTTGTCAGGCTTGTTGAGTTTAAACTGATGTTCAGCCCACTCACACAACTGAGAAGTTAGGCTTTCGTAAAATCCAAGGAGTCAGCCACCGCTTCCTCAATCTGATCTTTAATCCAGAACACTTCGTCATATAAATCTTTAGCCTTAGCGACAGTGAGCTTAGGTTTCTCACCACCATATGTAATGTTCCAGTCAGCAGTAACTTTAGATAGAAGCGTCAGAGTAGCTTCTTCCATGTCCTGTGCTGTGATCTCTTGTTTCTTACCTGACTGCATAGCCTTAAGACGTTTGTTTGTCTGTTCGTGCAATACTGTCTTGTACTCTTTAGAATGACTTGCGTGGACAGTGATAGTCATATCAGTCTTGTCGTCATTCTTTAGAGTATCACCAGTGTTAGGGTGAACCAGCTTAACTTCTACAGTGTCACTGGTAGGCTTAAGGTTCATTAAATCCATTGTCGAGTTCCTTCGGGGGTTATGTCGGGTGATTAAAACGTGGAGACCCCCGACCCGACTCAGGAGTCCCCACTTACCTAGCTAGGTATTCTTATGATGGGCGTGTGATCTTAAGGTTAGTAGCCTCTGTTGTGTCAAAAAGAGCGACAAAAGACATTGTAACCATACGGCTAGTTGGGCCATCGACGCCAACATCAGCAGAGTTAATCTTGACCCGTGGGAATTGGAATGTGTGTGCATTGTTTCCTGTAGGGTCATCCACAGACACTTCAATCTCAGTTTCAGTCTCGTTGAGGAAACGGTTAATCAGTGCTGCGTCTTGGAAGTAAGCTGTCATTGTACCTTCTACTTCTGCACGACCGTACTCAAGAGATGGTGCGCTATCGCTACCAATAACGAAAGTAGGAGCAAAAGAGTTAGTTAAGGTAAAGTCTAGTGCAGTTACGATAGCTACAGAAGCTGCACCACCTACGTTACCAATACCAATAGTACCTGAGTAAGCATCGAAAGGTGCAGCACCAGATGCAGCAGCTTGGGTCTTCTGTGTAGCACTGATGGTCATGTCCTTGCCAACCATACCGAAGGTAGTTGCTACCATCTGGTTAGGTGCAAGTGATATGCCCATAGTGGAAACTGACATACCTGTGAATAAACGAGCTTGGTCAATGTCAGCAGCATAGTCTTCTATAGAGAAGAACTTAGGTGCAACGCCAACTTTAAGGACGTTAGATGACCAAGTGTTTAACATGGCTGATTCAAGTAAAGCATCATAGTCGCCATCTCGTAAGTCAACTACGATGTCACCGCCTACTTGACGGTTACCGTGACGATCTACGCGAGGCATACGGTCAGCTTGAATATCATTACCAGCTACACGATCTTTAGTGAGGTTCAAAGAGTGAGTGCTGAAGGGAAGGTTAGTAAAGTTACCAGAGGGTGTTGTACCAAACGTAGATTCTACGATGAACGACAGACTGGAGCGTGAGCCTTGTGCGAAAGCCATATTGTTTCTCCTAAAGGGAAGTTATTTGTAAATGTACCATCCAATGTCTACACGGACGTAGTACCAAGGGCTGTCTATAATCCCCTGCTGTCGTTCTGCGTAGTCGATAGATACTTTGATAGTTTCTGTGTCAGAGTTAGTAAAGGATATGTCAGTTGTGGCTTCAAACGCTTCTATCAGTATATTAGCGTAATCATCAGCCGCCTTCGGACCTTTACCTTCTGGAGTATGTGCCAAGATGGAAAACACACCTTGGTATCTTTGTTGTGGATTTAAGCCCCTTGCAGCAGGGCGACGTTCTACTGGTAAGAACATAACTTGTAGAAAGCTAGTTCCAGTTGTAGGCTCAAAAGTTACGTTCTCATAAGCCACACTAGGTATGCCTGACACATTGGAAAGGTGACTTTCAAGTGCAGCCCTAATATCGTTGTATATACTAGCCACCAAACTTGTTCCTTACTTTAGTGAATACACTGTAGCCCCACTTGTCTTCAACATCCTGAGCGTGGTCTGCCCTATTTCTAAGAACTACTTTTTCTGAACGTTCAAGGTCAAACTTATCTATGTCTTGTCTAAGGTTTTCAAGAGCAATGCCTGTAAACTCTTTACGAGATGCCGTATTCTCCCAAACTCGACGAGACCTTCTCGCTTCTGTCTCAGAGTTTTTCTTACGACCACCGCCTTGACCAACAGATAACATAGAAAAACTTTCTACATAAGCACCAGTGTCAACAGGGGAAATAGCTACAGCGTAGTTAGCGATATTTCCTAGATTATCTCTTATAGCCTCTTCAGCAATCTCAGTTATCTTCTTTAACTTGTTGTCAAATGACTTGTTAACCTTGAGAGTAGTCTGCTTTGCCATTGTTATTCCCTCACATCACAGAGGTAACAAATACGAGTACCAGCAGAAAAGATAGTGACTACAGAGATAATCTTTACGTTGTCTCCATTGCCAACAACAAGGTCATCAGTATCTGGTTCGACAGCAAGTCCAAGTGCAGGTATAACACACTTACGAATACCCCTAACGACCATATCCATGTTTCCAGAGATGCCATTATCGTAGTTGTACATATAGCCCGTGAAGGAATAGTCCGTAGTAGCTGAACCATCAATCTCACCAGTAGCAGGGTTGTAAGTCCCACCTGTAGTCACCTTACGAAGAGTTAGGCTTTCACCAAAGTCTTGTACAAGTTTTAGCAAGTCATAGGAGCGAAAAGACATCTTACCTCTCCTTATTCATACTCTGGTGTTTGGTAACTTGGGGGGTTCTTGAAACGGTCTCTACGGAATGAACCTTCGATACGGTTAGTGTTATCACGTACAGAGTTTACCTTAGACTTGGTAATGCCACCAGCAAGTATACCAACAGATGCACCAGAGGTCTTACCTTGGTACTCTAGGTTATCAGCTAGTGTTGAGTAGTGCTTCATAAGGTCAGAGTAGTCAGCCTTAAGTGCGCCATCTAGGGATGTGTTTACCTTACGGGCATACTGAGAGGATATGGTACGGGCTATCCACCCAGCAGAATAGTAAACATTATCACCGTTCTGAGACAACCCGAAGGTAATCTCTGCGTTTTGTACTTGTTGGTCTTGAGTGTCGGTGTCACCAACCAGAAGGCGAACAGTATTGAGGCGACCAGAAGCCGTAGTAGTGTTTAGATCAGATGGATCATATGTCCAAGCCATTCAAGTCGTCCCTTCGTTTTACTATTATCCGAGAACCTCATCCCGAATGCGGTAGAAGTCTTCACTAATCCATGCGCTGTTGTTTAGGAAGCGACGGATCAGACCTCTTTGTTTGTCGTCGATCTTAGACTTGCGACACTTCTTTATGTTGTACTCAGATGTACTTGAAGTTCTGTCTTTGACGATGACGTTAAGTAAGCTAACAAGGGTATCTAGTTGTTTACTGGAGAACTCAGACAACCTGTCTCCAACCTTGTTCTGTACTTCTAATTCTTTGTTGTGGTAGAGATAACCAGAGGTGTAAAGACTAGCGACCTTATCAGGGTCTATGCTTTGTTCTAACCAATTAAAATGTTCACCACGTTTCCAGTTCTTTCCTGCTGAGGACACTGGTATTTTAATAAAGACAGGCCAATCAACCTGCCAACCCAAATATGTAGGGTGCATAGGACTACTCCGTTATGTAAGGATACTGTTGTGTTCTTTTATAAGTTGGGTGGAACCCCAAGGATTAACTCAGGGTTCCCCGTTAGTATATGTATTAGTTCTTATTGAACGATAGCGTTGAAGAAGTAACCCAAGTCAGCTCCGACGACTTTCATGTCGTAGGACATTTTAACTTGGATGTGTTCTGCAACCTGCTGACGCTTAAGTGCATCGTCAGAGTAGCTCTCAACAGTAACGCCGAGGTTATTTACGCCAGGAACATTGTTCCATGCGAATGTCAAACCAGCGGCTGGTGTCATCAGACCTGAGTTTCTAGGTGTATGAACCAAGAGAGCATTCTTACCACCGATGAAAGCAGAGGATTCTGCTAGACCTTCAGCAGCAGTGTTCTCGACAGCTTCCATAACTAGGAAGTTTTCCATACCGAAGATTTCTGCCAGTTTACCATCTGTAATCAGAGCAGGGTTGTTGATGGTAGAACCACCATTCAAACGTGCAAGGATATCAGGGTGGTTAACCAAGATGTCACGTACTTCTTTACCAACAACCATTGTGTTTGGCTTGAAGCCGCCAGAAGTCAACTGCATAGTACGTGCGCCAGTTGTTACATCTGAGATAGGTGTTGAGTTAGTGTAGTCATTCCAGTAAACAGGAGTGCCAGCACCGTTAGCAGCACCAGATACGCTTGTTGTCCAAACGCCATTGACAAAGAATGTAGAAGCGAACTGCTTCTCACGATGTATCAACAGACGGTTAGTTAGTGTCTCTGCTCCAGCGGAACGGATTTCCAACATTGCATCTTCGTTAGCTAGTGTTTGCTCATCAAAGTCCATACCCAGACCAAATACGTCTGCGAAGTATGATGAGTTAGAGATAGCCATGCCGATACGGTTAACTTCTGTACGTGGTGCTAATTTCTTAACATCACCAGAACGGTTCATATTTGCACGGTCGTAAATGTAGTATTTATCAGACTGACGCTGTACACCTACAGTTGGGAATACTTTGTCAGCGATAAAAGATGTTTGTTCTTGTACATAGGCCAGTGTCAAGTTAGACAAAGGCTGGTCAATATGTACAGCGGAGGGAGTTAAAAGAGGCATTATATTATTCCTTTAAATGCTGGATTAGGCGACTAAGTTGCCACCTTGGATCATTTCCATTTCGATGATTTGACCGTCTACACCAGCTTCACGGGCGTATCCAAGAACTACATCACCACTTGCGGCTGTTATAGCATCACCTGAAGCGTCTGTTTGTAGAGAGGCTCCAGCGGCAACAGTACCACCAGCAGTTATCATAACTGAACCTGATACACATACTGTTACTGCGTTACCAGCAGTACCACCGACAAGACAGACGCCCATAGCGTTCTCACCAGCAGCGTCAGCTAGATCAACTTGACCATCTGACTCAAGAGTTACGAATTTGAATTGTGCTGCGGAGAGGTCTTCGCCAGCAATAAATGTGCGGTTGTCGCGGGATTGCATTACAGCCATTTTTATTCCCCTTTATAGGATTTGTTAATAAGAGCTTTACCAGCATCAGTCTTAGCTACAGCAGCATAAGCCTTGGCAAACTCACTTTTCTTCAGTTTGTTTTCGTCCATGTAGGACTTTACGAGGGCATCCAGTTTGTCAGCAGAAGTAGCAAACTCACCGTCTACGTCAGACTTACCAAATTCTTGCATAGCTGCATCGAATGCTGCATCAGCGGCCTTCAGTGCTTCCATGATTGCTTCATCTTCGGAGAACTTAGCTACGAGAGATTTAGCGACAGAGATGTCAAAGTGTGGCAGAACTTCACCAGCACGTTTTGCCAGTTCAATGTCAGCCTTCTCAACAGCAGCAGCTTCAAGTGCTTTAAGAACTGGTGCAGGGATGTCAGATTTAACTACCATCTCGCCTTCAACTTCCAGCATCTCAACTTCAGCTTTCTTTTCGATAACATCAGATTTGATGACGTAGCCATTTTCAATAAGACTTTTGCGAAGACGCTCGTTCTCAGCCTTGAGGGTGTCAATTTCGACTTCCTCTGCTGTTGCTTCTTCTGCCTTATCTACTTCTGGAGCTTCTTCCATTTTAGCGGGTTCAGCTTCTTCCTCTTTCATCATGTCGTAGCCAAGAGCTTTCATAGCTTCTGGTCTCCCACACGACTTTTCTTCCATGTATGCCTTTACTTTGGCTTCCATTTCTTCAGTCATTTTAATAATTTCCTCTTCGGAATTGTCACGCTTGAAGAGACTAACCATCGCCTGTGCATTGGCTGGACGGTCCACAAGGGACAGTTCCTCAAGTTGCAAGTTTTTTAGGAGGTTAGGCAAGATTAAATCTCCTCTTTCATAGCACGACCGCCAATGGAGAAGGCCGCAAGTTCGCCAGACTTCACCATAGCCCAGATGCCATCGTCGAATACTTTGTAAGCAACGACCCATCCTTCACGGTCAGACTGGATACCAAGAGCATCACCGATTTCTTTAGTGATAGGAAGCGAGTGGACTACTGTGCCAACTTGCTCTCCTGTGTGCATAGCCTTGCCGACACGCACATGCTCCATAAATTCGTTTACAGCTTTCACAAGTGTGCCAGCTTCGATAACATCCCCTTGGCGGTCTACTACAGCTTCACCCTTTTCGGTTACTACTGAGGCCCAGCCATAGACCATACGCTGTTCTTCGTCGGTCTTAAGGATTTTACCTTCTATATTCTTTGTCATATCACTCACTGATGTACCTGCTTCCCACATACGGCATGACCAGTAGCCAGCCTTTGTTTTGTCCTTCTTGGTGTCACACGAATGACGGGAGCGAAAATTGGCACGAGCCTTCGGGTCATCACGACGGATTTCCATGTTAGGGTCGCCAAAGGTAACTCTCTTAACCTTGCCACCGTCCTGTACGAACACTTCAAACTTCTTGTTGCCACCTTTGATGCGACGAGGCTTGTTAAGTGTTACTTTCTCACCTTGGTACTCTGCCTTAGCAAACTCTGTCTTTATTACCTCAGCTACAATAGCCCTGAGAGCCTCTATACGGTCCACTGAGGAGCCTTCTTCCTCTTCTATAGCCTCACCCCTGTCATAGTGCGCTAGGTAAGCCTCATGGCTCTCTCCTGGCATATAAACAGCCTGACCATCGTAGTCGTGAACGTGAACCTTGCCTTCAAGACCTATATCCATGCTACGGGAGACTGCTTCTGGCTCCGTAGTGAAAATATCGTTGGCATATTGTGCCTTCTTCATGGACTTCTTACTTGACGAAGGGTGAGATGAAGGTAGAAGGTCTTTATCGTGATTAGCTGACTTAGAACCGCTTACGATCTTAAGAAAACTGTTGACACGGGCCATAGCCCATTGCTCAGGTGACTTTACGCTAGGGCGAACGCTTGAGGGGTTAGTCTTGTAAGCACCAATACCACGATCATAGACCGCTTGAAGCATTCGCATAGTTACCTTATACTTAGACTTCTTGTTATGGGCTTCCATCTTGTTTTTGAGGCCAGTCTTTGACATTTTATAACCTTAAGCTGTGTTTTTGATTAGGACGCCTTGGAAAGATGCGGCTATAGGATTGTTCGTGGTATTTGTAGATACCCTGCATTCTAAGTCAGTCTTCTCTTTGAACTCTTGTGGGTACTTAAAAAGCTGTAGGAGTTGATTGCTCTGTAGTACATTTACAAATCTGGCTCTAAATACATTCGACCCAAAGTCCCTAGAATGAAAACTAATGTTTACTCTTTTGTTTGCTGTGCTAAGAGCGGCGGTAAAGTTAATTTCATCTAAGTACAACGTGTGACCAGCAGGTACTGTGTAGGCGGCTACTTGTGTTTGATTACCTAGAGCAAGACTTCCGTATACTGTGGTATTAGGCACACCACCCGTAGCTCCAGAGGAACCTATGTATATCGTACCGCCAGAAGTTCCGCTGGAACCTGCTAGAGTAACAAAAGCCCTGTGCAACCTTAAATACGATGACTGGGTAGCAACTTGTGTCTGTCCGTTTAAAGTTACAGTTTCTTCTATTTCGTTATAATCCCCATCCAGACCTTGGATGAGTATGGTGTTAGCCCCTGTGCCACCACTTGCGTCATTCGCACTCGTACTGCTTATGAACATAGTGACTGGGTTATCTAACCAAGGATAATTACCGCCGTATGACCAGACAGTTTCTTCATTACCATTTACATCTGGATTGTATCCAAACTTATAAATAGCCGTATGACCTTTTGTGAAGCCCCTAGAGATTGCTAGTTCTGTATGTTCAAATAGACGTTTAGGCCAACCACCAAGCATTTTCTCTTCTACCTGTTCAAATATTATATTAGGGTCTGTTGCATCTTCTACTTCGGGTCTTCCTGTAAGTATCCCATTAGCAGAGAGTACGTTGTGCTGTGTTATGGTGGTCGGGTTTACTTCTGGCGTACCTGTGACGACAGGAAGAATAGAGAAGCTCTCATTTTCTGTCACAGTAGTGTCTGAGACTACTGGAGAACCTGTGACAAAACTTACTACTGTTAGATCATGATCTTGAGTTATGGGTGTCGTTAAGACTACTGGAGAACCTGTGACAAAACTTACTACTGTTAGATCGTGATCTTGAGTTATAACAGTAGTGGGAACTACAGGTTGCCCAGTTACAACAGAAGTTAAGTTTATGACGTGATCTTGAGTTATTGTCGTTGTTGAGACAATGGGTTGACCAGTTACGATGGAAATTACGTTTGTAACGTGGTCTTGAGTTATTGCGGTGGTTTGTAATACTGGATTACCAGTAGAGAAACCATCAGCACCAATGAAATCCTCATTTATTATGGGTTCACTGGCTTCGGTGAGGATTAGCCCACTATCTTGCTGTAGAATCCTGCTGGTCATGGCCCATAACCCTTATTATGCAGGATCAGGTATACCGATAGTAAATGATCCTAGTGAGAAAGTGTTTCCAGAAGCGACTACTTGGCTTGCCGTAAGAGAGCCTGTAGCAAGTAGACGAGAGTTACCTGTATCAACTATAGAGTAGTGTGTAGCCGTACCACTGCCTGTCACTGAGGCGTCTGCTACAGCAGCTACAACAACCTCACGACCACCACCAGACCTGTCAGAAGGGGCAGCAATGGAAAGAGAAGTTGAGTTACCTAAAGTGTAGGTAGAAGTCGCCTCTGCATAACTTGCAGCTTCTTGAGAAGTGATGTCAATTCGGTTAGCCTCAGTATCTAGTACCGTAAGGCCATTGTCGAATACCCTGTTGTTTAGAGTTGCCATTATTCTTGATCCTCAGTTGGGGTCTCTTGTTCCACCTCTGGGTCATAGTCTAGTTCAGCAATACCCATAAGGTCACTGATAACTTCTGGGTGACTACTAACGTCAATACCTGCACCATTGAGGTTACGTAGGAAGGAAGAAATCTCACGCAGATCGTGTGGAGCGACATCACCAGCCTCAATGGTTGGCATCATGTCATAGTTCAGACCGTTCAACTGCCAAAGACGCTCGACCAACTGTTTGTTGAGAACATCGACGATTGCTTGGATATAACTCTCAAGCGCACGGAGGAACAGGTCTGTCTTCGACTTGGACAAGGCGTAAGAACCACCAGATGTCCCAAGAAGAAGAAACTCAGAAAGCATAGAACGTGCAATGTCATGTTGATAACGATTAACGATAGGGTTAATGTCTATATTACGTTTACCGTTTGATGCCATGAGTTCTACATCAACAAGTCGTGTGCTACTAGGCGCACCATCTTTATCAGGGTAGGTATCCGAAGGAAGGATAATGTACCCTTGTTCGTTGAACTTAACATCACGTAGGACTTGCTGTAGGTTTTGTACGAAGCCTGACTGTGCAGCGGAAGCATCCCCTGAGAGGTACTCAGCAGGGATACGAGCTACAGGAATACCTGCAAGTTCACGCTCTACTGCAATAGCTTCTATCGACTGTAAGTTGTTAAGATACTCGTAAGAAGTATAAGCATTGCGAAGTATAGAACGACCACTGGGGTCTCCATTAAGGCTAGTAGTACGGTAATACAAAGATTTATTGAGGGGAATGTAGTTACGACCACCCATGAACCCCACTTCTTGCTCAATGCCTAAGACATCACCAGTCTTTTGCTCTACATCAAACTTCGATACAGTCCAAGGCGCACGGGATGCAATCTTACGTACACCAATACGTCCGTCAGTGTACTTAGAGTTCTTCTTCGGGGAACGCTCAGTAGGACCGACACGACGCTTGTAGATAACCTCAAACCAACCGAAGCCATACGACAAATAGGATAGAGCATCTGATATATGGTCATCCAGAGTGTGATCCATGTCATCAAGGACACTCTCGACAAACTCTTTCTCTACCCTAGCTGCGTCACTGTCATCAGCAGGTTTTACGTGAAGATCAATGTCACGTAGTATCTGTTCAACAGAATACATGACAGCACCTACGGTACTATCGTTATCACGCATCTCACGATACTTACGAATAGCTTTCTTGCCACGAAGCTCAGGCAGAAACTCATCAGCACGGATTTGACCGTTGTACGTATTATCGCCAGCTACACCTAATGTGGTTTTAGCTTTCGCCTCTGAGAGTTTCTTTACCATTGTATCTATCGCTTCTTTACTATTAGCGTGAAAGTCCCTTAACACTACTGTAAGCGAGGGTCAGTTTGGGTTTCGTGTATCCGTTGAGTGAGAGGTCTGTAATTGCCCATACGAGGGCATCAAGTCTATCTGGGGAACCAATCGACCCTAGTGGTTCCCATGTTCTCATTTGGGTTTCTAATTCGTTTAGTGTAGCCCCATCAGGGGGATTAGCTACGTGCTTAACAAGACCACGCTCGTATAAGGCAGATATGGGTTCAGCACGGGCAAACTTACCGCGAGATGCTCGTACAGCTTTATAAGGGACAGTCTCATCTTCACCGTGTATGGTTGTTTTAACCATGTCACCACCTTGGTTTACCTCAGCTACAATACGGTCAGCTTGATGGTGGTGGTATAATTCTATGGCCTTCATAGCCCATCCCTGGGGAGACAGTCTATCTGTGTAGTCACCTAAGACGTAAGCAACACCGTTGACATCTATACCTGCAACGACAATACCTGTCATATCACTTTCAGCATTAGATGTAACAGCAGGGTCAAGTGCAACGACAATACGGGCTAAGTCAGGTACATCCTCATGTTTAACTGAGGCATCATCTAACATAGCCGTAGTCCAAAGTGCGCCTTGAGCTTCCTCTAGCACTTCAGCGTAGAGTTCCTGTCTACCTAACCGTGTGCCTTCGTATTGTTCCTTAACAGCAGTTAAGTATGTACCTGCAAGGTTAGGTGAGTTATCAAAGGTAGACCCTGTAGTAACTATAGTCTTAGGGTCTTTGAGTATCTGACGTATTAGCTTAGTAGGCTTAGGTGTAGTAGTGACCATAATACGAGGGTGTTTCCCAAGTCTCATACAGAACTGTAACATAGACCATGTGTCCATATCTTTGTTCCAAGCAGCAGTCTCATCACACCAAGCTAACTCAAACTGAGGACCACGTAAACGCTCAGGTTCCTCAGCAGAGAAGAACTGTACTTGTGCACCATTGTCCCACGATAGTGTCCGTTTGGTTGGTGACCAATCAGGGAAACCCATCTTCTTACCAGCGTAGGTCTTATCGCCCTTCCAGCAGATACTAAGGAAACCACTCTCGCCCTTAACCATAACACGTTCAATGTCTGAGTTAGTAGAGGCTACAGCAGCAATACGTTTAGTACCACGCTTTACATTCTCTCGTACCCACTCAACGCCTGATCTAGTCTTACCAAAGCCACGACCAGCATTAATAAACCATGTGTTCCAGTCACTACCGTCAGGCTCAAGTTGGTTATCTCTAGCCCAGAAGTTCCAGTCATGCTTTAGTTCGTCTACCTTACGTGGCCCTAGCTCATCAAAGAGTTCCTTGACCCTAGCAGCAGGTAACTCACGTAGAGTATCAGCCGTTATCTTCCTCTGGGGTCGGGTCATCAGTGTTCTTTCCTAGTAACGCCATGAGTGTGTCGGTTGCACTCTCGTCTAAGTCTGGGTCAGTATCTTGTTCGACTTCAATGTTAGTCTGTGTAGGTGACCAACCACCCTTACTACGTAGGAATAACTCTTGGGACTTGAAGTCACCTTCCATAGCTTGGTCGATGACCTTACGCCCAACAGCACCATTGATCTTCGCTCGTTCTTGTTCGATGAACGACCCATAAGTCTTATACATGGTAGACAGAGAACGTGGAGCATAAGTCAGATGCTGCATTGAAGCTATCATTTGACGTATGGCTATGCCACCTTGGATACACTCCAAGATGTGTTTCTCTACGTTCTTACTGTAAGGTAGCTTCTCAGCCATACTAAAGTTCCTGTCTTTCAGACCACGACATAAAAGGTGTACTTATGTGGGTAGCGCAGATTCTATCCTATCAAGATGTCAGCAAGACCCTTTACTCTTGTTCTTAAGTTCGGAAGCATACGTCTTGGTTACTTGTAGGAAGATTGTAGAGACAACAACAAGTAGGGTACTTAAGTATATACTTAAGTTTTATACTCTACTGGTTATACTACATAGTGGAAAAACTTAAGTTAATACTATAGTAGTCTCTCTCTTACTATACTATAGGGACATTTTTTTAGTTTTGTAACACTAGAATCACAAGTTTTTTCTGTGAATCTTATAACGTGTTGTAATCTAAAGAAAGAAAGTTTTACGTTTTGTGTCGTTTTTTGTAATAGTGTGACATTTGTACAACACCTTTGCTTCAGTGCCTTGGTTGGAACATGGTGTGGGGGACGAAAGTAATTTCTTGTTTTGGATTCATGTGGGGTTACCACCTGCCACTGATTCGTTCGTGTATGATCCAGGGGGACCCAATGTCAACCCCCTAGCATAAAATAATGTAAAACTGTAGCTAAAATGTCGCGGTGTTATAGTATTACATTCGTTGTGTGTCCTTTGTGCAACACATTGGTTAAAACTAGGGCTTGACAAAAGATTTTACTTGACGAGGCGAGCGATTCGCCCACCACCCCCACATTGATTCGGATGTTACATTATCACACAACGACAAAAGAATTGAACGCTTGTTCACTTACTAACGTGTTGCGCTTGTTACAATGTAACACCACCGACTCCACTATATGACTCCCGCAAGAACCATGCAGGAAACCATCGTGTTCGACTCGCCGCAATAGTTACAAAAGCCAACACAGTCTGGCTCTAGCTCTTCGCTATATTCCTCACAATCCAAGCTGGTACATATGGCAGGGACTACGGACTCGTTGGCATAAGCCTCTACAAGACCCCAAGGGTCCATCCCGTATTGCTGTGCTAGTATTGCAAGAGACTCGTTGTCGTTACGTCGTTTCATTACATTGACTCCTTTTCCATATCTTTCAGTGTGTAGTTCAAGTGCTCCGCCAAGGTATGCCAATCAACCTCACCCCAACAGGTTCTTATAAAGTCTGACAAGAGCCCAGAAGGTAATTGGCTTAGGGCCTCACCCTCTTCACAGATATACGTTAAAGCCTCTTCTAATTCGTTAGGCTCAACGTGGTATTCTCCCGCATCTGCAAAGTAGTTAGGCATATGGTTCATATACCACCGTTTGACAAGCCAAGTTTCCTTATTTTTCCAACCT
>Ga0208666_1000473_pt1 | contig 19094 bp, 20 predicted proteins | sample 5B_taG_FD_184078 | JGI IMG/M metagenome (GOLD analysis project Ga0208666, IMG submission 184078) | Marine viral communities from the Subarctic Pacific Ocean - 5B_ETSP_OMZ_AT15132_CsCl metaG (SPAdes) (version 2) | ecosystem: Environmental > Aquatic > Marine > Oceanic | place: Pacific Ocean...
CCACGCTTCTTTTTTAAAGATATAAAATCACCTTCTTGTATTTTGTTTCTGTCTGCTGATTGAAAAGATAATATAACAAAGTCTTCATTTGTCTCACCTTCTGATACTCCGTAAGATCTATGCAAAACTAAATTGTAATACTCATTTGATGTTTCTTTAATATATATCTTATAGTGCGTAGACCAGGTTGGTGCTAAAGAATTTATAGTTGTAGCAAGCTTTAGTTGTTGGTCAGATAAATCTATAGACGAAGTAATAGAAGTGTTTCTGTCTATTAGTACAGAGGTTTCTCTTCCGTGAGGACCTTTGTAAACTACACCAATTTGATATGTTCTTTGGCTTTTTATAGAAGTTTGAGGCTGACTGGTATCTATAGCCGCAACATTTCTAATTGAAAGATCTATACTTGGTCTTAGCAGCTTTAGCGAGCCGTCACTAACGTCAATTTCACCGGTGAACAAATCATAAGCTTGAGTATAGTTTGCGTATATTAACCTGTTGGCGCTTATAGCTTGAGCTTTAGCTGTTTTAGGAACGTTGTCGTATGATCGTAAAAGTTGATTAGAGGGTATTGTAGAGCCAAATTGCTCTGAGTCCATAGTTATACTACCTTTGTTAACGGGGGTTGCCCAGCCGCTATAAGCCACGTGTGTAAATAAATCTTCGTTTACAAAACCTGGGTTATTAAACTCTTTATCATTAGCTGAGTCTGGAAGTAATTTGCAGCCTTTTATATTTCTAACAAAATATATATTTGTAGACACATCTTCTTTGTAAAATATATCTACACCAACAGCATCAAGAGGCATGTTTTGAGGCGCGAAGTTTTGAAGCTTTAACAGAGCAACATCATTTTCCATACCTTTATTAAAAGCTTCTTTAGAGTCGTAGCTGTAAGCTCTTGGTAAAAACGCAGGATTTGAAAAAGGCGAAAGAGATGAAACTTCACCGTCAGCATAAACATACCTATATGCAAATCTAACAAAGTTTTCTTTAAATAGTTTTTCGTCTTCGCTTTGTATTCTATCTATGTTGTGCGCTTCTTCAACAGTAGGTAACGCTGACAAAGGACTAGCAAAAGTAATACTAGTTACCTGAACTGTTATACCTGGTGCTGTTCCAATAAATGTTATACTAGTTATAGTACCTCTGATACCATGCGAATTACTACTGCTATCTAGAACAGTAACATCGTCACCAACTACAAACTCATGAGTAGCTGTTGTTGGTATATTTATTTCAGTGCCTACCGTAGCGTTCTTAGCGTTTGTGCCGCTAGCTCCAAGATTTATATTACCTGTAGTTATGTTAGTAGTAGATGAAAATACATCTGTGTCTCTAGCGTCGCTAGACATAAATAGTCTTGGCGGCATTAGTGGAGCTGGCCTAATAACAGTAATGTGTTTTTCTGTCATAGGTTCATTGATGCCCGTGCTTTCTGACGAAGGATCATAGCTAGTGTTCCAAGCTGTAGACTCGAGCGTAGAAGCACTAGTTTTAGGTATTCTTAATTTAGTAGTTGCAAATATACCTCCAAAATTAGTTTGTATACCAGTAACGTTGTGAGTACCTTTTATGCTTCGCAGTATGTTTATTTTCTTTGGCTCATTTCTGCCGTCTGTAAAAAACAATAAACCATCAAAAACATCTATAGCAGTTATCATAGAATTAGAAGGCGTTGGAGAAAGAACACTATTACCATTAGCATCTGTATAAGTAGCTTCTTGACCTGAAGTAAAATTTAATATTCTAGGCTTTTTAAAAACTAAAACAGCGCCTTCGTTGACCTGAGCAGACGTTAGCGCCACATCTTTATTAAACGTAAGTCTAAGTTTGTGATAATCTGAATCACTAGTACTGTTAGTTAAAAATCTAATAGTAGCCTCAGTAACTATTATGTTATCATAAGTTCCAGACCAGATGCTATTACCGCTTGAATTTATAGCATCAACCGTCATGCCTGGCTCTATACCGGTAAGTTTTTCACTTGTCCCGTTAGCAAAAGTTATAATTTTAGAAGAAGTAGAAAATGTAGCTACAGTAATTCTAACTTCATACGCATCGGTAAATACAGGTACTACAGATTCACCTTCAAACCTATAGTTTAAAGGATTAGGTGTTGCTTCTATAATAGAGTCTGATCTAATACCAGTATATATAGTATTGCCGTCTGAGCTTGTGCTAGCTACAAAACCAGCGGCGTCTTTTACAAAGTAATATATTCTGTCTTCTGTAGTATCTTCTTTAGACCCTACAACTTCAGCTGGAGGATATTTGTAAGTCAATCCATCTGAATTTTTTATACCAGCATTTAAATAACTAGATGCATCGAAATCAAATCTTGCGTTGTTTTTTGTGTTTTTAGGTCTCTTATATACTTTGTTGTCTAAAAATTTAGTACTCAGCAAGTTTTCAATAGCACCAACATCAGAGTCTTCTGAAGTTGAAACGCTGATATTCATAGCGTCTCTATATTCATTAGGCGGCAACAACCTTTCGTCAAGGTCTTTATTCATTTTGCCTTTAATAAAACTTCTATTTAATTCAGGCATGTATTAGTGTTTTATATGTTTAGCTTTACCTCTTAATTGTTGTACTATTTCTTGTAGCTTAATATTTGATAATCTAAGCTTAGCAGTTCTTTTTGTAGCGAAAGCCTCACGTCTAAATCTTTGTATTATATATTCTTGAACGTTAGCTCTAGTTGAAAGTATAGCGTAAGCTATATACTTGTACATTGCTTCTTCAGCAAATTTGTGCACTTGCATTTCAGCGTCTGTACCTAAGCTATCACTAATGTAGTCTAGTATAACTGTTTTACCAGATAAATTAGAGCTAAAGTGTATTTTACCTTTTTTATCGTCAATATAAAAACTACCGTTTACCTGAGCTTCACTAGGCTCTACGCCATAACGCTGACCAACAATATCATTGTATATATCATCGTCATAATCGTAGTTAGCAGTTTGATTTTCTGCAGGGCTTGACCCTTTGTACTTAGTCCAAGTGTCAGAGTCTGACGTTTGTATTTCATCAGCGTCAAGCGTGTAGCTACCGTCAGTTCCTTGAGTTATAGCGTCTGGATTACTACTAAGTCTAGTTGGGTATATCACTCTTTTAATACCAGCTCCGTCAGAAAACGATAGCTTTACGTAGTTAACATAATCGTGTGGTAATACCATTTGCAAAGTCGCAGGCACTTCTATTTCTTGAGCTTTAGTAGATTTAAAAACATCAAAGCTAAATTCTTGTAAAGCTCTTTGCGCGTGAAACGCTACATCAGCTCTTCTAACTTTACTTAATAACTTCTCTTCGCCAACGTATGCTAATATAAATTGATTTATAATGTGCTCTAATGAAGTAAACTGATAATTCCCGTATTGAGTATCATCAGCTGTGTTTTGAGTATTATCTGTTCCTTGATAATAATTTCCCGTTGTTCCTTCAAATAATCCCATATTATTGTGCTACTTGTACGTTTCTATTGTCTTTATCTTTACCTGCGGCTATGCCTACTAAACCTGGTTTGTTAAGTAGTATACCAGCAAGTTCTAGTATTTTAAATACTAATGTATCTTCTTCAGATGGGTGTAGTTCAAAGTTTACGGTATTAGTTGAATCATGCAAAGGATATTCGTTGCCGCCAGCAGACTGTGGCACAACAACATAATTCCAATAAGGCGTAGTAGGTTTAGCTATATAATTACATGATATATTAGAAGTAGCATAGCTAGGAGTGTTTGCAGAAGGAAATATTTTTAGCACAGCGTTAGTTTTATAAACATATACTGGTCTATTAGCGCTAGGCTTAAACAAACCTGTTTGTTGCATCATACGAAGATCGTTGATTTCTACACGCTCTACTTCTATAAAGTTGTCTGAACTTACTTCATAAAAAACTGTACCTAATCTATGTACAGCTGTAGACGTCGGAAGCGTTACTTCGTTCGTATTTGCTATAGCAGACATGTCAACACCAAACTTTTGAAATGGTGCTATTTTAGCAGCTAATGTATCTACCATATCACCATACTCTGTAGATACACCTTTAGTCATCTGTGCTTGATCTAGATCATCAAAATAATTTTCAAATACATCTAACTGCGCCTGCTCTGCAAACAAGTTAAATTCTATCGGCGTAATATAGCCTCTTTGTTCTTTATTAGCTATTGCTAAAACTTTTTGATATACCGTGTCTATACTTACTGCCATTGTTATATTTTTATAGTTAAGCAACCACCCCGAAGAGTGGCTGCTCTACTATGGTGATTATTAATTTAATCGTTTCTCAATGTTGGAGTAAATCTCCATACCTTCATCTGTTTTAAACCAAGCGGCTAAAGCAGAATATGGGTGTTCGTCAAATGGTATTGTCATAATTTTTCTATCATTTGAAGCCCACTTAAAGTAACGTTGATCGTTTGATAATTTAATTATCTTAGCTTCTACAGCTTTAATACCAAAGTTTCTAAGCTGCACGTTATCGTCTGTAGTGAGTTCTAAGAACAGTTTAGGATTTTTCTTAGCAAATAGTAGCAAATCTCGTTTAAGCTCTTTAGAACTTAAATCATTTACTTTAGATCCTACTTCTACTCTCATAATAGCTTCAGCCATATCAATATCCATTTCTTTAGCTATCATTAAGGCTTGTACCTCAAACTCTAACCAGTCTAATTGATCTCCAGCAACTTGTACAGGTTTATACTCGTAGTATAAAATATCTTTTTGAGGGTGATATAAAGATAAAAACTTTTGTAAAACTGTTTTTGTTTTTTCAACAAACAAAGCTCCATTTCTAAATATTACATGAGAAAGCCTTTGATCGCCTTTCATTTCATCAACAAAAGGTGTTCTTTGATTTTCACAATACTTTAGTTCTCTTTCGTAACCTTTTTCTTCGTCAAACCAGTATATATTTGAAGATCGTATTGATCTACTTAATGGTTTTTTATTACCTTTTAAATAATATACTCTATCTTTTATCTCCCATTCAGGTTTTTTAGGTTGAGGCTTTTCAATAACTACTTCTACCATTTTATTTGTAGCTTTAATTTCTGGTTGTGCTACTTCAACTTTTGGTGCAGCTTTTGCTGCGGCTTGTTTCTTTGCCATAATATAATATAATAAAAAATTAATAAAAAACTACCCCACCCGAAGGTAGGGTAGCTTAAAATGATTTACTTCATTAACATAAAGTTGTTTGCACCTTGAGTGATCAAACATCTTTCAGATAAGAAGTGAATTTGCATTGCGTCTAAAGCAGATGTAGCAGCTCCAACTGAACCAGTAGTCCAAGTCTTCATTCTACGATCATCTGTTTGAGAAGCTCTGTATCGAACGTGTAAGAAAGGACGCTTAAGGTTCTTTCCTAATTGCTGATCGTATACAGTAGAAGTACCAGCTGGAATAATAACTCCACGGATAGCACTAGCACCAGCAGCAGCATTAATACCACCACGAGTAGCTAAATCATTTAAATAACGGAAGTCAGACTTATAGAAGTCATAAGAACCTCTTCTAAATCCAGAGAAACCTAAATTTAACGCCATATCCTCGTCATTTTCAAATACACCGTAAGATGTACCACCAGCACCGTAAGAGTTCATAGAAGCTAACATGTCGTCAAATGCTAAAGATGTAGCACGATTAACGAAAAGCATGTTTTCTTCAATAGCACCTTGCTTGTCAAATTCAGCAAGTATTGCGTCAAACTCAGCTAAATCAGTAGCAGCGTTAACACCTGTAACACCAGAAGTAAGATTACCTCTACTTTCAATAGCAGCAAATAAACCTTCAGTACCTGTAGCAGCACCGTCAGAATTATGTACGGCTAAGTCAGCGTCATTAGTACCAGAAGCTCTAACACCTTCAATCATAGACATTTCTAAGTAGTCAGTAAAACGAGCTCTAGTATCAGCTTCAGCTTTTAAATACCATAAGTAGCCTGATTGTCCTTCTTCACCAGTAATTTCAACCCAACCAATACGAGATGTATCAGAGCCTGATACTTCGTAGTAATCCTTTAAAATAATTGGCTTGTTAGTAAATGTTTGAAACTTAGGTTCATTAGCACCTCTTGATTCAGTTGAAGCAGCGTTAGAGGCACCATTATCAGCTAAAGCGCCAGGATAAGATACTCCTTTTCTAAATTCAGAACCATAAACTAATACAGTACAGTTGTCAGTACCATTAGCGATAACAGAATCATTAGCATCATAAGGAACAACTTCAATGAAAACAGTAGAAACTTCAGTAACAATACCTTTAAAAGTTTTACCACCACCAGCAACAATAACAGTATCGTTAAGACGAACACCGTGATTATTGCCTGGATCTAGTCCATCAATATCTGTTAATATTTCAATCTTACAACCTAAGTTTCCAGAAATACCAGCGTCGTGGTCAATCATAGAACATTTGTAAGAAAGGTGTAATCTACCTTGTTCAGACCAAACAACCTGATCGGATGTCATAGCCTCTTCAGCTCCAATTTTTGATAAGAAACCTGAAATGGTACGAGGACCAAATACTTCAGCTTCTTTCTCCATTAGATCTGGTAGATACTGCTGAGCCCATGTTGTGTCAGTAGTACCTGTAAAATCTAGGTAATTTGAGTTTAGCGTTTGCTTTTGTGGAGCAGGAACGCTATTCAAACTACCACCTGCAGTAATTGCCATAATAAATAGTTTTTAAATTGTTAATTTCTTTTTTTAATTCTAAACGAAGGCGTATCATCACCTAATACTCTTACTTTGATTCCACTTGTGCTTTCATTACTAAAAGACTGTCTAGCATCCATGTTTACATTTTTTGCATTAGCAACAGAATTTTGTATAGCATCAGCTTTACCTTGTTCGTAAAAGTGTCTAGCGATAACATCTGGATTCATAGCAGCATATAAAGCCTTGTGATAACCTTCGATGTCTTTAATAGTATTATCTTTGTTTAAAAACTTATTGATAAAATTATTAATATCACTTTGGTTCCTCGCAACTTCACTTGGATTAGGTACTTTAACATTTAATTTTTTACCATCGACATTGTATTCAAAACCTTTGAAATTGTCGTTTAAAACTTGATTAGTTTCATTGATAAAATAATTAGAACGTTCTTTCGCTAATTGCTCCTGCGCTTCCGTTTCTTCGTTATATTGATTAAAGAACTGTATCGCTTCTTGCTGCTCGGCAGTAAGATTTGATCCAGCTTTAATCTCATCATAATACTTAGACTTTTGCCCGTCTAAATAGGCTTTAGCCTCCGCAACCTGCTCTTTTAAGGCTATTTTCTTTTTACGTATCTCTCTTTCTTCTTCAACTTCTTCGTCAAACTTAAAGTTTTCTTCCATAAGAAATTGTCGTTCCTCAGCATCTAAGTGAGGTTTAGTTGTTCTATAATATTCGTCAAGCGCTGTTAAATTATCCATTTCTTCGTAGTTACGGTTTAATCTAACATAATCTTCTACGCTTCCGCCAGTATCGTTTACAAAGTCAACTAGCTTTTGTATATTTTCTGGTAATGCCTGACCAGTAGCAGCTGATTGCCCTATAGCCGCGTTTGCTGCATCTACAGTATCATTTACTTCTTCTTGGACACTTTGCTCGGCAACTTCTTCATTTGTTGCTTCGATGTTTTCTTCGCGTACTTCTTCGCTAACTCCGGATTGGTCGCGAACAGATACCTCATCTGCGTTTTGCTCCTGAACGGCATTTTCTAATTCGTTTATTTTATTCATATCAAGAACAATAGTACCATCATCTCTATAAGACACTGGCGACTCTTGCTCTACTACTTCTTCTTGTGGCTGCTCCACTTGTTCTTCATTAGGCTCTACGCCTTGAACTTCTTCAACGTTTTCGTTTTCTTCCATAATATATAATATAAGTTAATAGTTATCTAGGGTCAAAACCACCTAGTCCCATGCCACCTCCAAGTATATCATTACCTGATGACTCAAACTTTTTAGGTGGTGCACCTGTTTTTCTTTGGTCTATAAGCTCGCTTTGTTGGCTAGCTTGTATTCTAGTTCTTTCGTCTTTACGATCTTCTTTTTGTTTTTCTTTACCGTTAATAGACTGTAAGTCCATTTGCTTTAATCGCATGTTAATTTGAAACTCATGATCCATAAGTTCTTTTTTAACATTAGCTTCGTGAGTTATTATTTGAGTTTTAGACTGAGTTCTTATTTGTTCAAGCTGGGCATTCATCTGCGTCATAGCTTGTTGTTTTTGTACTTCTGCTTGAGCAGCGACTTGCTGAGATTGCGCGTTTGCTTGAGCTTGAGCTTGTATATTTTCTTGTTGACGTTTTTGATCATCGTCAAGCTTTTTCTTACGCCTAATCTTTAGCATTTGATTAGCTAATCTAACATTTTTAATTTCACGTAAATCTATAGCGTCAGATAAATCTATACTATTCTGCTGCAACGCTTGTTGTATGTTGTTCTCGAGCAATTGTTTTTCTTCTTCGTCTGGAGCAAGCTCTATAAATATACCAAAATCATACAAGTGTAGATTAGCCATCTCTTCAAGCGTACCTACGTTGTGTGCTCCTATAGCTTGAATAAACGCTTCTTTTGTAGGCGAGTACTCTATGATGTCAGATATTCTAAGTGATAAACCTTCAGCTACAGACTTAGTTAAAAATAATCCAGCTTGTAATATATGTCTTGTAGCCGTGTTACTATTTGCGGCCGCTAACTTTTGAACGCCAACTAAAGCGTCTTTTGCTGGAGTGCTACCATCACGCGCTTCATTAAGTCCGGTAGTGTCTCTAATCATCTGCAAGTAATAGTTGTATGTGCCTATTAAACTTTGCATTTTAGCCCCACCATTACCGCTTTGTATTTCTTGTATTGGCACGCGGCCTGGATTACCTTCACCTAGCTCGTTCATTGATCTACCAATAACACTACCTGTTTGGAAGAACATATTTAAAGCTTCCTGCGGATTATAGTTTGTACCGTTACCTAAATCTATTTCAGCTAAACCGTCAGCGTCAAGATAAATACCATCAGGTATAAGTCTTGACATAACTTGCTGTAGTTTTAAATGCGTAAGCTGTATCATGTCGGCAAAGCCTGTGATACGACTAACTAAGCTTTCTATACGACCATTATACATACGAGGCGCTACAATAGAATAGTTCATTTTTACTTTATTAAAATCGCTTTTAGGTCTCATCATGTTATCAACCTTTTGCCACTGTATAAGCATATCAGTTCCAATTATAAAAGCGCCTTCAAACAAACACTCTACTGTTTTTTGTAGTTTTGTAAAGTTAACTTGAGTTTCTGCTGGTGGATTAAAAGTATCATCTTTCTCTATAACTTTCATAGCACCAGTAGCGGTTTCTTTAACTTTGTATACGCTGTTCATGTACGTTTTGTAGTTAAAATATAAAACTTGTACTTTGTTGTTGTCAGTTTCTCTACCGTAAGAATATTTTCTAGAGTATCTACCTGATGTTTGATTATTAGAATTTAGTATCTTTTTTATTTCGTCTTCTTGTAGATCTGGAAATTGCTTTACAAGTTCGTTAATAGGTACATCTTTAACTTCACCAACATAGTATATATCTTCAAAGTATGGTGAGTCTGTGTATGAGTATACTAAATCAGCTGGATCAACATACTCTACTACTACACCCTCAGATCTATTAAAGTTTGTTTTAACAGCTCCTATGCCTAGCACAGTTAGATCATAATTAACTCTTTTTCTTATAAGATCATAGTTGCTGCCTTTAAGCAGTACGTTTATAGCTTGTTCTTCTGCTAGTTCTACGGCTTGTTTATATGTAAGTTGCATGTGTAACTCAAGCTCTTCTTCTGTTTCTGGTAATTTGTCTTCTGGAACTGAGGATAAATCTACATTAAAAGTGTCTTTATAGAACTTATTGAAATCTTTTGTACGCATTTCATCTAACATGCGCTGCATGTAGTCTGTTCTTTTTTGTACGCCGTAAGGATCTTGCGAGTGTGCTTTTACGTCAAAAGCTCTTTCACTCATGCCGTTGACAACAATATCAACAAACTTAGGTATGATAGGCACAGGCTTCCAGTCTAGATTTAAGTAGCTTAAGTCGCCATTAACTGAAAGCTCATCTTTATACTTTTGTATACCTTGCTCGCCTCTAGCGTATAATCTTAGTTTGTGAAACGTGTTCTTGTTGTTGTAATATCTACTACTAGAATAGTTGTTACCCATAGTATTCGACTCAAACCACTCTTTCTCTATAGCTTTTGCTATTTTTAAACCATATTCTGGTAGTACTTTTTCTAAGTCACTAACGGCTTGACTTGGAAAATAATTTTTATATACTGATTCAGCCATATTTAATTTTTAATTATTGTCGATGAATAACCATCATTTTTATATCTAGCAATATTTATATTTACTTTTGGTCTCTCTATTTTAGCGTTTGGCGCATACAAGTGTCTATTGCAAGCCATTATAGCTAAGCCAGAACTTATAGAGGCATCAAATTTTGTACGTCTATTTATATCAAACTTAGCCCAGTCATTTAGCGTTTCGTTAAAGTACATCGAGCCGTATCTTCCACTTTCTATATGACCAACATGATCATTAATGTACATTTCAATAGCGGCTGCATGGGCTTGCTTTATATCTTCACTAGAGTTAGGTATACCACCTACTTCTTTTTCAGCAACAGATAATTTATTCCAAACTTTATCAGGTCTGTTCATACTAAATCCTCTATAGCCTCTTCGCCTTAGATAGTATAGTAATCTTGGTTTGTTGTTTTCTGCAAGCAAAGGCATGCCATAAAATACTAATGCCATTAGCACATCCTCAAAAAACATTTCAGCGGTTTGTGGTCTAGCTATATATTCTAAAAAAAAAGCGTTAGCCGGAGCGTCTTCCATTGAGAACTTCGTTAGTCCATGAAGAGATCCGTTGGATCCTCTACCATCAACAGTACCGCTAATATCATAACTATCGCAGCCAAAGGCGCCCATGTGCTCGTTTCCAGGATATTTAATTCCATTTTTTATTATTACTTTATTTTGTAAATGTGGTTGAGGTGTCCAAGATATTTTAAATCTACCTTGCGGGTTTGGATGGAATATTACGTGGGTATCTTTAACTCCGTTAGCCCACTGAAAATTACCAGTGTTAACAACAGCAGAGCTAGTTATTCCTTCGTTGTAATCTATTTGCTCGTATATTTTAACTAAATTAAATATACTGTTTTTTGTTTCGTCTCTAAACGCATGCTCTTCAGTTCTTGGAAACTGCCTGTAAAACTCGTTTAAAGCGTCTTGATCTGACTTTAATCCTTCAACTTCATTTTCCCAGTGATTAATAACGCCTTGATCTATTAGTTCACCGTGTGGTCCGTATACATCATTGCTAGGGTTATTAAATGTAGGTTGTCCGTATTCGTCAATAAATCCTTCAAAGTTCCATTCCATTGGCATAAACAAAGAATATAAGCCAGACTTTGTTTGTCCATTTTTATTTCTACTTCTGACGTCTGAGTCATTGTATAGTTTTTTAAAATTATTACCTCCTTTATCTAACGAGTTACTCGTTGAGCCCATCATACACTTACCAACAATACGAGCACCTAGCCTTAAACAAGTTTTAGTTACTCGCCAGTTGTTTAAAATATTATCAGGTCTTTCCCACTTACCACTTTCATCGTGTACTAGTAAGTTAAGCTTTTCACCATCGTAGCTGTTATCACCTGTGTTTTTCCAATCAATAGTAGTGTCAAGTCCAACCAGCTCTTCCTGCTTTTCGTTTGCAGTAATTTTTTTACGCGTAAACTTACTTGCAGGAACCCTATAAGCAAGTTCACTTTTAGGCCTATCCATACCGTCTTGTATCGGTTTAAAGAAAAACGGATAGTTAACAGATATTGGAACAACTTTATCGGTAAACATTTTTTTAGCATCAGCACCACTTTTAGATAGTATTCCATATCTAGAGTCACTCGATATTGTAGCTAAGTTAACAGTCTCAGCTGAGCTCATAAACGAAAAACCACTACGTCTGTTTTTTAAATAGCACATACCGTAGCATCTACTGTCTGCTTTACAAGCCTCCCAAAATATAAAGAACAGTCTGTTAGCTTCTCTAAAATCTGGAGCGCCAACATCAATTTTACTCCATTGCAAATACATATAGTGACTACCTGTTATGTATGTAGGCTTATTGTTGTTGTAAAACCAGAAGCCTTCTTCTCGACGTTTAAACTCTTCGTCTATGTAATCATACCACTGTTCTTTTGCTTCTTCTGGATAATTTCTCCAATCAAATATGTTTTTAAGTTTACTTAATTCTTTAGGATATTCTACTCTTTGCCATTTGTTTTTGTCAAACACACACACTGATTTCGGTTCACTCGGCAACCCAATTCGCAAACCTTGAATCTCCACCACTTGTCCAATTTTTCCAGTTTTGCTAATAACAACAATATCGTTTTCTTTATCATACCCATACTTCCATAGACGTTTTTTGTTAAGTCGACTTATAGTAGTCTTCTTAACTGGTTCAACAATTTTATATAGTGTTTGCTCGTGCATTACTTAGATCTTCCTTCAGCAAATCCTTTAAACACTCTTTCTTTTTTATCTTCAGGCTCTTTGCCCTCTAATATATTCTCCTCTTCTTGTATACGATTAAGTATTTCAAAAGCGTCGAATATAGCTAGCTTTTTTGTAGCCGCAGCATTTTTTAATCTATCTGCAGATACATCATCTTCGCTGTGAGTAATAATCTGTTCTTGAGCTACCTTTATTAGCTCTTCAACAGCTTTATGCCCAGCTTGGATTATACTCTTCTTCGTTTCCTTGATATTCATATTTAATTGTAATAAATTTAGAATAAACTCTATATAGTCTTTCACTATCAATAACAAACTCATACTCTGAGTTAGGTGTAAATCCTACGAGATCACCAACGTTATGTGATCCGTCTGAATATTTTACTATACCTACTAAAGGCTTTTCAACATCTTGAGAAAACTTGTCAGTTGACTTTATAGGCTTAACAAAACAAAAGCCTTGCATCGGTTTCCAATACGAATTTTTTAACCTACTCCATCTAGCCGCTTGTTTATAAGCAAATATTTGATCTTCACTTACAAAGTATTTATCTTCTTTAAAAAAGCTTTTACTGTTTCTCTCTTTACCTCTAGCGTCGTTCCATCTTCTAAACACGTTGTGATGAACTATTACTACATCACCTTCTTTTATGTCTGTGTCAAAAGCTTTAGGAGTGGCTAAAACTATAGCCTCTCTGTTAACATGCTTGTGATCAAATATATCTGTATTAGTAATCAATGATTTATCACCAATACTTACAGAGTTATTATATCTTTCGCCTTTAGGTTTTATTATATAGTTGTATGGCGACTTCACTAGTATTCTAAGTTATACTCAACAGACACCGCCATGTTTTTATTAAAGTCTTTCCAAGGCATTACGTCTTTATTTTTTCTAATATAAACGCTAAACTTATCTTTCTCTTCTACTATATCGCAGATGGTATGCCCTCCGTAGACTTCTTGGCCTACAGAGTAATGCATAGCATCTATTTTATAATCTTTACCTATAGTTATTTTACGAATCAGCTTGCTCATCTTGTAAGTATTTAATAGCTCCATCGCTTATATTAATATCGATATTGCCATATTCTTCTTTTAGTTCTTGCTGAATTTTACCGATCACGCCTTGAAGCTGCATGACGTCGTGTAGTAACGCGTGCTTTTGTGATTCAAGCATACCAAGCTGTTGTTGACCTTCGTTGATAGCTCTAACAACATTTTGCATCTTGCTAAGCTGTTCTTTAGTAATTTTTTCTGGCCTAAGGTCTTTCACCTTCGGCGTCTTTCTTTTTGCCATGATTTAATTTAATTTAAGTTAATTGTTTATTTAGTCTTCAAAATGAAGTATTATTTTAAGAGGTGTTGCGCAAAGTATTTCATCATTATTTGCCACGTCAACTGTTGAGTTTGTAGTGTCGAAAGTAATTAAAGTGTCTGTTACACTTTCTACTTTACCTGGTATCTGCGTGTCAGTGCCTCTAGCGTACACTAAATCTCCTACAGAAAAAGCTTTTCTAGCATCAACAGTGTCTACTGCTATTGTTTTTAACTGATCAGCAGACGCGTCTATAGCCGCGCTTGCTAAAACATTTGTGTCGAAGTTCAAAGTGCCAGTAGCAAAACCACCAACGTAAATAGTTTGAAAACCTTTTTGCGTTGTAGATTCTTCTCCTTCTAGAACAGGTAGGTGCATACCATTTGCTGGAGCAGCTCCAGAGTTAGCTCCAAAAACACTATAAGGATCTAATCTAGTAATTACAGTTGAATCTACAACAAAACCTCCTATAATGTGGTTTTGAGTTCCAAGGGCTGTAGCCGTAGCGTTCACAACACCTAGCGTAGGCGGAGCAACGCCATTAACACTTTTTGCAAAAACAAACTGTATGTCTCTTTCTGTTTGTCTACTTCCGTTTGAACCGTTCATGACTACAGTAATTCCTTGTACACGCGCAGATCCTTTTGGTATGTCTATAGCGTGCCAGTCAAAAAGAACGTCGCCATCTGCGAAAGTTTCTGAAGTGCCATCATCGGCAACAAGTTGTGTAGTGTCGCCGTTTATCATGTCAGGTCTAAATTTTACGTTAAAATATCCCATTTTATTTATCTTTTTATTTTTTCGTATGAGCGTCCGCCAAAGTAAGCGCCGATCACTGTTATTAATACTAATTGTAGTAGATCAACCCACTTGTCCTCTACTGTAAACATAATCACACCAGCATCTATAAAAATTAGTAGTGTAGTGCAAATAACTAGCCAAGCTAACACTAGCGGGCGTATTGATTTACTAAGCCATGAATCAGACTGCATGTCCGACTTCCACCTAGCAGTAACTTCTTCTTGCATTTTAGCTTCGCTATCTAAAAGCATTTGTTTTATTTTAGCTTTAGCCTCGTCTCTCTCTTTATCTGTAGTGATAACTTTATCGAGTATGCCTTCCGCGTTGTCTACTACTTTACCTAATATTCCCCCTAGTAAATTATTTATCATTATTTTGGGTTTGAAAGATATAAACGTCCACCTGCTTTAGGTCCTTCGACGTATTCTACGTATTTTCTGTTAGTGCCAGATTCTATTTTAATTTTACTTAAATTACCTTCATCAAGATTGTTAGTATTGATTTTCTTACCGTCTGCGTTAAACAAGTTTTCAGGTATACCAGCACCAGTGTATTGACCTTCTTTAGTTCCTTGTCCAGGTCCTTTATCTTCTTTTAGCTTCATTGCAGAATGTTTAAGTTCATGAGTTCTTGCTCTTTCTGGTCTTTGTAATCCTGGTAGCAACTTATCTTCAAGTTTACTCATCTTATCGATTTTTCTTTGAGCTTTCTTATCTTTGCCTTGCTTATTAGCTTTTTCAGCTTTATCCTGAAGCTTGTTCATGCGGTTGATTATTCTGTTTTGTTTTCTTTCGCTAACTTCTTTAGCTAGTTTAGCCATCGAAGTATTTTTCATTTTAAATGCCATAATTATTCTGCTTTTTTTGCTCTTTGCTCCCAAGGAAATACCATGCTACCTTCCTCGTGGAACTCACCGTTATACTTTATTTTACCATCTTTTCTTGGGTATGTTTTACCTTTGTATCTAACGTAATCATCTCCGTATGACAAGCCTATTTTAGGATCTGCCATATCTTTTAAATGCTGCTTTTCATGGCGTATAGCTCTTTTCTCAAGAGCGCTACCAGGCTTTACATTTTTATTTATAAATATAGATCCATCTAAGTTAGCTTCAGCTACAATACCTTTATCTAGTTTTTTTCTAAATATAGGTGTTGTCTTTGAATTTTTTATACCTCTTTTTTCACTACCTAATTTAAACGCCACAGCTAGTCTTTTATATTTTTCATTAAATCATACTTATCTTTATCTAGCGTAGTAGAACCTTTACCAGCAGAAATAGGATCAAACATAGCTAAGATTGCTGATGCTCTAGCGCCTAAGCTCAAAAGTTTACCTGTATGCTTTTTAAGAATACCTTTCACTTTACTAGAAGCTGATTTAGCAACTCTTCCAGCATCGCTAGATCTAACTGTTTTTATACTTTTAATTTCTTCAAGTAGTTTCTTACCTGCGTCAGTACTAACATCAACAGTTGCTTTACCACCAAAAACTTTTACTTTTTTCGGAGCAGCTGTAGCTTGTAGTTTAAAAGGATTATTCTTTTGTTTATATGCCATTACCTTGTTGGATCTTTAATCATATCGTCAATAGCCTTATTAAAGACTTTATCTGTATATGTTTTGTTATTATAGAACACACTACGATCTGACACTGGCATGTCTTCTTCTCCGAGTAAGATACGGTATATTCTACTTATAAGTTGGCTGCATTTAAATGAAGTTTTAAAAACGCTGTACTTAATCGTTGTTCGATTTCGATGACGCCACACTTCTATCCAGCCTAGTTTTCTTAGTTTATCCCAACGTTTCTTATCCCAACTCATAGTATAAGTACCGTCTATAAACTCTTGTCTTGTAAACCGACCTTGACAGTCTAAAAATATTAGTAATTCAAGCTCGGCATCTGTCAACCCGTAAGTCTTACAAGCCCACTTTCTAGTGAGCCTGTAATACTTTAGGATTTGTAATTCACGTAAATCGTGAGATGTTAATCTCATTTATTACGTTAGAGCAATAGATGCTAGTCCTTCTCCAGCACCACCAGAAGTGTGTACAATACCAAGTCTAACACCAAACTCGTCAATTGTTTCTCCGGGTGGGAAAAAGTCTAAAACGTCTTTTTGGTTGTGATTAGCAGCTAAAGTTACTATCTTCATTAATTCGTTTTGGAATTTAGTAGCGTTTAATAACTTTTCAGCAGCATCATCACCGTCAAAAGTAGCTGTAAGGATTGAGTTTGCTGATCCAGCTTCAAATGTAGTTACACAAGTAGCTCCCGTGCAAACGCACTCAACTATTTTAGATGCGTCTAAGATAATTGCAGAGTTAGCAACAAATTCATCTGATGTTACTAACGTAAATCTAATTAAGTTCATAATTTTGTTTTTTAATGATTAATAAATAATTTGTTTTAGATTTTTTGTATAAGGATTATGGTTTATAGTTTATGTTTAATCTACTAGTACAATATCACTTGCCTTTATAACAAAATAAAGTTTATCTTTAAAATGTATACCGTGACCAGCATGTTTGTCATAATAAACTACATCACCATCTTTTATAAATTCTATTAAATTACCAACAGATACAACCTTACCTTTTAAATATCTGTTATCTTCATCTAAGTCTTCTGTCATAATAAGACCTGCAACTTTCTTTTGCTCAGTCTTAACCTTATCTACAATAACGTAATGATTAACTGCCTTCATCTGCTCTAGCGTTTGAGATTACACAATCTGCAGAAACGATAGTCATAACAACACTCACTGCATTTTTAAGTGCTGACTTAGTTACAAGTACAGGATCTATAATACCTTCTTCTATCATACTAACTTCTTCGCCAGTTACAACATTAACGCCTACACCCTCTCTACTTGGAGAAGCTACGACGTCAAAGCCAGCGTTAGCCATAATAGTTTTAAACGGTGATTTAATAGCCTCAAGCAATGCTTCTTCGCCCACGTTAGTGGGTTCGATTTTTTCTGAAGCATTAAAGAGTGCTATACCACCTCCAGGTACTATACCTTCTTTCAACGCCGCTTTTGTAGCGTATATCGCGTCTTCAATCCTGTCTTTCTTTTCTTTAAGTTCCACTTTCGAGTCTGCCCCAACACGTATAATTCCAACACTACCTGATAACATAGACAGTCTTTGTTCCAATTTCTTTTTAATGAAACCATTTTTTTCATCTGCAACCATTTTAGCTACCTGATCTATACGTTCAGATATATCTTCATTTAATTCTTCTATAGTAGTTATTACGGTAGTCTTATCATCTGTAGTAGCAAACTCAGCTTCACCCAAGCAATCAGGCTTCATAAGATCTAAATCATCACCTAGTTCTTCGTTCATGACCGTAGCACCTGTAAGTATAGCAAGATCTTCGCATGTATCTTTTTTAGTAGGGCCAAAGCCTGGCAAGTCTACGATGTTAACTTTAATATTACCTTTAACTTTGTTCATCATAAGCGTAGCTTTAACAGGCTGAGCTACTGGTGCTACTATTAATAACGCTCTATTATTCTTTATAGCATGTTCTAATATGCTTTGTATCTTACGCACGTTAGGTATTTCAGACATGCATATAAATACTAGCGGGTTATCAAGCTCACACTTATGTTTATCTTTGTTGGTTACAAAGTTTGGTGATGTAAGCCCACAGTCTATTTGCACGCCATCTACTATTTCTACGTAAGTTTCTTCAGTTTCTGACTCTTCCATGAGTACTACGCCGTCTTTACCTACAGTTTTGTACGCTTCGGCTATAATATCGCCAAGAACAGCGTCGTTATTGCACGATATAGCAGCAACATGCTGTAATGTTTCGTCAGTTACGTCTATTTTTACTGAATTTAGGTAGTCATTGACCTTTTTTAGGCCAGAATTAACGCCATCTCGCAGAACACGAGAGGCGGAGTCCTCGAATTTAGGTGAATTTACTGTATTTAGCAAGGACTCGGCTAACACAGTCGCAGTAGTTGTGCCGTCACCGGCTTCTTTAACTGTGTTTTTGGCAGCTTCTTTGATAAGTGTAGCGCCGATATTCTCAACTGGATCGTAAAGAACTACACTTTCTGCAACGGTTACACCGTCTTTTGTAATAACTGGCATACCTCGTGCGTCTTCGTAGATTACGCACTTACCAGAGGCGCCTAATGTTGATTTAACTGCGCTGGCTAACTTGGTTACACCAGCTGTAATTTTGGTTTTAGCGTCCTCACCAAAGTTTAATTCTTTGATGAGGAGACTAGGATTGTTATACTCCATTTTATTTAATTTAATTTAATTAGGTTTGAGTTTATTTTTTGAAAGTTTTAACGACTTTCGGTCCTTTGGTAGCTTCTAACTTTTTAGAGAAGTGGTCGATGCTTCCGTCAATTGCTGACTCAGCACCTTGCATTGTCTCT
>Ga0208666_1000474_pt1 | contig 19054 bp, 13 predicted proteins | sample 5B_taG_FD_184078 | JGI IMG/M metagenome (GOLD analysis project Ga0208666, IMG submission 184078) | Marine viral communities from the Subarctic Pacific Ocean - 5B_ETSP_OMZ_AT15132_CsCl metaG (SPAdes) (version 2) | ecosystem: Environmental > Aquatic > Marine > Oceanic | place: Pacific Ocean...
AAAGAACGAGGAAAGAATGCGGCTACTAGGCCCAGTTCTTGGAAGGCTCCAGGCAGAACTTCTACAACCTCTTATCTCAAGGACATTTGAATTGATGCTGGCAAATAAGGAATTACCAGAGGCTCCCGAAATGCTCCAGGGACAGAATATAGATATTGAGTATGTATCACCTCTGGCAAAAGCACAGAAGCTAACGGACCTTCAAAGCACAATGAGAGGCCTCGAAGTGATGATGCAGATGGGCGAAATGGCTCCCGTTGGTGACTATATCGACACCGATGGTTTGATTAAGTACATTGCAGAAGTTACTGGAATGCCTGCGAAAATTATAAAATCAGAAGAAGAAGTCGCGGCATTAAGAGAGGAACAACAACAGCAGGCAGTAATTCAGGCACAACAACAAGAACAAATGATTGAGGGTCAGAATATGCAGCAGGCCGCCCCCATGATGAAAGTTCTACAACAAGCTGAACAAGCCGCTAACCAACAATGAAATTAGACGATTTAAAGAAGACATACCGCCAGCTATTTAATACTGACGAAGGCAAGGTCGTTTTGCGTGATTTAAAACTTAGAAACCATATGCTTTCCTCAACATTTGTGCCTGGCGATACGAATGACACCGCATTCCGCGAGGGTCAGCGATCCGTTGTTCTGACGATATTAAGAATGATGGAAGAGAAAACATCGGAAGAAATTCAACAATTAAAGGAATAAAAGATGAGTGAAGCGGAGACAACCCAGGAAACTGGATCTCAGGAGGCTGCTGCGCCAGCAGTAAATTTTATTGATACATTACCAGAGGACATAAGAGCAGAACCTTCTCTGAAAAACTTTTCGGATATTGGTGGTTTGGCAAAGAGTTATGTCCACGCACAAAGGCTCATTGGGTCTGACAAGGTGCCGATACCAGGCAAGTCAGCTACCGAAGAGGATTGGGATATGGTCTATTCCAGGCTGGGAAGACCGACAGATGCCAACGGCTATGAGATTGAAATGCCGAAGGCCTTTGAAGAAAAGGACAGTCAGAGATTTAGGGAGGCCGCCTTTAAGGCTGGATTGAACGGAAAGCAGGCATCAGCTATGGCTGAAATGCTTAACGGTCAACTCACAGAGGCTTCCGAAACCTATACGACAAATGCGGAAAACTTGCGCCATGATTCCGAAATGGAATTAAGAAAGGAATGGGGCAAAGCATTTGAACAGAATATGCAGAAGGCTAACCGTGGGGCAGAATACTTTGCCGATAGCGAAGTTCTGGATATTCAGCTTGCCGATGGTCGAAAAGTAGGTGACCATCCGCAATTAATAAGAATGTTTGCCTCTCTAGCCGAAAGGATAGCAGAGGACAACGTAGAGGGTAAGGCCCAGGATGCGATTATGACACCCGTTGAAGCAAACCGCGAACTTGCGGAACTTCAAGCAAAGGACAGTCCATACTGGGATAAGACCCACCCTCAACATGATTCCTTCGTTCAAAGGGCTGCACAGCTTTTTGAACTGATGGGAGAGTAAGATAACCTTTTAGGCCTTACGACCTTTTTATCATCGTGACCCCTTTCGAGGGACAATCCATCAAAACTTAACTTAAATAATGAAGGAGTGTATGATGAGTACACAAATTACTACTGCCTTTGTTAATCAGTATAGTTCCAATGTTCAGCTACTCTCTCAACAGATGGGAAGTCTTTTGAGAAATGCGGTGGATGTTGAAACTGTTAATGGTGACAAAGCATTCTTCGAGCAAGTAGGCAGTGCCGCTGCAGAGGAGAAAACCACGAGAAACAGTGATACCCCTTTAATGGATACACCCCATTCCAGAAGAATGGTAACATTATCCGATTACGAGTATGCTGATCTTATAGACGATCAGGACAAAATCCGTATGTTGATCGATCCAACCAGCACATATGCGAAAGCCGCAGCCAGTGCGATCGGGAGAAAACTCGATGACGTAATCATAGCTGCTATGGGCGGATCGGCAAAAACTGGAAGTTCTGGTTCTACATCAACCGCCTTACCAGCAGGCCAGAAAATCGCTCATGGCTCAGCAGGATTAACCATTAATTAGTAGTGGCTTATTATAGAAATATAGTTCGAATAACTCTGTGAACTCAGGGAAAATCTCTTGTAGACAATCCTGAGCCAAGCCTATGAAAATAGGAAGGTGCAACGACTATTCCGAAAGGAAGTAGGATCAAGCGATCCGAAGCGCAGAGCATCCCATGTGGATGATGATATAGTCTGATCTCTATAGCGATATAGAGCAGCCGAAAGGCGGTTCTGGAACTAGCGAACCAGAATGAACATTATGTGCAAAATTAGTATCAGCGAAAAAGATACTTGACCAAGGTAATGTTGATCCATCGATCAAGCGATACATCGTAGTTTCACCAGAGCAAATGGAGGATCTACTTAACTCAACTACTGTTACTAGTGCAGATTTTAACTCAGTTAAAGCACTTGTGCAGGGCGATATCGACACATTTGTCGGTTTTAAATTCATAACCTCAAACCGTTTAACAGACGATGGCACTAGCAGACTGTGCTATGCCTGGGCAGAAGACGGAATGAAGTTGGCAATGGGCAAGGAACCAACTGCTAGTATCGATGTTCGTCCTGATAAATCATACGCAACGCAAGTGTACTACTGCGCTTCATTCGGCTCAACCCGAATGGAAGAAGCAAAAGTAGTTCAAATTGCTTGCAACGAATAGGAGGATTAAAAAATGGCTACAGTTTACTCAGTCCAACAGACTAAGCATAACCAGAATGATCCTACCGAAAAGATTAAGCCAAACGAAAAGGGCGGCAGGGTTCGTATTGCATACGCGCTATACGAGGCTTCTTCTCTTGCGTCTGGTGATGTCATCAATATGTTCACTCTTCCTAACGGGGCGAGAATCCTTGAAGGAACTTTGACACATGACGCGATGGGATCTTCAACGACTTTAGCGGTAGGTCATGCGGCATATAAGAATGCCGATGGTACAAGTGTAAGTCTAGACGCAGACGAATTTTTCGCTGCAGCGGCTTCTACATCAATCACGACAGTGGCGGTTGCGGCTACTTCTGCACTAGGCAGAAACACCGTAATAGATGCTGACGGTGACGGTTACACAGTGACCGTAACAATGGGTGGAGCAGCTGGCACGGGAACTGTCGAACTGCAAATGCTCTACGTTGTAGATTAAAGATCTTGGGCGGCTCCTTCGGGGGCCGTCCTTTTACTTAGGAGAATTCAATGCCATCAGTTGTAGACATAGCAAATGAAGCCTTAAACATCATTGGAGCGAATACCATCTCTGCTCTAGATGAGAACTCAAAGGCGGCTATCGTAATTAATCAGCGATACAGTACCATTAGGGATAGTGTCTTTAGAGATCACCCTTGGAACAGTCTGACAAAAAGAGCAACTCTGGCACAAGATACCGAAACACCTGATTTCGGATATACATACCAATACACACTCCCCACCCTTCCCTATTGCCTGAGAGTTCTGGAATTCTCTAATGGCACCTCCAGCTATCCTCAAGACAATATGACAAATAACACTGGTGGCCCCGTTTTTGTTATTGAAGGCCGTAAACTTCTTACTGATGAAGGTACTGTAAAAATAAGATATATCGCACGGGTTGAAGATCCAAATGAATATGATGCGTCCCTCATAGATGCTTTGGCAGCCAAGATAGCCACGGAAATATGTTATTCCATTACGGGTTCAGCATCTCTCGTTACAACTACCTTTCAGCTATACCAGCAGAAGCTATCCTTGGCTAAGAATGTGGACGCTACAGAAGGCGCACCACAACGTATTGAGGCTTCAGACTTTATTGAATCGAGGTTCTAATGGCACGATCTGCGCCATCCATATCTGCCTTCGTAAGTGGGGAATTATCTCCACGATTGGAAGGACGGGTAACCCTGGAGAAATACCAGACGGGATTAGCAGACCTCACAAATATGATTGTATTGCCTCAAGGAGGTGCAACAAGAAGACCAGGCACGGAATTTATTGGAGAAGTAAAGTCCAGTTCTGTTAAAAACAGACTAATACCTTTTCAATTTAAAACTACGGATACATATGTTTTGGTATTCGGAGATCAGACGATGAGGGTTATTCGAAACGGATCTCAGGTTTTAAATAGTTCTTCAAAGAATATTACGGCTGCAACCAAAGCGAACCCTGGTGAAATTACTTCGAATTCACATGGTTTTTCGAATGGCGATGAAGTTTACATTACCTCAGTCGGAGGTATGACAGAACTAAACGATAGAAATTACCTTGTTGCAAATGTAACAACAAATACTTTTACATTGACGGACTTATTCGGTACGGCAATCAATACAACAGATTTCACGACTTATACCTCTGGAGGTACTGCAACAGAAATATATGAAGTTGCGTCACCCTACACAGAAGCACATCTTCCGAATGTCAATTTCGCTCAATCAGCTGATACGATGTATTTAGTACACCCAAGTTATGCGATAAGGACATTAACACGCTCTGCTCACAATAATTGGACTTTTGCCACCGCCAGTATATCTGGCAGTCCCTCCCCTGGGTTAGCAAGTAGTGACAATTATCCGAGTGTGGTGTCTTTCTTTGAGCAAAGGTTGGTATTCGGAAACACAAATAATAACCCACAAACCTTATGGTTTTCTAAAAATGGTGCCTATTTAAATTTTACTGTTGGAACCGATGCAGATGATGCTTTGATCTACACCATAGCCTCGAATACTGTTGATAGTATCCGTTGGCTTTCAGCTACCAGGGTATTAACTGTCGGAACTTCTGGTGGTGAATATGTGGTGACCGCCAGTAATGACGGCCCAGTTACACCTACAACAACTCTTATTCGTAAATATTCAAACTACGGATCTGCTCAAGTTCCACCCGTTCAAGTTGCCGATGTTACTCTATTCCTTCAAAGAGGTGGCAGAAAGGTAAGGGAATTTAAGTATGTCGGAGATGTCGATGCGTCAGGCTATCAGGCTCCTGACATGACTATTCTGGCAGAACATATTACCGATGGCGGTATTGAGGCACTGGCCTTTCAGCAGGAACCAGACTCTATTGTGTGGTGCGTTAGGGCAGATGGTACATTACTAGGTCTAACTTACCGAAGAGAAGAACAAGTTGTTGCCTGGCACAAGCATACTTTAGGTGGTGTCTTTGGATCTGGAAATGCGGTTGTGGAAAGTATTGCCACATTGCCCACAGATAGCGGTGAAGATGATCTCTATATGATCGTAAAGAGAACAGTAAATTCTGTGACAAAAAGATATGTGGAGAAACTAAAAACATTTGACTTTGGATCAGCTGCAACGGGATCATTTTTTGTAGATAGCGGATTAAGTTATTCTGGATCGGCAACAACCTCTCTATCGGGATTATATCATCTCCAGGGGCAGACGGCTTCGGTGCTTGGAAATGGAGCCTCTCATGCCACAAAAACAGTTGCATCTGGCGGTATTACTACGGACTTTAGTGTAACAACGGCAGCTGTGGGTTTAGGGTTTACCTCTAGTATGAAGACATTACGGTTGGAAAGCGGATCTGTTGACGGAACTAGTCAAGGTAAGCCAAAGCGAATCCATGCCGTGACTGTTAGGTTATTCGAAACCGTAGGTGTTGAAGTTGGCACCAGTTCAAGTTCCGTAGAACGCATACCATTTAGAGATAGCAGTATGGCTATGGATACCGCAGTGTCTCTCTTTACGGGTGACAAGGATATAGAGTTTACGGGTGGCTTTGATGACGATCAGGACAGAATATATGTCCAGCAAACGCAGGCTCTGCCTCTTACGGTTCTGGCCTTATTTCCGCGATTAAATACATTTGACATATAGGTGAAAAATGCCACTTGGCCCATTTGAAATAATATCTCTAGGCATGAACCTCATTGGAGGTTTGCAAGAAAAGAAAGCCGCTGACAGAGCAGCTAGAACAGCCAGGGATGTTGGCGATTTTAATGCTGAAATCATAGAGCGAAATATTGAACTTCTAGGCAAACAGTCCGATCTAATTAATCAGAACCTAGCGATGGAGAAACAACGCGGTAAATCCGCATTTGAAGCCATACAAGGTGAGGTAAGAGCAAACACTGCCTATGCTGGCATAGATATGTCTAGTGCCACCACGCAGATGAATTTAGAGCAGAATGCCAGGGAATTTGAGTACGAGCAGAAGGTTATGGATTACAACAATGCCATTACGCAAATGCAGATAGCCGATGCCCAGGAGGATAGTCGATTGCAGGCAGAACTATCACGGATGGAAGGTGGCGCACAAGCGGCCTCTCTCCAGGCACAAGGGACTGCTAATCTTATTAAATCGTTTGGTGATACGGCCAAGATGGCAGATCAGATGGGAATATTTGCATGAGAATACCAGTTTACAGATCCCAAATTCAGGCAACCAATGAGGCTCCCGGTCGTGCATTCCAGACACGAAAAAACGCGCAGCCATTCGTCCAGGCGGCATTGGATAAAGACGCAGCTGGTAGAGCCTTAACAAGCAGTATCGGGGATTATGCTCTCTATCGATACAATATGTCAGAGCAGCTTAAACTGGATGAGGCATCTGTAAAGGCTCAAGATCAGTTAAGAAACCTTGCCTTTGATCTGGCCCGTGACGATGACCCAGCAAATGTTCTTGATGGCGCAAACAAATGGAAGTCACAATCCAATCAAATTAAAAAGAATATTCTGGCTAGTCTGGGAACCAATAAGAACACCCTTCAGAAATTTAATTCAACCTTTATGACATCAGAGTCAAACAATCGCTTTGCCTTGCGTAATGATTTAAACGAAGTCATAAAAACGCGCAAAGAAACTATTTCATCGGCATACTTTACGCAGCATGAAGAAACACTAATTAATAATTTTAGCATTAAAAACTACAGAGATGTTATTAAGGAAATAAGAGATTACCACGCACCTAAGATAAAAAATAAAGATATAGAGCAGTCCGTACTTGATGAAAAAATTCGGGCAATGCAGATAAACATAGCCAACGGTGTTCTGGCAAAGGTTGTTGCAAATGACCCTTATATTGCCAGCAAATTTACGGAAAAGGTTGATTTGATTGATAAGGCTGCAAAGGCAACTCAAGTTCTAGACAGTATGACTAAAGAAGAGATTGTTAAAACTTTAGGACAAGAAACATATAACTACTATGTCGCAGTAGAAATGGAGGGATATCGAGCAGCACGTGATATAGCCAAGGCTATTTTTGCCTCTACGGGGGAGGAAAGTTATTCTGAAGTAGAATATGCCTTTCATGCCCTGGGCCAGCTGAGAGAAGATAATATTCAAGATTCGACATTTAAAATATTAAAAGAAGCAAACGATTATAGGCAGCAGCTTCGTGAAGCAGAAGAGGCTCATTTAAAGAAAGATGCGTTCTACGAAGAGTACGCATACGAGCAATTCTTTGCCATTAAGGATGGTCAGACATACGATGAAAATGCCGTAGAGAGTATGTTGCCTCAGTCAACCATTCCACGGAGTTACGGTGCAGACGCATTACGGAAGGCATTTCAAGGTAAAGACACATTAAGTGCTGATGAACTAAGGGCATTAATGATGGATGTTATCGTAACCAATGGAACCTCTCCAGAAAAGCAAAAAACAATGATGGAGTGGCCTCCAGAAAGTTCCGAAGATGGTAGCGGTAGTGATGATTCATCTGCACAAACTAAAAAATACTTTGAATTGATGGCCCTTATTGAAAACCCTAATAAAGGGGAAAGACCAACTATTGAACAAATACTGCAACACGGAGCGAATAATGAACTTACGGAACCTCTGGCTCAGAAGCTAATAACTCAGTTACGAAATTTAAAAGATGAAGCGTTTAGCAGTACTATAAGAATTGCTAAAGATCTTTTCCGATTTAAGGAAGGTATCGCTGCAACCGAAGGCCTGGCAAAAGTTCAAGAGGATGGATATTTCAGAGTTACGGGATTACTGAGAGAGTGGTATCAGGAGCAAATTAATACCGAAGGAAAGCCACGCGCTTCAGAAATAGATGCTAAATACAAAGAATTATTAGGCTCATATTCTCAAACTATTATTTTAGAAGCCAAAAAACAGTTAGTCAGCACCATAGATACTTTTAACAAAGTAGGATTATTGGCTGGGCCAAATAATATTTACCTTCTGCCTACAAGTGTAGAGACAATAGCTGAGATGGATGCCGTCTTAAATATGGTGGCAGAAAGACTAAAAAACGCACCTGACGATGATGCAAGTATCAAAGCTGCTACTCACAAACTTATTCTAGAGGCGCAAATTGAATTCATTAAAGATTTAATGCAAGGAAATTAAATTGGAATACGACAAGAACACAATAGATCCAAAAGAAAGAATATCTGCCGTTGTAAAAGAACTGAATGATGAGCGAATAGTTGAATACAACAGACTAAAAGAGCAAGCAGATAATCAAACATTTGAACTAAACAGACGTAAAAGATTATCATCTGTCATTCAAAATGAGATGCTTGTCGGTAAGAATGCGGATGAACTGCAAAATGAGCAGTCTACGTTTGGTGCGATAGCAAGTGTTATTGGTGACGGTGCGAGATGGCTGGCAGATGAAATAAACCCTATGAACATTGCCAGGGATGCAATTATTCGACCAGAGTATTCAACGAAAAAGATAGGCGCAGTTAGTAGGTTTGGTGCCAATGTAGCTATTAATTCATTAGAAGATGCAATGAAGTTTACGGCTGATATGGAAGATAGCCTAAGACAGATGGGAATTAATATTCCAGCATTCAGCCTGGAAGAAATGCGGTTTAAGTCTTCAGATGAGATGCTAACGGAAAGACAAGAAAATGCCTATGCCACGGGTGATGCAACCTCTGATATGAACATGGGCAGAATTGGAAACCCCACGGAAATAGAAACAATGCTGGAACCCATAGCCAGTTATTTCCTAACCTCTTTATTTGGCGGTGGGCCGTTTAAAGTAGGTGGAACCGTTTTAGGTGCTGGTACAATCGACTTACAAGAAGGCAATCTTTCCAATGTATTGGCAGATTTCGGAATACTGCCAGAATTAGCTGAGTATCTAGGAAGTAGGCCAGAGAATGCAGAAGTAGGCTATGAGAGATTAAATCTCAGAATGCGCAACCTAGTAGAAGAAGGAGTTCTAACGGCTGCCTTTCTTGCCCTGCCCATTACATTTAAAATGCTTAAAAATAGCGGTGTTCAGTTTACCCTGGGAACAACGGCTCTTACTGCTATTCCAGAAGAGGCCGAGGCTGGTATTGGTGGCTCAGTAGGTGATTTGGTTGATGCTGGCTTACGAAGGATTAAAGGTGGGCAGTCAAAGGGTCAGTATGTCGGTGCGCCCGTAGGAATTGATAGTCCACAGAAATTAGCGGCATTGAGAAGAAAAGTATTTAATATTGCCAAGGGCGGTGAGATTGGAAGGTTTTGGTATGAGCGAAGCGGTCAACAAATACTAGATGCCGTTGGCGGTGACATTGATGAGGCCGATAAACTTATCCAGGCGATTGCGGTAACCTCTCCAGGCACCCCAGTTAAAAATAATTTGGATTATGCAATACAAGCCTACAATCAATGGAAGGCAGGGGAGACAATTAAGACGGGTCGTTTCCCAACTGCGATGAGCAAAAAATTAGAGGAAATATTCTCTGGCAAAGATTGGGATGGGAGAAAGACAGACGATTTCTATAATAATCTAATGATCCACATCGATCCAGAGAGAGCAGGCCCAGTTACGGGTGATCTGTGGATGTTACGATCTTTTGGCTTTATTAAACCTAATGAAATGCCAACCGAACAACAATATGCATTTATCACTAGAGAAACCCAAAGAATGGCAAAGGCTTTAGATTGGGAACCCCATCAGGTGCAGGCAGCTATATGGGTTAATATGAAAGCCAAATCAGAAAACCCAGAACTTAAAAAGTTAGTGGAAAAAATCTCCGAAAAGAAGGGATGGATAACTTATAAAACTAACGATAAAGGCAAGAAAGAGCGCGTAGTTCTTAACAAAGAAAAGCATATGGAGAATTGGTTTAACCAGGCTCTCAAATACGAACCTACAGACGCAGATTTTGAACGGGCCAAGTTTGACTATGCTGATGCAATAAATGCTAACATGGCGCAGATTTCATGGGAAAGTAAGCCTAGTTTTACTAGCAATCATTTGCCAGAAATATTTAATGCACCAATGGAGCAGCAGGCAGAATTTCATACGGCAATATCAAAAGGGTTTCTTGACAAAGAAGGCAATGACATTATCGCAAAGAAAATTGGGATTATGTCACCAGGTGACTTCGAGGCCCCTGGGTACTTTGAAGGTGTTGTCAGTCCAGGCACACAGACAGAGGTTGTTGTTCCAAGAAAGTATAAAAGTGAAGGTTATGGAAAAGTTGAGCCTGCTGCGCTAGGTCTTATGAACCAATACGCAGCAGTTCGTGGAGTTCTATTAAAACAAGATGGTGTAGGGTATCACAGGCCATTTTATGATCCCAAGAAAGCGGATGCTAATGGTGTGGAATTGCGTATTGGCAGACCTCTTACTGCTGAAGAAACTGATACCTTTGCAAAGATTATATCGGAACTATCAGGCCATAGTGAGTTCAACCCGATTGGGGCCGCAGAAGGTGCAAGAATAATTAATTTCATTGAAATGGACAATAAAGAGTTTATATCTCTTGTTAAGACTGCTATAGATAAGTTTGATATTGACGTAAAGAAAGCTGATATTAAATATTTCAATAGCCAAAACGGATACCTTGGCAACAATTGGAAGGAGAGTTTAAATGGTGAAGATTACCTCAGAGAGTTGGGTGGAGAAGAACGATCCGATGTTTACGGGAAGATTTACTCTATCATCGAAGAAATCCAACCAATCATCGATGACATCGAAGCCGACTTTGCAGAACGATACGGCTGGTCAAGAAACCTCGAACTCAATGCAAAGTACAGAACAAAAACTGAATAAATAAGTTTACGAATTAACTAAAACACAGTATAAATTAATTAAGATGGGCAGCTTTGACTGCCCTTTTTTTATGGATATATGGCACTACCAAAAGACCCTGGCAAAATAGCTGAGAGTAACATACGTTCTCAGGACAACCTGGCACAAGGCACACCGACTGAGTTCGCAAGTAACCCCAATAATGACTATCTACAATTTGCTGGTTATGGTGATGCCATAGGAAAATTTATCAAAGGTTTTATTCCTTTAGATCCATCCGCTGGTAACAGAGGTGACTTTCTAAAAACACTAAATAACCTATCTGGTAGAAGGGTTGTAAACCAAAATCTTACTAGAACGAATTCTGAAGCCCCTTTTGTAAAGTCTGAGCAGCCTAATCTAGTTCCCACGATACAAGAAACTAATTTGGTTCCTAATCTAGGAGATTTTGACTACAAGCAGACGCAAACGGAAGTCGGCAGAGATATTTTATCGGAGGAAGGATTTAAAAGATTTGAAGGGCAAGACTTTAAGGCAAAACCTCTAGAGGAAGTAGATCTCTCAAATAATGCAGAGATTGCGCTGAAAAACCTCGAAGCAGAAAATTTACAGAATACTGAAATTATTAAGGAAGGAAGAAAAGCCGTCACGGCCTTAGATAGAGAATGGGGCGGTCATTCTGGTACTGCAAGTATTAGCAGAACCGAGCGAGTTCTTGAGGAAATGACAACTCAGGCCAGAACTATTGATGACGGTGCTGACTTTAATTTCAATAATATTCAAACTGACGAAGATGTCAAAAATGCCATTGATGCCGTTTCTAAAGTTCATGCCGATGAAACTTCAACTTTTGCAAAGTCACGAGTTAGTAATAACCTTACCGAAACAGAGGCGCAAGAATTAGCTGGTGACAGTATTGGTTTAACCAGGGAAATTCTCAGGCGCAGGGATGGTGAGGGTTTTGGAGCCACTAAGATAACTGCTGCAAGAACCCTACTTGTAAATTCTGCAAAACAATTAACAGAAATGGCAAACAAGATCCAGCTAGGTCAGGCAACGGATATAGATAAGATTGCATTTCGAAGACAATTATCTGTCCATGCTGCAATTCAAGCACAAGTCAAGGGAGCGCAGGCTGAGATAGCAAGGGCATTACAGTCATTTAATATTAAGATCGGTGGTGACTTAGATCCAGAGCAGGCCTCACAAATGGCAAAAATGGCTCTTGAAAATGACCAGGGAACGACTGAAATGTTAGCAGATGCGGTTATAGAATCCATAAAAGAAAAAGGCCTTGAGGGAGTAAATATTCTATCAGACGGATATGCTGCAAGATCAGTGAAAGTTGTCCATGAATTATTTGTATCAAGCATACTAAGTAGTCCAGCGACACAATTTAAAAACATTCTAGGTAATTTAGGGTATATGGCCTACCAGCTTCCCTCAGAACTAATTGGCGGTGTCTACGGAGATGTCGTAAGAGGACTGAGGCCTGACGCACAATGGGCCATAACTGAAGATCAGGTTTCCTCACTTGATGCGTTGATTAGAATGAAGGCCTGGGGTCAAGCCTTTCGGGATTCCTTATCGGCAGCTGGCTATGCCTGGCGAAATGAAATGCCTGCAAGAGCATCTAAACTTGATACCACAACATTATTTGCAGTCTCTTCCGAAAGTCAAACCAAAGCTGGTGCAGCTATTAATTTTGTTGGAGCAGCTGCAAGGATACCTTTTAGATTGCTACTAAGCGCAGACGAATTTTTTAAAACTATGTCAATGCGTGGTGAGTTAAGTGTAAAGGCACTTCAAAGATACAACCATACATTGAGAAGAGGTGGATCAAATCAAGAGGCTATGGACAATGCCTCAATGGTTCTTCTTGACCCAAAGACCTTTGCCCAGGACATTGAACTTAAAGCATTGCATGACACTATGCAAAGTGATCTTGGCCAAGGGGGAAAATTCCTTCGCGATGTTTCAAATACCTGGTGGGGAAAGTTTCTGGTTCCATTTGTAACGGCACCAACAAACTCCTTAAAAAATACCGCATTACATACACCTTTAGTGCAGTTTATGCACTCTGGGTTTCGTAATGATCTCCTTGGCAAGAATGGCCCAAAGGCGCATCAAAATGCTATGGGAAAGTTAGCGGTATCTAGTTATGTCGGTTACCAGGTAGGTGAATGGACACTAAACGGTCAAATGACCGCTTCAATGCCACGGACACAAAAGGAACGGGATGCCCTTCCAGAGGGATGGCAGCCATATAGTTTTGTGGTAAGGGGAGAAGGGTTTCCACCCGATATGCCTTTATATAACAGATTTGGAGTTCCAAACGGCCCACTGAAATATGTTAGTTATGCAGGCTTTGAACCAGTTGGTGGTATCCTTGCACTAATTTCTGACGGTGTGCAGCGATCTGTAAATGGATATAAAGATGGTGACGTAACATCTACACTTCTCGCGCCTATTGCTGCAACGGCTCAGTACTACAGAGAATTGCCAATGCTTCAAGGAATGGCTGATGTGGTTAACTTAGTGGAACAAATTATTTCTCAAAACTTTGATACGGCATTACAACCTATTGCAAGAGGGCCAGTTGAAAATTTCCCATTCATTGCAACTTCTTTACAAAGAGCAATAGCAAGATCAATAGACCCAGCAAAGTATGTTCCCGAAGGAACTATGGATGATTACTGGACTAAGGAGGATGTTGAGGCCTATACCTTTGATGAATTTGGAGAAAGAAAATACACCTATGTAACACCTCTTGACGATGGTTCTCCTAATTATTCAAAAGTGGGTATGCCCAAGAGTGGTGCTTTAGGAGGTGCCTGGGAAAGTTTACAAAGTTACCTAGTACAAAGTTCAACTAAGACATATCAGACTTACGGCCTTGTAGAGCGCGAAGGTAAAACGGTTCCTCAGTTCGACTCCCTGGGAGAAATCTATGGAACAGATCAAACAAGTTTTGCCGTCAACCCAGTACGCACACTTATATCAAATTTCACGGGAGTAAGAATATCAGCTGGAGAAAAACCAGACGCGGTAAAATCAGAACTTATCAAGATTACAAAGCTAATGCCTTCTAAGGGATGGCCTTTAACAAACAAGACCCATTTAAAAGGCATCAAGTTACAAGAAGGGGTTATTTCGGATTGGGTTAACATTGCAAAGAATAAGGATAATCCCAGCGCAGTAAGGCTAGATCGTGGTGACGGGTTAGTTAATTTCTATGAGGCTCTTAACCAAATGATAAATCCAGAAATAAATTCTACAACCGAAAGAGGCAGAGAATACAAAGTTTCTACGAATGCTGAAAAGCACCGCATGATTAAACAATTAGAGGAAGATTATATGAATCGGGCATTACTTATTCTCATGGAATTACCAGGTTACGAGAAGTTTAAAGAAACCATGAAAGAAGGTGGTCTTCGTGACATATCAACACAATTAGTGGAGCAAGCACAATGACAGTTTCTAGCGCAACAAACAGAGCATCAGCAAGCGGAGATGGCAGTACCCATAGCTTTGCCTATGGTTTCAAGATCTTTGCAGATAGCGATCTGACAGTTATTGTAAGAGCCTCTACTGGGTCAGAAACGACAAAGACTCTTGGGACGCATTACATCGTCAATGGGGCTGGTTCGGCCTCTGGTGGTACAGTATTTTTCAAATTTAATACGGGCAATGCCAGTGATAGTCATTATTCAGCGACAGACTATCGGCCTGCAAGTGGCGAAACAGTTATTCTATTGAGAGAACAACCTCTCACTCAAGGGCTGGATCTTGTTGCAAACGATCCCTTCCCTGCTGCTTCCTTTGAAGACGCATTAGATAAGTTAACCTTTATGGTGCATCAGCACGATGAAACTTTGGGTAGAACATTTAAAGTGTCAAAGACAAATGAGATTTCATCATCTGAATTTGTGGACAATGCTTCAACGAGAGCAAGTAAGACCCTTGGGTTTGATAGTTCTGGTGACCTCACAACAATCGCAGATTTTCTACCAGCTGGTGGTGATGCAGCGATGTTTAAGTTTAGCACAACAACTACGGATTCCGATCCGGGTAGCGGTTACCTTCGACTCAACCATGCAACAATAGCTTCAGCGACAATCGCGTATATTGATGACCTTGAATTTAACGGAACCGATGTTTCGGCTTGGGTGCAGTCATGGGATGATGTTTCAGCGAACCCTACCAACAGAGGCCGTATTAGATTAACAAAGGCTGGTGTTCTTGATACATGGCATACATTTAAAATATCTTCGGCTTTGGTTGATGCTAGTGGATATACGAAAGTTAATCTGACTTATATCGATGGTTCTGGAACTCTTGCAGCGGATGATAAAGTCTGGGTAAGTTTTGCAGCAAGTGGCGAAGATGGAGTTTCTCCAGGCTATTTTTATAAATTCGACACTGGCACAAGTGATGCCGATCCTGGAGCAGGAGAGATTTCCTTTAACCACGGAACATATTCAAGTGTGACTCAGATATTCATAGATGATGCAGACCAACACGGTGTTTCTACACAAGCAGATACTATTACTTGGGATGACAGTACGGCTGGTACAAAAGGATATTTGCAGATTGTCGATATTAACGACAAAACAACCTATGCCAAATTCAAGATCACGGGAGCAGCTACAGATGCAAGTGGGTATAATAAATTAGCAGTTACTCATATTGTATCGAACAATACCTTTTCAGCTGCTGATGAACTGTCAGTTCATTTTACAGCTAGTGGTAATGATGGTGCCGTTCCTGGATATACATTTACATTCGATAACGGAACTTCGGATGCAGACCCTGGATCTGGAGACATAAGATTTAATAATGGAACTTATGCGTCAGCAACGGCTATTTACATTGATGACAATGACTCCAATGGAGTTGATGTCTCTGCCGATCTCTTAACTTGGGATGACTCTACATCTACGATCAGAGGATATCTCCACATTGTAGATACTGATGATCCTAGCACCTATGCAAGGTTTAAGATTACTGGAGCAAGTACAGATGCAAGTGGTTATGTAAAACTAGCGGTTACTCATTTAGTAAGTAACAATACATTCACTGCTGGTGATATCCTCTCCGTCCATTTTACAATGACGGGTCTAAAAGGTGACACTGGTTCCACTGGGGCCACTGGATCTACGGGGGCCACGGGCGCAACGGGTGCAACTGGACCCTCTACAACTTTTACATTAACAGACGGGTCAACCTCTCAAACTATCGAAAATGGAAACACTCTTACGGTAACCTCTGGAGAAGGTATTGATGCAACGGTTTCAGCGACAGATACTCTTACGATAGCTGGTGAGGATGCTTCAACAAGTAACAAAGGTGTAGCTAGTTTTCATTCAGATAACTTTGCAGTATCGAGTGGAGCAGTAACGATAAAGGATGGTGGAGTAAATCTTACTGCTGAAGTTACTGGAACATTACCTTTAGCAAATGGCGGTATTGGTGCAACAACCCTTGCAGGGGCAAACATAGTCGCAACAAACGCACAGAATACATTTACAAAAGCACAATTACCCAGCACTTATACTGCGGCTTTATCTGCAACCTCTGGAGTACTAGACTACGACACATACCAGAATTTTATAATTACTCTGGCAAGTGATTCAAATACTTTAGCGGCCCCTACTACTGAGGGTTCTCAAATTGGACAAACTGGAGTGATTGTATTCATTCAGCCAAGTTCATCTTCGGCAGGCACAGTTTCGCTACATGGCGATTATGAAAGCATTAATGGTGGCGGTTTAACTTTATCTTCAACCAACAATCAATATGATGTTGTGCCTTATTTTATTAAAGCAGACAACAGTATTTTGCTTGGTAGTCCTTCTAAGGCTTTTGCATAATGGTTGGCTTTTCCTCAGAAAAATGGTTTTCTGAATCTAGTTTCTATCCGTATGAGATAAGTTCTTCATGTCGTTTTAATACTGACCAGTCATCATGTATGGAAAAAACATTCTCAGGTGCAGGCAATAGAAAAGTATTTACATTTTCAACTTGGACAAAGTTAGCGTCAGGGTCAAATAGTAAATCGTTTTTTACAGCAGGAGCAGACGCACAAAATAAAACTGAGTGTGGTATGCAAAGTGGAGCATTAAGGTTTGAAAATGAAGTTTCTAATGACAGAGATTTAAAGGATACAAAGGCAACATTAAAAGATAGAAGTCAATGGTATCATATTGTTTTTGCCATTGATTTAACGCAAAGCACAAATAATGACAAAGTTAAGATGTATATAAATGGCACATTGCAAACAGAATTTGGCTCAGAAGATGACACATTTGCAAATGTTGATAGTAACATTAATGCAGCGGCAACACATTATATTGGAAAAAGAGGTTATAATGGCACAAGATACCATGACGGATATATGGCAGAGACACATTTTATTGATGGCACACAACTAACGGCTGACTCGTTTGGAGAAGAAAAAGAAGATGTTTGGATTCCAAAACAATATACTGGTTCTTACGGAACAAATGGTTTTTATTTAAAGTTTGACCAGACTGGAAGTGGTACTCCGTCTGCGTCAACAAGAGGTGCGGATAGTTCTGGAAATGGGCATCACTTTACTACAAGTGCAGTAAATGCGGCAGACTGCAATAGACCAGACACACCTACAAATAATTTTTGTACTATGAACGCACTAGCACTAAGTAATACTGGAGCGGCAGACTTTTCAATAGGCGATACATTAATCACTCTCGCAGACAATGAAGAAGCGTTTGGTAGTTTTGGAGTTTCGTCAGGTAAGTGGTATTGGGAAGTTGACCATCAATCTTCAGCAAGTAGTAATGATAAACTTGGGATAGGCATAGCAGACGCAGATAATCCAAACAATAATGAGCAAGTTAATTATGGCCATCAGGCAACGACTTGGGGAGTTGGCGATATAATTGGTGTCGCAGTAAATGTTGATGACGAAGAAATAACATTTTATAAAAATAATACAGCTATTGAAACAAATACTGACTGGTCTAGTAAAGGGTGGACAACTATTGTTCCTATTCTTACTTCAGCAAATTCAGCAGGAAATGAAGTAGCCATGATTAATTTTGGAGGAGATAGTTCTTTTAATACTAATAAAACAGCACAAGGAAACACAGACGAAAATGGACATGGAGATTTTTACTACACACCTCCATCTGGCTATTTAGCGATGTGTGCAAAAAATCTTCCAGAGCCAACAATCAGTCCATTTGGAAATGAAAATCCATCTGACTATCAGCTTACAAAAAGATGGACAGGAGATGGTTCAGAAAAATCTATAACTACATCTTTTCAACCTGATTGGGTATGGATAAAAGAAAGAGATGGAACAAGAGACCATAGACTTTTTGATAGTGTTAGAGGTGCAAATATAAGACTTTCTTCACAAGCTACATCAGCAGAAGTTACTATGACACAAGGTCTTAAATCTTTTGATGCGCTTGGTTTTACTCTTGGAACTGCGGCTAGTGTTAATACAAGTTCTAATACTTATGTGGGTTGGGCTTGGAAAGCAGGAGGCGCACCAAGCGCAGATAATTCAGCAGGAGCAGGAAATACACCTACTGCAAATAGTGTTAAGATAGATGGTGTAAATTTAGGGTCTGCTTTATCTGGAAGTATTGCGGCAACAAGACTTAGTGCAAATACAGAAGCAGGGTTTAGTATTGTGTCTTTTACTTCATCTGGTTCTCAAGCTACACTTGGTCATGGCCTAAGTAAAGCACCAGAAATGATTATAGCAGTACAACGCACAGGAAGTGCGTGGAGTGTTTATCATGTAAAAGTAGGAAATGATAAAAGATTACGCTTAGATAGTACTGCGGCAGAAGCATCAAGTAGTGTCTGGGGAAGTACAACGCCAACATCATCAGTTTTTACACAAAGTATAACAAGTACAACAAATCCTATAATAGTTTATTGTTTTCACAGTGTTGAGGGGTATTCAAAATTTGGCTCATATTCTGGAAATGGAAGTACAAGTGGGCCATTTATTTATACAGGTTTTAAGCCTGCTTGGTTGATGGTGAAACGCACAGATTCAACAACAAGTTGGTATATTTATGATAA
>Ga0208666_1000477_pt1 | contig 19025 bp, 33 predicted proteins | sample 5B_taG_FD_184078 | JGI IMG/M metagenome (GOLD analysis project Ga0208666, IMG submission 184078) | Marine viral communities from the Subarctic Pacific Ocean - 5B_ETSP_OMZ_AT15132_CsCl metaG (SPAdes) (version 2) | ecosystem: Environmental > Aquatic > Marine > Oceanic | place: Pacific Ocean...
AAGTAGTAATTGATGCTAATAATAGGGCGCACATTTCATCCGGTTCATCGGGATATGTAAGTTTCAAAGTAGAACCAAAGAAGATGAAACTACCTATCAAGTGTTGGTTTCATACTCATCCATTTGGTTCAGCATATTTTAGTGGCACTGATTGGACTACTGTTACTATTTGGGAACCTGTAATGAAAACTGCCTATGTTATTGGTGGAGACGACCACTACGGTTTTTGGGAGAATACTAAACCTAAGCAATTAGAGATTAAGCAAAAGGATGGTAATTATCGAATACAGATGAGAGCAGGGGAGGAAGAATAAATGCCTAGATATTATCACGCTACACCTAAAGAAAACCTACCATCAATAATGAAAGACGGAATACAAGCAAAGTTTGGTGAAGTTTATTGTTCGACCCATGAAGAAACATCGGCTAGATGGGTTTGTTTTACAAGAATGTATAGTAAAGAGATTATCACATTACCATTTGATAGACCTAATGGTGATAAAAGAATGGATATAGGAACAGACCACTCACCTTTCTTGACAAAAATACTTGGTGTTGAAGAAGAAGGTGCGTCATTTGTTTCAAACGAAGACATACCTTCCGAAGACATTGATTGGGATAGTGTTATTGTTTATCAAAACCCTCACTATACAAAAGAAGCAGAACTACAGTGGTTGAAAATGATGAAACAAAATAAAGAGATATTGTTGAAAGAAGGCTCAAAAGTAATGAAAGGTATGGTTGGTGAAGAAGAATGAGATTCTCTCTTGAAGATGGTTTAAATACTCATAACTTCGATGATAAAAACATGAAGTCAGTCGGAACATGGGTAGTAATTAAGAAAGATAAGACAACAAGTGCATCCGGTATTATTTCTATTGGAGATAATATTGGAGTAGTGCATGATTGTTCTGTTGATAAAACTTTGATAGGAAAGAAGGTTGTCTTCAATGCCGAAGATAAACACTTTACTTATGAAGAATATACTTTTGTAGATTATTCTAGAGTCTATGGGGTGGTTCCTTGATTCTACATGGTGAAGAAGCACGAAAGAAAATCCTTGAGGGTATCAATCTAGTGGCTAATACAGTCAAGCCAACTCTAGGCCCACAGGCTAGAACAGCAATATTACAAGGAAACCCTCCTGTAGTTATCAATGACGGAGTTACTATCTCTAAGTATGTATCTAGCACAGACCCTTATGTTCAAATGGGTGTTCAACTTGTTCAAAACTTAGCGAGTAAAGCACAGTCTAAAGCAGGTGATGGAACAACTACAGCATGTGTTTTAGCACAGGCTCTTTGTAACAACATGTCCGAAGAAGCACTACAAAACATAACAACAACTAGACAAAAACTACAGAATGATAGAGACACTATTCTTAGAAACCTAGACAAATACTCCAAACCTGTAGAAGATGAAGACATTGGTAAAATCGCTACTATTGCATCGAACAATGATGAGGAACTTGGTAAAATTATTGCCGAGGTCTTTGAAGCGGTTGGCCGTAATGGAGTAATTAGTGTTGAAGAAAGTCATGGACTTCATACAGAATATGAAATTAGAGAAGGTCTAGAATTAGATAAAGGATTTATCACACATCTTTTTGCCAACCAAGATAACGGAGATTGTTTGCTAGAGAAACCTTTGGTGTTTGTAACAAACAAGGTAATAAGAAAGTTTCAAGACATTCTACCTGCTTGTGAATATGCGGCTAAGGAGGGCAGGCCTTTGTTCTTAATTTGTAGAGACTTACAAAACCTAGCACTACAAAATGTTCTAGCCAATGTAATTCAAGGTAGATTAAACATCGGAGTAATTCAAGCACCTAATTACGGTGATAGTCAATTAGATGAACTGAAAGACATTACAGCAGTAATTGGTGGCCGAGTCTATTCCGATGAGGCTGATGATGACTTGAGAATTGTCAATGAAGAATCCTTTGGTTCATGTGACCGAGTAGTAATAGACCAACTAAAGACAACTATTGTTGGTGGCGAAGGAGGTAATGTAGAAGAGAGAATAGAAACTCTAAGAACATTATACGAATTAGGTTCTAATGATTGGGTGAAAGAAAGTATCTCTAATCGAATCAGTAAATTGAAAGGCGGAGTTGCAGTGATTAAGGTTGGTGCAGGTTCAGCAGTTGAAATGCGAGAAACTAAAGAAAGACTTGACGACGCTCTAAATGCAACTAAAGCCGCACTTGATGGAGGATATATTGTTGGTGGGGGCTTGTCTCTTATCAAAGCCTCAATTGGTTTAGGTCTAGCGAGCGCAACAACCCAATCCATGTTTGCACCACTAAAGACACTACTAGAAAATAGCAGTGCTGATGTGGATAAAGTCTTTGGAGATATGATACATGAAATACAACAAGATATTGGTTTCAATGCACAGAATGGTAAAAAGGAAAATTTACTTAATGCGGGAATCATTGACCCAACAAATGTAACAAAAAGTAGTCTAAGTGCGGCCTTCTCAATTGCGTTAATGTTTTTAACCACAGAAGTAGCAGTTCTCATCGAGGAATAAGTATGAAGAGAGCCGTCACAGTAACACTACCTGCCCCTTATGCGGCAGAGATTGTATGTCCTATATGTGATGGCAATAAATGTAGAGTTTGTGAAATGACAGGAAAATTAAAAATAAAGGTAGCACCTAAAATACCTATTCAAAGAGCGCACATCATAAAATATGTAATGGATAACTTGGCCGATGTTGCATCCGAAATGACTAGGATGTATGGCCTTGTTCCCGAAATAAATACTAAAGAAGTAATTGAAGTAAATGCTTCTCAATATGAAGTTGTTCAAATATCAAGTTTAGGTGGGGCTTGTTGGGTAGTTAATTGCTTAACCCAATTAGAAATACCTAGATATTTTATGAATAGAAGAGACTTAAGTAAATTCAAGGAGGGGAACTTCATTGAGTGAAGGTTTAAAATTCAATAATCAAATTGTCCGTAATGAAATAGATGCGGTCAAGATTCATTCGGGTGAATACTATTCAATAGAAGTAGTAGACATCCGTTGGTATAAAGATGATAAGCCAACTAGGAAAGGCATTCGTCTAAATAAAAAAGAAGCAAAAATTCTCTTGAATGTTCTTGAGGAAATATTAGGTGAATAAAATGAAGCAATTTAAAAAGAAACTAAGCCCAAAGCACTTTGCTAATTGGTGCATAACAACAGAAAAGAAAATACCCGAAGTCCATAGAGAAGCCTTCAAGGAAATATGGCCCACTATTCAAAATACAAATGATGTAGTGAGGGGTTCTTTTATTACTCATTGGAGTATGGTTATGGGTGGAGATATGAATGAAGTGGCTATGCCTATTACAATAGGAACGCTGACATATCTACAATTAGCGGCACATCATGTTGGTAGAGGTGACTTAGTAGAAACCTTGAACAGCATGATTGCCAACATTCCTAGAATCCGTCATGAAATCGAAGGAGGAATGATGGATGAAGAAGAATGAATGGGATGAACTTTCTAAGTATTTATGGAAACTTTCTATGATGAAAAGTAAGTATTCTCAACCACTTAAAGATTTAGTGGTTATGGTAAATAAAGAAATATACAATGAGGCAATTAAAGATGACAATAAGCAGACTAGCACGACTAATGGAAACAATACAAGACTTGACCCCGACCGGACAAATAGCAGTGATTGATAGAGCATGGGATAATTTTGACCCCATACTACTAAGTAAAATACTGACCTTAGAACTACGCAATAATAATATTGGAATGGTTAAGGGTAAAAAGTGGATTGCTAAAGCATTCGATATATTCGATGAAGAATTAGAGGGCTTGTATTCTACCTTTGAAGACATAGGAACAGCGACTCAATACTTAGAAAGCGACAAAGAAAAAGACCAAGACTACACTCTAAAACAAATAGTAACTTTACTTGAGTATGATTGTATGGGTCATGCCGATTCTTTCCTTGTAATAAAAGATATACTGCTCTCTCTTTCTTCACTTGAACGAAAGTGGTTTGTCCGTTATTGGTTAAGAAACCCAAACAACGGAATAGGTTTAGGACAAGTCACTAAGTCTATTGCTAGCCACTACAGTAAGCCTGTAAGTGTAGTAAAGAAAGACATGTCAATGAACAGCATTGAAGTTGTTCTCACATTCTATGAGAAGGGAGAAAAACCTCCACTGAATTTAACACATGGTAACTTTGTAAAACCCATGTTGGCTAAAGAAGTGCCTATGGATAAGTGGCCCGATGAAAGAATAGTGGACTACAAATATGACGGAAACAGGTATCAAATTCACTTAAACTATACTATTGTCGGCCCTTCTGTAATTATTTTTAACAGAAGTGGGAAAGTAGTAACAAGTCAATTCCCCGATGTTGTTAAACAAGTTACAGGCTACAACAGAGAGAACGGCTATCCAACAGGATTCAATTGCATTCTTGACGGCGAAATCTACCCTATCAATAGTGACGGCTCTCCCGCACCACATAAGTTAATGGCTACAAGAGTCCACTCAAAGAATAAAGAAGAAGCAGTAAGAAAGGTTGCAGTCAAATGGGTAATATTCGATTGTCTAAAGTTTGACAATAAAGTAATTATGGATTTACCATACAAAGAAAGACTTGAAGTTTTCAAAGACTTACCCGACCAAGCACATAGAATGCCCGAAGATAGTAACACTATTGCATTTTATAATCAAGCAATAAGTGATGGTTTTGAAGGAATCATTGTCAAGGATGCTAATATGAAATATGAACCGGCAAAGCGTTCAGCAGGTTGGGCTAAATATAAACCTCCTAGAATTGAATTGGATGTAGTTATTCTTGGTGCTTGTTATGGAGAAAATTCTAAGTCTTCTGTATTCAGTAGTTTTGATATTGCAGTGAAAGACGGTGATGGTTTTGTCTCTCTAGGTAGAGTCGGTAATGGGTTCACTGATGCTGAATTAGTTTCTTTGACTTCGACACTACGGAAAATAGTAGACGGACATGAAAATAATATGTATCGTTTTCTTCCTAGAAAAGTAATTACTGTTACTGCTGATTTAGTATCTCAAAACAAAGATGGGTCTTTAGGTCTTAGGTTTCCTAGAAAGACTAGACTAAGAGATGACAAGTATGTTCAAGACATTGACACTCTAGAGACAGTAGAGAAACTAATATTCGGGTGAAAGATATGAGAGGAACGGCCAACAAATACATAGAACGGTTTGGGGCCGCTACAACACTCATGTTTCAATTGTTTGATGAAGTAGGTGATGAAGATATTTGGCAAATGAAATATGTCAATGGATTGATGTTGGCTAAGAAAGGAGTCAATACTTTACAAGAAGTGTATGTAGAAACTGGTATTAGGGATGATGTCTTTTTAAAAATAGTTCTAGCAGGTAATCAATCCGAACAAGAAAACAACATCTACAGAAACATAATGATGGGGCTTACTCTTTTCAGTATAGACCACGCTTACATAGGAATGGTTGTTGATGTTTCCTAAAGATGTCTTGATTGGGATTTTTATTTCAAAGGCCGTATTTGAAATACGGTTTTCTAGAAGTGATGAATCTAAAATAGGATATTCAGTGTTGCCTTCAATATGTATTAGAGGTGATGAAAAGTTTCTACTTGACATACAACGAAGCCTGTATCAATATCAAGTAAAGTCTCTTGTCAAACAACAGGAGAGTAAAACAAGACCGAAACCGATTATGAGAATATCGGGTATCAAGAATACAAATAAAGTTATTCAAATGATACCCGATTCATACTCCGACGCAAATAGTAGTCTTAGTGCCTATAAGGGAATTATACTAAGACTTGTAAATAAAGAACACCTTACTCTAGAAGGTTTAGAATCAATAATGAAAATAAGAGGAATTTTAAATGGGATTGACAACGATTAAAAAAGAACGAGCCATAATAATTACCGGCAAACATGGCACAGGTAAAACAACAAAGGCATTAGAAATTATTCCTAATGCTATTGTTTGCTATGCTAATGTCATGGATATTAAAGACCCGTCATCATTACCGATAGACAACGGAATAATAATAGAGGACTTACATTACAAACCTAAGAAAGATGTCATACTAGATGTTCTTAGAAAATACAGAGGTAAGATTGTAATGACGAGTATCAATCAAAAGTCTGTTCCTAGTGAAATAAAAAACATGACTAAGTTTAAAAGAGCAGGTAGTGTTTCACACTTGAGAGATTCAATTAAAGAATTAGCACCAAGAAGTGAAACTCCATATTCATTTGAACGAGATATGTTTTCGTTGGTGGATGCTTACTTGAAAGAAATGGATAGAGAGAAAATAAGACTTTTACTTAAATATAATAATCCACCCGACACTCAAATAATCAATTGGTTGGCTGAAAACCAACACCCTAATAAATTAGTTTTCATTGATAGTGTTGTTAAGCGGAGATGGAACAAGGACTATTTTTTTGAAATGTTGGCCTATAATCATGGAGGTAGAAAGTTTGGAAGACCTAGTATGCCCCACCGTAGAGCCTATTCAAAAATACCTTCTATTTGTAGAAGGCTTGGAATTAAGTCGGGCGGTCATAGACTATTGAAGCAGTTGATTGAAGATGAAGACTTCAAAGAATACGCAAAGAAAAAATTAAACAATGGAGATTGCAGACTTATTGGATTAGGTGAAAAAAGAATACCAAAACCAAGAGTCAAGAAGATTAAACAAATGAACTTAGGTGATTTTTAATGGCGGCAAATGTAGTAGCAATTAGAAAGATGAAAGCCTTCTTGAAAGGTGGGCCTAAGTCTACAGACCAAGTTTATAATCACTTAAATGATGAAATGAAATGGGGAGTTTCGATGTCGGAATTAGGAAGACTTCTAGCGAACCACGCTGAATTAGCGGGAATACAAAACAATACAGGGTATTGGAGGAATAAAAATGAAACACAAGAGAACACAGGCAGTAATAATAAAAATATTAGATGAAGAAAAAGAATTAACGACAGGTGAAATCTATGATAGACTGGTGGCATACGAGTCCACCTCTTCTACTAGAAAGTCAAGGAATGTTCATCTAAATGTAACTATGAATGCTTTAGGCAATATAATGAAAAGAAAGACCTTTCAAAAGGTTGGTTTCACCAATAGAAGTCCAACAGGACATAAGAATAGCCGACAGGCTGTATGGTCTAATAAGGAGGAATAATAATGTTATGGACTGAAAAATATAGACCACAGCGACTAAGTGAAGTTGTAGGACAAGAACACTTTGTAATGGATGCAACGAATTGGGCCGTCAATAAAGAGATGCCTAATGTATTGATTTACGGGGGTTCCGGCACTGGTAAAACTACTGTAGCACTCGCACTAGCAACAAGTATGCTTGGAAAAGATACTGCTAGTAACTTCTTTGAAGTGAATGCTTCGGATGATAGAAGACTAGAAAATGTAAGAACTAGAATAAAAGAGATTGCTCAAAGTGGCAGTATTGGTAATGTTCCTTTCCGAATTATTCTTTTGGATGAGATGGATGGAATGACTAATGATGCTCAAGCGGCACTAAAAAGAATGATGGAACGGTATGCTGATAATATCCGATTCATTATCACATGTAACAACAGAAACAAAATAATATACGCATTACAATCTAGGTGTGCGAATTATCACTTCAAGAGAATCACTTTTGAATTAGTCGAAGAAGTAGTTACAACTATTCTCAAGAGCGAAGGACACCCTATTCCCGAAGAACTAAGACCGTTTATATATGCCTTTGACGGTGACTTAAGACGGACAATCACCGAACTCCAAGCGTCAATCGCTACAGGAAGTCGGCTGAATGTTCAAGTCGAAAAAGGGCTAAAACAATACGAGAAAATAATTATCGAAATAACAAATAAGAATCCAAACGAAGTATTAACAAATCTACATAATCTAATCTATGACGGATTTTCTATCAAAGAAATCTGTATAGGTCTACATGACTTTGTTATTGCATCCGAAATGGATAGTAATACAAAATTAAAATTCCTGCGAGTAATTGGTGAAGGTGAATGGCGTTCTCACAACATGACCCCGAAACTACTCGCTTCATGGATGGTGGGAAATCTCATATAAGGAGGTAAAAAAATATGCAAAACGAAATAAGTAAAGCGGCAGAGAAGTTGGGTATCAGTGTAACTGATGCTCAATCGAAATTTGAAAATATATGTGAAGAGAATAAGGTGTCTACGGACTCCCCTCTAGCGAAAGGCTTGTGGCGAAGTTACGCTTCTCAACAATTGAGAATGATGCGAACTGATAACGCAACCGGAAATACAGAAAAGAAAGGTGGCTTCGGTGACGATGCTTTCGGATTCTTTATTTCCCTTGAAGAACCTAGAGACATGATGGCTTACAACAGAAAGCGAGCGATTGATGAATGGAACCGTGACCCATATAATGCACACCAAACAGGGCTTGTAGCAACAGCCGAGAAGAATGAACAAGGACAATATGTTGTCTCCCGTTATTATGATGGTGAAGAACAAATGAGAACTATGAATAAATTGTCGGATGGGGCAGAATACCTAGAAGATGGCAGTATTATTATTCCTCTTGATTCACAGCAACGCTATCAAAACGGCGGAGAAAACAAGAACTACGGAAAGCCTTTGGCTAGAGAACTAATGCGACGAAGTGGAGTATTCATTGGTAAAGTCGGTGAAGACACAGACTACAAACTCTACTACTTTTCATACAAGAATGACGGAGGAATGCAATTCTCTCCATCTACTTTTGAATGGATTAACATGACAGTAATTAAGGATTCAAACAGAGAAGGCTACATTTACGGATATTCAATGAAGACTCTTGGTAGTCTTTCTTTGAACAGTGAACAAGACCCCGAAGGAGACTTGTTCCGAGATGTTTCTTCTGTTAATGTGTTTGACTTGGCTAGTGGATTAGCGGCTGAAAATGTTGCATCATTGACACTACTTGATGCTAAACATCTTGAATTGCGTGAAAGAGTCGCAGTAGATAGATTCGTTATTACTATGGGAACTGTTTGTAATATGAACATGACTCCAACTTCTAATGGAAACCGTATTTTGAATCTTACTGATTTGAATGCAGACTTCGATTATGACACTGATGGAATGACTACTTGTTGGGTTCCTTCTCACATTAACATTGACTTTGGCATTGGTTCGGAAGTTGTTGTAGTGGGTAGAACTTCTCAACGAGAAGGTGAAGACGGATATGAACCGGCTACAATCAACCTTTCGGGAATCTATGTTACTGAAAGAAAAGGACAAGTAGAGGAAATTGGTGAGGCTAAAGAAGAAGACCTTGATTGGTTTTGATTGAGTAATTCTCATGCCGTGTAAGTGTGGCGGTTGAATGACACTCAAATAGGTGCGAAGCCTATACTCTTAGGAGGTAAAAATATGTTAAGCGTAGCAGATAAAATGATAACAACAGATAGAGCGACAATACCGATAGACAGATTACAACATGTGTCTTATCAGTATTTGACAAACATTGACGGAAAAAAGGAAGTAGAAGTTAAATTATACACAGCACATCCTAGTGTAGTGATACAAACTTGTAGTGCTAAATCTCTAGAAGATTTTCTACATTTCTTAAAATTAGAAAAGATGGGGTTGAGCGATTGAGCGATTCAATTACAATTACTAATTCTTTCGTTGAGAAAGAAGGAACATGGGCAGTGGCTTTTGGTGATGTGGACTTTATTACATGGAAAGAAAACTATGATGATAACACCTATTTCATTAAATTGCACATAGGAACAAAAGAAACAAGACTACAATTAGACTTTGAAGAAGAAGTAGAAGAATTAGTCTCCGCATGGAAAAAATACAAAGGTGAATAAAAATGGATAAGAAAATACAAACGCAAATAGATATTGAAGGGCTTAGAAAGAAACTTCTAAAACAGACTGAACAGCATAAGAATGCACCTAAAAGAATTAAGGTTGGAATTGAAGGTGATGCTAAAACAGGTAAAACAGGATTGGCTATGGATATGACTAAGAAAACATTCTACTTAGATGTTGATAATGGTTCTCGCCCAACTTGGAAAGCAAACCATAATTCTACAGACCGGATTATTATTTACAATCCTGCGGCAACTGATGAAGAAACAGGAGAGTTTCTACCATACCAAACTCAAGGGAATATCCGTTCCTTTATTGCATTGGCTAAAGAAACAGCAAAGACAGAAGAAATTGTTTTTGTTTGGGATGGAGTAGATACATGGCTAGACTATTGCACACTTTACATGACAGGGATGGAAACATCAAGAATGCGACCAATGAAGACTGCTAAACAGCAGGACTGGTTTCATAGAAACCAACCATTTAGAGAAGTAATGAAAGAGGTTGAAGCAATTGATTGCGACCAAATATACATCACTCATACTAAGCCTCCATTTAGAGACGAAACTCCACAGCCCATATGGAATCGTTGGGATTCTCACCTTTGGACTGTTCTACAAACAACTCAAAGAAACACACAGAAAGGCATGGAATACTTTGTTACTGTTAAAAGTAGTAAATACAATCCTTCTCTTCTTGGTAAAAGAGTTTCTTTCCTTTCGGTTAATCGAACAGGAGAAGTAATTTGGACTGGATTTAAAGAACTGAAAGAGGGAAATGTATGAATAAACAACTCAAAAAATTGCCTAAGCATGGTGGATTAGGAGATATTGTATTCACTGAACCCGAAGAAGGAACGGGAGATATTATGTTCTATAGACCTTGTTTGTATCGTTGGAGTGAAAAAAGCCAAGAAGAATATGAGGCTGAAAACGATAGAAGCCATTTTGGATGGTGTGTTTATGGTGCTAATCCTATTTATGGTGCTATGGCTTGGATAGTCAAAGAACAACAGGAGGAAGAATAAATGAAATTTACAATAGATGCAAAAGGGTTTAGAACAGGATTAGAAGACATAATGGGCAGTGGTAAATACGCTCAAAGTGGTGGAGTAAAGTCGGGAGTATTAAGTGAATATACTTACTTAGATTTGAAAGACAATCCTAGCAATACCTCCTTTGGCTTGTTGTCTTTATGGAACGGTGATGGCAGTTACATCAACAAAATAGTTCTTGATGTAACAATACTAGACGACTCTACAAATAATGCAACAGTAAATATCAAAACACTACTGCCTTTCTTGAAGAAAATGTCGGGCGAAATAGAAATAGCAATCCATGATAGAGTAACTATTTCTTCCGCTAATACCAACATTACCTTACCTAGAGTTAATCAACATCCACACCACGAAGTTATTCAAAGACTATATTTAATGGACTTGAACTTAGATGGTGAAATGCCTCAATTTAACGGCAAAGCATTTGAGGGTTCTTTTGACATGGCTACTGCTGATTTTAAAGAAGTAATTAACCAATGTGAATTGATAGGAACAGGTGTCTATAAATTAGATTTTAAAGTAGACGGACAAACATCGAATGAAGTTATGATTTCTTCAAGAGTAGTTGGAGTTAAAGAATATAATACTATAGTAAGTGTAGAAAACGGAAAAGGCTATTCAGCAACGGTGGCTTTCACAGGCCCACTTCATAAGTTCTTCAAAGGAGATACAATTACCTTCTATGTTAAAGACGAGTTCCCTATACTACTAGTTGGAGAAGACCGACTACTAGTTAAGGTTCCTCATATGGAATAGTGATTTTAATGATAATAACAAATAACAATAATAATATTTATCTCTCTTGGAGAGACAACGACGGAAACAAAGTGATTAAGAATGATACTTACAAGCCTTATTTTTATGTTAAAGAAACTGCTAGAGAACCCGCCACTTACAAGGTAACTAAAACAATTACTAGAGACTATGAATATGAGCATGGTGATTGGGTTAATCTAGACGGTGAACAGTTGAAGAAAGTCTATGTGGATATGCCTAAAGACATCTTCAAAGCAAAAGAGAACTTTTCTCAAACCTATGAAGCCGATGTTCCTTTTCACTACCGCTATGCTATAGATGAATTGGAGTCAATACCGGAATACAATATGCGTAAATGGTATTGGGATATGGAATGGCAACAGGGTGGAGAACATGATAACAAAATTACTGCTATTGTTTGCTATGATAATTTTGATAGTCAATTCTATACTTGGACTTGGCAACCCGAAGAAAACAAAGACATAGTGGAACCTAAAGTAGAAGGCTACAATTCTATCTTCTTTATTGAAAATAGTGAAGAAGAAATGATTCGACAATTCTTAATCTCTATGGAACACTGCGACCCCGATATGCTAATTGCATGGTTTGGTCTTAAGTTCGATTTGCCTAAATTACTAGAAAGATGTTGTGCATTAGATATTAACCCATTAGGGATGTCACCATTAGGTGTTGTTGATGGAGTCTATCTAAAAAATGAATCTTGGGTATTTACTAAAGGAGACGGCTACAGCCCAACAGCGCAACCAATCAAAGGTAGAATTACTCTAAATCTAGACTTGGCTTTTGAAAGACAATGGAATGATGCTCAAAGAGGAACACTACCTAGTCTATCATTAGACTATGTTTCAAAGACTTTATTCGGTGAAGGAAAACATACCGAGACTAAGTTTGAAGACCCTAATGAGTTCTACCGTAGAGCATGGATAGAAGACGCTTCGGCATATCTACAGTATGCAATTATAGATGTAGAATTACTTAGAAGGATTGATGAAGAGAACTTTACCTCCGAGGCAATTCTATCTCTACAGCGATTACTAGTAGCACCATTCGACGCTTGTTTCTTTGCATCTAATATGGGTTCAATGTATTTTATGCGTAATGCTTGGTGGAAAGCACCAACAGGTAGTAAGCCTAAACATAAAGTGTGTGAGTCATGTGGCTACAAAAACCCTAATGATAAGAAACTAAAGACATGTAAGAAGTGTAAAGAAAGTCTTTCTTATTCGGGTGCTATGATTTACAACCCATTAGACGAAGGAACAAACGGACTACATTACAATGTAGCGGCGTTTGATTTTGCTGGTCTTTATCCTAGTATGATTATTGCTAGGAATATTTCATTTGAAACAAAGAGTGATGTTGAAACAGTATTTGGTGCTGATTTAAACACACCTCAAAACTTGAGAGAAGAAGAGTATGAGAGAAAAATGCTCTACTACAAAACAGATAAACTTGGTCTATTGCCTAAGTCTCTGTTGGCTTTGAAAGACTTGAGAAACGAATACAAGGCTAATATGAAAGAGGCTAGAAACAATGGAGATAAAGAGCAAACTGCTAAGTGGAATAACAATCAAATGGCTGTCAAGCGACTCATGGCATCCTTCTACGGAATCCTCGCATACAAGGGGTTCGGTTGGGCTGATGTTGATTTAGCGGCTAGCATTACTGCTAGTGCGAGAGAGGCGATTAGACTAGCGGCATTCAAGGCTAAGGAGATGGAAGTATGAAAGAATGTGCTATTTGTAATGAAGAGTTTGAACCGTCAAGAAATAACAGAACTACTGCGAAGTATTGTGGTAAGAAATGTAAGCAAAATGCTGAAAACATAAGAAGGGCTGAAAAAAGAATACCCTTATCTCCAAAGAAATGTTCGGCTTGTAATGAACTGTTTAATCCAAGAGTTAAGTCGCAATTAACCTGTAATCAAACTTGTTACAAAATCCATGTTTCAAACAAACAAAAGAAACACTATTGGAAAGACAAAGACCCCAATAGGGAAATCAAGTGTAAGTTATGTGATAATATGTTTAAGCCTAATACATACGGAAAGTATTGCGGTATCAAATGTCGCAGAAAAGCATATTATACTCCTGCCGCTAAAATGTCTTACTTTCTACATAATGGATTATACAATACAATTAGGAAAGACGCAAAAAGTAATATATGGACTCACTTTAATTTTACAATTGATGAGTTTAGAGAACGCTTTGAGTCTTTATTTACTAAAGGCATGACTTGGGAAAATATGGGTCTTTGGCATATAGACCACATTAAACCAAAAGCCTCTTTTAACCAAGAGGAATTAGCCGACCCAACAAGTGAAGACTTCAAAAAGTGTTGGGCTTTAGAAAACTTACAGCCTTTATGGGCATTAGATAATATAAAGAAAGGCGCAAAGGAGATGAAAATATGAAATGTAAAAAACCATTAAAACACAACCCTCAATTTGAGGCAAAATATCATTGTAAAGCATGTGCTAGAGAAGCCAAAGAAGATGCCTATAATTATCTAGGAGTTGAATAAAATGGGTAGAGGAAAAACCAAAAAATTAAACTCCGAAGTTATGCGAGAAGCAATAATAAGAACATTAGAGGAATTAGATGTGAACAAAGAATATTTAAAGGTAAATCTTTATGACGGAGTTATTACATTATACCAAGAGATTTACAAAGACAAATATGGAAAATATAATTCTCAACTTAGCCATAAAAGTAGTAGTCCTAAAAGGAGAATATCGCAATTCTTTAAGGAAAAAACTTGTAATGAATATGGTTGGAAAACAGTATATAGAAAGAAATACGGTTTTATTGATGGTGCTAGAACCATCTTAAGTAATTTACATAGCCCATATTTAGTGAGGATTAAAAATGAATAAGTATTTTGAAAAGTGGATTGTTGAAGAGATTCAAAAAACTACAGGTGTTTTTACTGCGAGAGAAGTTCTAGATAAGGTAATAGAAAGAAGAGGAAACTCACCCCATGTTGGTGATGCTTATTCGGCCACATGGATTTGTAAGAAACATTCAAAGAGAGTGAGTCGTGGGCGGTTCATAAAGGAGGTGAAAGCATGTATTGTAATACCTGCAATAAAACAGTAAGGATTCTACATCCTAATACAAAAGAATGCCATAGGTGCATGAGTTGGAAAAACAGTAGAAACAGGAGAAATAAAAATGTTTGATTTAGATGAATTGATAGAAGTGCAAAAAGCAACCAATGATACTTTACAAGAATTGTTGGATAATGTGAAAAGAAGTAATAAGATTTTAATGATGGTTAATGCTGTTAATATCGCTACAATACTTACACTGTTGTTGGTGGTATTATGAAGTGGCCTTTGTATGAAGAAGCAGAGTCTTTTTTGTATTGGCTTCATGGAGAAAGCACCATTTTTGAAGCAGTAATGCCATACTACGGGTATTTAGTGTATTTTTTATTCTTAATAGCAATAGGAAAAAATATATTCTACACACCAATAAAACTCTTAGGAAAGAAAAACAAAAAAGAAAACTTTTGGGAACAATACAACACCGGAGGGATTTGAATGGAGGTTGTCTACGGACATACAGACTCTATCTACATCAAAGTAGAGTCTATAGAACAAGCCCATGAAAGCCTAAAAGAGATTAACGACTATGTAAGAGAGTCATTCCCCAACACATTAGAGTTGGATGAACACCCCGTAGTTCTAGAGTTTGAGAAGTATTTTTCTTCTCTAGGAGTTGGCATAACTAAGAATCGAAATGCAGGTTTAATCTCATGGGAGGATGGGGTCTTTTTAGAAGAACCTAAGTTCACTATGACAGGATTTACGGCTAAGAGAATATCCGAAACTCCACTAGCAAAGAGAATACAGACTACTGTATTAGAAATGTGGGTAGAAGGAAAAAGTGAAGATAACATAGTAGATTACTGCCGAGAAGAATACTTGAAAACATTGAATGGTGAAAACCCAATTACAGATGTTGTCAAAAGAAGTCGCTTGAAAGAAAGCAGGTTTTCTCTAAAGTGTTCATGTAACAAAAAGTATAACTTACTTGAGATATATGATGTAGAGTATTGTTCTAAGTGCGCTAAACTGAAAAAACACTTTACTACTTTAGACGGTAAAAGGCCGAGCATAGGTTCCGGTATTGCAGGTATGCTTTACGGACATGAAGAATTGGGTTTCAAATATGACAACTCATATATCTACATGAAAATTATTCCCGAAGGGTTCTATACAAACCCATTAACTAATGAAAGAAAGTCGGCTGAATGGGTTGCAGGAACAACCTTTACAGACTTAGAAAACTTTACTCCCGATTGGGGGCATTATGCCGAACAAGTAATTAGTAAAGCCCAACCTATCTTTGACGCTATGGGTTGGCAAACAATTAAGATAAAAAATAAACAAAAAACATTAGATGAATGGTGGTAAAAATGGATGAATATAAAAATGAAATAGACAGTATGCTTGAATATACATATCAGTGGTTGCCGGAAAACTACAGTGACCCGACAGAACCGATATTGAAAATAACAAAGTCTTCTTTAGGAACTTTTGATTGGTGTCCTAAGAAGTATGATTTTAGTTATCAACAACGATTGCCTCAAGACCAAACCGAGGCTATGCGTAAAGGAACAATAATGCACAATGCTAGAGAAGACTTCTTTAATGACTTTGATATTAAGAAGGCCGAAACAATGAGTGAAGAAGAGATACTAGATTATTGCTCTAGTCTATTCCCTATTGATGACTATTGCGAGGACTACCAAACTATTGCAGTCTTTGAATCTCAAAGGTTTATTGATGCTTTAACAGAAAACAAAACACACGAATATCTACCTGTTTGTAATGAAGGTCTTTTCGATTGCGAGATTACTATTCCTATGGGGCCATACAAGGGAGGTGCTTGGAATAACAATGAAGAGTTTAGTTTAAGTCGAGATTATGTAGTTCATTTACAAGGTATCATTGACAGAGTATTTCAAGAAGGTAATGGCTACATTCCTATGGAGTTTAAGACTGGTGCTTGGAAAGACTACAAAGCAACAGGAATGAGAAAAGAAATGGCTTTCTACAAAATACTAATTGACAATGCTAGTGATTTAGTATTGAGGAATGCAGGTCTTGAACCAAACATTCCTGTAAGTCATTGGTCTTGGTATTATCCAATATCCAACCATATTCACTGCGAGACTTCTAAGAAAAGAAATGAAACTTCTGTAATGAATAATATTGCTAGACTTATTCATTCTTATGAACAGAAGTTATTTGAAACAAAGTTCTACTACAAGACCTGCGCTCATTGTTCTTTCTTTGGGATATGTGATGCGGCACAAGAAGATACATGGGTGTGATTATATGGATAAGATGCAACAAGTTGCTAGAGACGCAATAACAATTCTATTACTTCTTGGCGAACATGACGAAAAAATTAAAGGATATGCTGAAGCCCTGCTCAATAGATTTGAGGTGATTAAATATGAATAGAAAAGTAATAGAAGCATTAGTTAAATCTAGAACATGGTCTTTTGCTGAAATAAGTAATATGAAAACAACGATAGAAACTCTATGTGATGAAATTTACAATGAGTCTAAACTTATTGATAGGTTTGAAATGATTAGAGAAGTAACAATCAACGAAAGATTTGTTGGCTATTCTTTTGAAGACTGTATTAGAGAAGCCACTAAAATAAAACTTAGTGGTGATATAGCCGAAGTAATAACTGAAATGCTAGGAGAAGCAACAATTAGTTTTGATAAAAATGGAGGAAATGAAAATGAAATATCCGAGAGAAGTGTGGGCGGGAAGTCACATAAAGAACGCACCACAGATGAAAAGAAAAATAGTAAGAACAAAAAGTGAATATGTTGAGTTTGTTAAGACTCAAAATAATAGAACCAATGTCTACACTACTGTTTATGATTTTTCACTATTTGCTGAAACTGCAAAGGTTGAGTCTTCTGTTATTCTTGACAGGATATTTTTTGACTTCGATGCACATGAAAGTAATATTGGAGAATCATTAGAAGATTTGAAATTAGTTTTGGGGTATGTAAGGGAATACCAACATACAATTTTCTTTTCGGGTAGAGGGTTTCACTTGTTTGTTTTTGGTGAGAATGCTGAAAGCATTAGAGGCATACAGGCTTTCTTTAGAGAAGTAAAAAACTACTTGGATTCTAAAACCAACAGCAAACATTCTCTTGATGAAAGAGTGGGTCAAACTACTAGATTGAGAAGAGTGCCGAATACTGTAAATCTCGCTAGCGATAGTGGAAACGGAATACCTTATTATTGCATACCGATATTTGAGGATGACATCGAAAGAGGATTAGAACACATACTAGAAACCGCCATGTCGCCTAGACTCATACCTAGACAAGTAGCAGGTAGTGATTTAGTTTCTTGGCCCGATATGCCCCCTATTGAAGTAGTGGGTGACGAAGTAAAGCCTGTTAATGTAGAGGGGAGGCTACCTATTCTACCATGTCTATACAATGCGATTATGGTTGAGAACCCTTCACACATGGCTAGGGTATATTTAGTTTCATGGTATCGGGATTTACTTACTCAAAGACAAGACCTATCTACCAAAGAAAGCAAAGAAAAAGTTTTGAATACTATTGTTGATGAGATTGAAAAGTTGGTTGAATCATCCGATGAAGTATGGCTAGATTGGGATAAAGAAACTACAAGAAAACACGCACGATTCACAGTATTCGGGAATTACAACACCCCAAACTGTAAATCAAAATTGATACCCGAAGGGTATTGTGTCGGGAAATGTTGGCGTTACCCCGACTACTTAGATAAGGAGGAATAAAAATGAAAAAATATGAAGAAAAAATATGGAATGAAATGATAACCGGCCCGTCTTATTTTGACGATGATGAAGAATCAAAGTTTGAACCTGCCGAATGTTTGATAGAACATGAGAATTGGGTTATTTGTATGGAGGGTAGAAGAGTCTATTGGAAGTTTAATGATTTTATGATGGGTGCATTTACATTCAAGCCTAAAACTTGGACTGATAAAGGAAACGAGTTTCCTCAATTTTGGCCTCAATGGTTAATTTTTAGATTCATCGGACATGTATGGGGCTACCATGAAGATAATAAGAAAGACTTGAAACCTCTAGTGGAGTGGGCGACTGATGCTAATAATAGACAGTAGAGAAAAGAAAGGCTCTAAATTAGTAGACTTAGTGGAGACTAAGGCTACCTCACTTTCAATCCCTTATGAAAAAAAGTGGATTGAAGTTGGAGACTATGTTTATGATGATGTATGTTTTGAAGCAAAGTCATCAATAGACTTTCTAGGCTCGGTTCTTTCTAAAAGAATATGGACT
>Ga0208666_1000478_pt1 | contig 19017 bp, 11 predicted proteins | sample 5B_taG_FD_184078 | JGI IMG/M metagenome (GOLD analysis project Ga0208666, IMG submission 184078) | Marine viral communities from the Subarctic Pacific Ocean - 5B_ETSP_OMZ_AT15132_CsCl metaG (SPAdes) (version 2) | ecosystem: Environmental > Aquatic > Marine > Oceanic | place: Pacific Ocean...
AGATCATTCGCTTTGGTCAGAGAGGAGCCAGTACAGCTGGGAAGCCAAAGGCTGGAGAGAGCGCTCGCATGAAGGCAAAGCGCAAGTCGTTCAAGGCACGACACAGAAAAAATATTGCTAAAGGACCATCCAGTGCTGCGTACTGGGCCAATAAAGTAAAGTGGTAATGAATGCTGTTAAGTACAACAAGGGCGGTAAGCTCAAAGTTAGCTCTGCTACGAAGTCTGTTCCAGCACCTTCTGGTTTTCACTGGATGGTGGATCGGGGTAGATACTTCCTTATGAAAGGAGATTACAAGCCACATCCTGGCGCTGTTAAAGAAGCTAAGTTCAAACTCGTCAGTCACCCCAAATCATGAGGGCGAAGAAGAAGTTTAACGCCAAGTATACCCGTGGCAGCTCTAACGTAGGCAAGAGAAAAAAGCTCATGGCTGAAATCGCTGCTATCTATAAGAAGCATAGAGGCACTAAGTCAAAGAGAAAGAAGAAAGGTTTCCCTCCAGCCGTGGCTGCACGACTCAAGAAACTAATGGCTCAAAGAGATAAGATATGAAGGCTAAAAAGAAAGAATACAAAAAGGGAGGCAAGTTCCCTGATTTGACTGGTGACGGAAAAGTAACCAGAGCCGACGTCCTCAAGGGCCGTGGCGTATTCAAGGCTGGCGGCAAGGTTGAAACCTACAAGAAGGGTGGAATGGCTGGACTGTCTGCGGCGCAAAAAGAAGTGTACCGTAGAGGCCTGGCTGCGTATATGTCTTCTGGCAACAGACCCAAGGTGTCTCAACACGCCTGGGCAATGGCTAGAGTAAAAAGCGACTTCGGAAAGAAAGAAGCAGCTAAGATCCGCGCAAAGAAGGGCAAGAAAAAATAATTGTTACTTTTGTATTTAAATTAAATTCTAATGGAAGAAAATAATCAACCACTGGAGCAATCTGTAGCTCCTGAACAAAATGACGGAATTACTTTTCTTAACGAAGAAGAGGGAAGAGAAGCTTTGGCTCAAGAGGCATCCGAAAGTGTGGAGCAGCAGGAGACCCCTGAACAGCTTACACCAGAGGCTACTCAACAGCCAGAGCAACCATTACAAAACGATGTAGATCAACCTGTGGCTTCGCAGCCAGAGGATGAGACACAATATAGCCCGCAAGATGTAGAGGGGGCAGTGTTGGAGTTTCTTAGCGAAAGGCTTGGAAGAGACATTGCATCTTTAGACGACTTAACGGCACAACAGCAGGAGCAAAGAGAGCTCGACGAACGTATTTCTGTGATTGCGGATTTTGTCGAAAAGACAGGCCGCGCACCACAGGACTGGTTTATTTACCAGCAGTTGAACCCTTCCGAAATGGATGATATGACTGCTATCCAGGTGCAAATGGCATCTGACTATCCAAACCTGTCCCAAGAAGAAATCGGTCTGTTGCTCTCTAGTAAGTATAAAACCGATCCAGATCTGCACTCAGAAGACGAGGTTCGACTTTCGCAACTGCAAATGAAGATTGACGCAGAGAATGCGCGTAAGGGTATTGATGAGATGCGATTGCAGTATCAGGCCCCAGAACGCCAAGCTCAAGAGGAGACTTCATTGATTGATGACGACTGGGTTTCGAATATGCAGAACGAATTGTCTGCCCTGGATGGGATTGATTTCGATCTCGGAAATGGCAACACTTTTACGTTCGGTATGGACGAAACTTATAAGGGTCAGCTCGCTGAGAAAAACGCTCGCCTTGACGAGTTCTTTGATCCTTACGTGCGTGAGGACGGGAGTTGGGATTACGATATGCTGAATATGCATAGAGCTGTAATTGATAACGTTGACAGAATTGTCCAGTCTGTTTACAGGCAGGGCATGTCCGACGGTCAAAGAGGCATCGTGCAGAACGCAGCAAACGCTAGCCCTACATCTCCGAATCAAGGGAATGCACAACCCGCTGGCGATCCTCTCGCTCAGCAACTGAGAGAAGCTCTCGGACTAAGATAGAGGAATTTTATAACAGAAAAAAATAAGAAAATATGGCAATTTCAAATGCAACTGCGGATACAGCCCTGGGTGGGTTGTCGTATGCTAACGCACCGCAGAAATACACGACGCTGGATCAGCTCGTGGACGGAACAAGAGAGGACGTAAGAGATATTTACGCCGCTATTTACGGAGACCAAGGTCTCTCTGGTTTGGTAGAAGTAATCGGAGCTAAGAAGACTGCTGGTACAGCGGATGAGGCTGTATGGTACGAAGAGGGCCACCTCGGTCGTGTCATCACCACCGCGTCGGATGCAGTCACGCACATCGATGGTGCGGCCACAGCTGGCGACGATGCCGCAGCCAAAAACGCTTCGGCTGTTCGCGTGAGCGACGTAATCATGAGGGCTGATGCGGTTGTGTTGATCACAACTGTTGGCGCCACAATTACGGGTGTAAATATGACTGACGGATCAGCTGCTACGATTGCTGATGGAGACTGGTCTGTAATCGGTAACGCTTACGCTCAAGGTACAGATCAGCCTTCTTCTCCGTTCCAGAACAGAATCACAAGAAGATCTAATCCTTACACAATCGTTAAGGAGAGCTACCACGTAACTGGTTCACAGGCAACCAACGTAGGCTACGTGAACGTAGGCGGTCAGACCTTGTGGTACTTGAAGGGTGAGCTTGACGCTCGTCGTAAGTTCATGAACATGCGTGAAGCTATGATGGTCTTCGGCAAGAAGAACAACTTGGCTAACAATACCTTCGGTGGAGGCGTTCCTGCTTCTGAGGGTTACGTTCAGGCTGTAAGCGCAAGAGGTACCGTTTCTGACACTTTGGCTGATGCAACTGATACCGAGGGATTCGGATCAGCTTTCGATGCGATTATCATTGCTGCTGATAAGCAGGGCTTGCCAGCTGAAAACGCTTTGTACGTGAATAGAGGGTTGTCTATCGACTTCGATAACTTCGTTGCTACTTCTGGCGTAGGCGGTACTGGACCAGCTATGAATTCTTTCGGTGCTTTCAACAACAGCGCTGACATGGCGATCACGATGGGCTTTAAGTCATTCACTCGTGGTGGTTACACTTTCCACAAGCACGACTGGAAGCTCTTGAACGATGAGAAGTACGGTGCAGGCAGCACTGTTAACGGTGCAATCATTCCTTTGTCTATCATCGTTGATGCTAAGACTGGAAACCGTCACCACTCATTGGAGATGAACTACAAGTCTGCTGGCAGCTACTCACGCGAATTGGAGCACTGGGTAGAAGGCGGTAACGTATTGGGTTACAACACTGGCGGTGAGGACTTGGCTAAGTTCCACTACCGTTCAGAGTGCAACTTGTGCGTTCGCGGTGCAAACCAGCACGTATTGTTCGTTGACTAATACTTGACACAGGATATAACCGAGGGGAGGAAACTCCCTTCGGTTATACTTTTCTTTTATCTAATTCAATTAATATGACTAATCAAACAGCAAAGCGTGGTCGCCCACGCAAAACAGAGCCACAGGCGGCTCAAGAAGTAGCAACCAAGACTAAAGCCCAATCCGCTAGAGAAAAGGCTGTTCAGGACTACTATGAAAAAACACCAAGACATTACGAAGCGATCAACTACAAAGGCGTGGTGTACATGCTAAAAAGCTCTGACGTTTCGGTTTTTGACAAGGAGAAAGGTGGTGTTGTTACCCTTCGATATTGCGCTGGAGAAAACAGCCCCTATAAGGACGATCAGGCCACAGCCTCTACAGCTACACCAGTTGTGTTTAAAAACGGGAATCTTTTTGTCCGTCCCGATCAACCAAACTTGGCTAAATTCCTTGACAAACATCCTGGAAATGAAGCAAACGGGGGAAATAAGTTTCGACTAATCGATAATAAAAAGAAGGCTAAAGATATTATCGACAAAGAGTTTGAGGTTGTTGACGCTTTAGTTCTCATTCGAACGAAACCCACCGATGACATTCTTTCTGTAGCCACATCATTAGGATACAACACAGATAGACTCATGGACGAGATCAAGCATGACCTCACGGTTTACGCAAAGAAGAACCCTAAGGTGTTTATCGAGATGTTTGATGACCCCGCCACAAAGGTTAAGTCACACGTAAAGCAGGCGCTCTCTTTCGGGATAATTAGCGACAAGGGGGGATATGTTAGATGGACGGACACAAATAATCACATCATTGCGGTCCCAGAGGGGAAAGACTCAATGGACGTATTTACGAGATACTGCCTTACAGAGACTGGAGCTCCCGTATACGAGGAGATAAAGAGACAGCTGTAACGGCGACACCATATATCACTGAGAAAGCCTCCGAATGGGGGCTTTTTCTTTTTCGTATATTTGCTTCATGGCACAAGCAAAAGGAGCTAGCATATCTTTGGTTCACGACACGCTTATAGATCTGGCTAATAAAGACCAGCAGGGGTTCGTGTCTGACGCTGAGTTTAACAACTTTGCGCAGATTGCTCAGCTTAATGTATACAACCGCCTCTTTGATGAACTCAAAGACGCGAAAAGACTGTCTCGCGCTGGTTTTAACCCTATGCGCGACAAGTCTCGGATCAAGAGAATTGAAGAGGACCTGTCTTATTTCTCAAGGAAGGAACCAATTACTAGGTCTAACGGGGTCTTCGACAAACCAGAAGATTTATCCCGCATCATCAGCTTGTCTACTGCTGGTAGCATTCTACTGGATCAGTCAACCAAAAAGTCCATTGAGCTTTGCTACGACGAGGAGAAGATTGAGAGAATACTCATCAGCAACCTTAGCGCTCCAGACGAAGACTTTCCAGTAGCGTTGGTATCCGACAGCATTCATGTGTTCCCCACTTCGATCAATAAGGTTGAGCTGAGGTACTACAAATTACCTCAAGGAAGGGTTGGCAGTGATGGGGCCAGAACCTCTACTCAGCCAACCTATGTAGCGACTGGCGCTCCAGTTGATTTTGAATTGCCAGAACACTACGCGGCTGATTTAATTTATGAGATTGCCAAGATGGTTGGGATTAACCTCAGGGACGCAGATGTAGTGACCTACGCCAACGGAGAGGTTGCCAGTAACAGACAAGCAGAGACATTCTAATGGCTAGAAACACAGTACCACTTAATCAGATCATTAACGACTTCATCATTACGATGGGGGATGACGACTACGCAGGCGGTGCTTCTGACACGCAAATCAGGACGCATGCGCTTCGTGGCATTCGAGAAATGGGGTTCGATATGTCGAGGAAAATAAGATCCTTGAAGCTGGGCGTGAACAGCAGCAATAGCACTGTTGAGCTTCCAGACGATTTCGTTGATTGGAGTAAGGTTGGAGTTGTCGGTGCTGACGGAATTGTCTATGTACTTGGCGAAAACAAGAATATTAACTACTCACAGTCTTACGCTAACTCAAGTGGCGAAAAGGTGAATCTGGTAGCCAACGCTGTTGACTCAGACGGTGACGGTGTTTACGACAGAGTGGATTCAAAGACTAGCACTGCTAGTGGGTCTCCATCTAGTTCTGACGATTTGTCTCAGGGTGTAAATTCCCACGTATTTAGAAACTACGCATACGGCAAATCAAACGCCCTTTATGGGGTGGGCGGCGGACACTATTACGGTCAGTTCCGCGTCAACCTAGATCAGAACAGAATTGAACTGGGAATCAATAGCGGGATTGGCGAAGTAGTGATTGAGTATGTAGCAGATGAAGCTCGATCTAAAAACCCTTCCGTACACGTATATGCAGAGGAAGCCTTGATGTCGTACATGTATTATAAGATCATCGAGCGCAAGGCTTCTGTCCCAGCCAACGAGAAGGCTAGGGCAAGACAAGAGTACTACAACGAGCGCAGAAAAGCGAACTCTCGCATCAAGTCCTTTACGAAAGAGGAGGCGCTGAAGACGATTAGAAAGAACTACAAGCAAGCACCTAAGTTCTGATGCCTATTGACAAGATTATACCACGCTTCCTTGTCAGCGATGAGGACGAGCGTTTATTGAAGGAGGGCGCTATGACGGACGCTCTCAACGTCACCATATCTGAGGATGGCGACGGTACCGAAGGCATTATAAAGAATGTCAAGGGAACTACTGCTGCCCTGTGTGCTGACGAAAATCAGTTTGACGTAATAAACTCCACTAAGACCATTGGTCAGGTTTCTGATCCACAGCTTGGGTTTATATACTACTTCTGTGTTAGTTCATCAGGTACAGCAGATGCAATCTATCAATACAACACAAAGAGCTCTATTAATGACGGCCTAGCCGCAAACTCATACAGGGCGATTATCGAGAGTAATGATTTAAATTTTGACCCTTCTGGTTTTGTAAAGGCGGACGTACTTAACGTGGTTATTGACGGCTCTGTAAACAGCCTTCTTTATTTTACGGATGACAGAAACGCGCCAAGAAAGATAAACGTTCAAAGGGCTGTGGACGGCGATTATAGTGGGGTTTCTGGATCTGTTTTCAAAGAGCAAGTATCCGTCATAAAAGCAGCAAACAACAGATTCCCTACTGTGTCCTTTGAGACAGACACCAACGTGATTCAAAATAATTTTGCTGAAGACACGTTTCAGTTTGCAACTCAAAACATATTTCAGGACGGAGAAGAGTCCGCTATATCGCCTTACTCCGAGATCGCTGTATCCAAGGTACTTTTTTTAAATGCCATGGAGACGGACGGATTTGCTGTAAGCCCATACATTGATAATGTTTGTCTAGTGGGGTTGGAGTTGGGCGTTCACCCCCCAGATCTAAAAGAGGTTAGGCTGTTAGCAAGGAGGGGTAACTCAGGCGCTTTTTTTGTCGTCGATCAATTTAACCCAAACCAAGAACTTTCCAGACACATTGCTGGCGCCGACGTAACTGTATACAGCCCCGATTCAGAAACGTACAAGTTTTACAATAACACTCTTGGTGCTGCGGTTGATCCGACGATTGTAAACAAGCTTTACGACAACGTACCCCTTGTAGCTAAAGGCCAGGCTCTTTCTGGCAATAGATTGATGTACTCAAACTATAAAGAGGGCTTTGATAATGTGGTTACGGACGTCACACTAACAGTAAATTATTCTTCCCTGTCAAATAAGGATGAGAATTTTATTGTTTCCGCTGATGCGGCCAGTATTATTAGTCAGAATAACAACAATAATATTTCTGTAGATGTTGATTTATTGGCTGGTGGTTCTTTTGATTCTTTGCAAGTTGGCTCTGCAACTAAGGCCACTATTGTTCCGAGCGGAACCCTTATAGAGCTAGAGTTTACGTGGGGTGGTGACGATAGGGATATAAACGTGGCTGAGGGTATTGTCGGCGGAGGGGCGTTAAACATCACTGGAAATGTCATCTCAAGTCCGCTTGTGGCTGGATACCAGATGTCTAATGTTACTGTCAAGTCATCAAGCCCCCTTAATTTAGCTTATGCCGACGGTCAGGCTACGAAAGCTATATCCATAAAGTACGTAGTGTCTCAGGACCAAACGATAGAAGATATAGGCTCGGCCCTTTCTGATGCCCTTACAGGAAAGCAAATAGAATACGAGTATACAGTAAACGAAACCCTGGCCCCAGATCCTGAAAGCTTTGACAACTCTAATTATGACAGCTGGAGCGGAGTTACCTTGACTGGAGATATAATGGCTACTTTTGATTTTTCTGACACTCAGGTAATCGATTCTGTTGGTTCTTACGGCTTCACCATAAATCCTAAGCTGTCGAATGTTAGGTCATTGGGCGCAGCAGGCGGCACCACAATTTCTGCGATTGACAATATTGCGAACGCAAATCCTGTTTTTTTTGCTAATCCAGAGGCACTCACTAACATTCTTGCTCCGTCTTCTCAAACGGGCAACTTTGGCTACACTACAGCTGGGCTAAACGCAAGTAGCTTTGTTACCTCGCCTTCTGCTTCTGCTAGGATCACTCAATCTCAGCCAACATTCAAATCTGGAAGCACACACAGCTTTGGTATAGTTTATTACGATGAGTTCAACAGGTCGGGCTTTGTTAATGAGCTTGGTTCTTGCTACGTAAAAAGCATAAACGAAAGAAAAAATTCTGACCCAGCCATAGAGGAACTGGGTCCAGCTTCTGTGGAAATAACATTCGCTCACAACCCGCCATTATGGGCTGAGAGGTATCAGATAGTTTATGCAGGACCAGACAGCATGGACGATTATATCCAATACACTACTGGTCCAGCTTTTGTCGCCACTTCGGAGCTAAGGGACACGAATTCTCCTCACAATCATTTGACGGACATTGAAAACAAAAGACTGTATGTTTCTTTAAGCAACTTAGATAGCTATGTTGAGGAGAAAAATACATCTAGGCAGTATTCTTATACTAAGGGGGATCGGTTGCGACTTATAAGCCGCAGGTCAGACGACAACTCTGCTGACGCTTATCCGACAGCTACCGATGGATCTCAAATTGAATTTGAAGTTGTGGATGTAGTGATTCTTTCAGCCTCGACATCTCCCGATGATGCTACTGAGCCAATTCAGATAGTTAGGGAAGACAATAGCTCCGTTGACGATAAATACAAGGGTACCTTCCTTGTTCTTGAGGCGTCTAGGATAAATGGGGGTGAAACTGATTCTGAGTCCAATGTTGTTAGGTATACTGGTTTTGACTGGGGGGACGTAAGCGGCTTTGATTTGACTACTGGAACGGATAGTACCACTGGCGATACCACCATTAATCACTGGGGTAAACAAACCGTTGTTGAAATATACACCCCGAAGAAGACCACCTCAGAAAAGGTATATTATGAGATAGGTCACGGTGCCAGATGCGGATCCAGGAGGGGCGAAAACGTAAACAAGCATGGGGTTTCCATTACAATTACAAATGGTGATTCATGGATTAGACCAGTCCCCTGCAAGACAGCCCTTCACGTTGATGATCTTGACGATGATATACAAGGGATTATAGAAGATGGCGGCACATTTAGCGCATGGGAAGCCAGAGATTTTTATGATCAGTATGGATATAAAACTCTTTTCGTAGAGAGCAATACGCTTTCCGATAGATTCCCATCTAGGATCTGGAGTCAAGGAAGGGCTCATGTTCCATTCGAAAAATCTAAAGAACAGCGGAGGCTAAACGGAATCACCTACAGCGACGCATACGTAGAGGATGTTTCTAATCTTTCTCTTTCGTCTTTCAATCCTTCCTTGGCTAACTTCTCGTCTTTAGATGCTAAGTACGGGGCTATTGACTACATAGGAAACTACAATGACAATTTGGTTTCCCTGCAAGAAAACAAGCTCGCTCTCATACCCGTAAATAAAAACATATTGGAGTATGCCAGCGGCAGCGCAGACGTTTCTATATCCGCCAATGTAATTAATCAAGAAAGATATTCTGCTGGCGATTATGGTAGTGACGGGCATCCAGAAGCTGTTCTGATCCAGGACGGATCTGTTTATTTCGTTGATAAATCAAGGCAGGCTGTATGTGCCCTTACAGGCGGTCAGTTGGTTCCTATCTCCGAGAAGAGTATGTCTTCTTTCTTTGAGCGATTCTTCGACACCGATAATGATAGGTATGTTAGCGGATATGACCCCAGAGACAACATATACTACATAACAGCTTTGGGAGGGACTACCCCAGAGACTGTGGGTTATGATGCTTCTAGGGGTGCATGGCAAAGTAGATATAGTTTTACGCCCGATATCTATTCGAATCAAAACAACATGCTGTATAGCGCTAAACATGTATCTGTTACTGACGCTTTGGATACTATATTTTATAAGCACGACAACACAACAGACTACAACACCTTCTATGGGACTGCGGAATCGTCAACGGTACAAGTGGTTTCTAAGCTGTCGCCTTCTCGCGTCAAGGTCTTCAATTCCATATCGTATGAGGGTGACTCTGACGCTTGGGAGATGTCTACGGGGGCTACTACCAACCTGAATCAGACGTCTGGGACCATTCATGACGCCGCTGATATTATAAACACGCCAAAGTTTATAGAGAAAGAGGGCGGGTATTACGCCGCTATGTCGAAAGCAACTGACCATAAATATTATTTTGTGGGGACTATTGCCGTCGGAGGCGCAAGTAATTCTAGTCTCGTCGTTACGCTGTCTGATATATCAAGGATTGATAGGTTTCCTTTCTTTACGACTGGCGCGAGTGTTTTTACGTCTGACGATGGAGAAACATTTGCTGATAATGTTATCGGAAGTAGGGTTATTACCGCTTTTGATTTAGCTGCAAAGACTATAACTCTTAACGATGAGCCTGCGGGTGCAGCTGACAACAAAAAGGTTTACGTCCAGGTTCAAACTAACGGGGACGCCCTGAGGGGGAACTTCGCTAAAATTACCCTAACCAACAGCTCAACTACTAAGCACGAGCTATACTGCATCAACACTCACATTACGGATTCTAAGTCACATCACCCCTTAGGCCAATAATAACTATATTTGTAAAATGCCAATAGACCCAGTAACACTATCTCTGCTCGCCAAAGGCGCTGGTAAGCTTCTTGGAAAGATTGGTCCTGCGGTAGGTTCTGCCCTGGGCGCTAGATCGGCAGCCAAAGCCTTAGAGCAAGACCCAGAAGAAATAGCCCAACAGTACGCAGACCTTAAGGCAAACATGCCTCAGTACGGCGTGGGTAGCGCGTTCAACGAGTACCTGGCTATGTCCAAGCAAGATCCAGCTGCTGATATGCAGCGTCAGATCGCTGCTGAGCAGGAAGCATCCAGCATCGGTGCATTGAAGGCTGGAGGTGCCAAGGCGTTGCTCGGAGGGCTTGGGGCTTCTCAAAGGCAGGCAGCTAGACAAAGAATGGGTATCGAGGCTGACTCAGCGAAGAGACAGCAGTCCGCGCTTGCAGCTTATGGAGCTCAGCAGCAGAGAGTTCAGGATATGAATACTGGCATGGAGCAGAGACTTTTACAAAGTCAGTTTGCAGCCGAGCGCGGGGCAGAGCAGTATAACCGCCAGCTAGAAGCACAGAAGAAGCAAGCCACGGGTCAGGCCTTGGGGGCTATCGCTGGGCAGTTCGGTAAGGGCAACTTTAAGGATTTGAATTTTGGGGTAAAAGATGCCCCAGTAAATTATAACACAGATAGTATAGCTAGCCTGGTAAGTCAAGGATTAGCGTCATACGCGACCCCAGATGCTGGTTACGGAACAGTAACTGATTTTGGTGATGAGTACGTCGATCCAATTACATCGATAATGGGTAACCTTCAGTTCAATGAAGATGGCGGAATGATAACCAAGGGTGCTTTCTCTCACGAGACAAACCCAATCGACATCATGCAAGACGGAGCTAAGGTTGGCGAGATGACTGGAGGAGAGGCCATCCTGAATCCAGACCAGCAAAATAAGGTGGCGAAACAATCACCGTACTTCCGCAAGCTTATGCGTGAGTTCGCAATGAGAAATAGAAAATGATTGAGTACCCAATGCCAGGCCAGGTTCCAGACCTTTTCAAAGGGTTTAGAGAGGAGCTGGCTAACATAGAGAAGGTAGAGCAGCAAGAGCAGCAGAGAGCCCTTAAGATGGCCTCTATGATTGAGCAGGCTGACCAGTCCACTATGTTTGGTGGAGACTACTCTGAGGCGCAGCAGATGGCGCAGTGGATGACTGAGCATTTAGATGATTTTGCTGATAGCACTGAAGGGATGATTGAATTCCAGCAGATGGCGCAACAGCTTAATAACTTCATTGACGCCTCAGAAGCATACAAAAAGCAGAACGTAGGCACTGCTGCTGGAGGTGCTGCTCAGGGAACTTGGAACGGGACCACTCAGAGGCTCGCTGGGGTGGATCCATACGAATCAAAAGGATTCAGAGACACGAGGACCCAGCAGGACTACGAGATGGCCTACATGGGCCTGAATCAGGGTAGAAAGCTCCAGTACGACGAGCAGGGCAGACCAATGCTGTCCCAGCGCGGGAGGGTAGAAAACCCGTTTATGCCGCAGCTTGAGGAGCTGGAGTTCGAAGGCGGGTTTGAGTGGATGGAGGCGAACGCAAAGGGCCACAGATTCCCAGATGGTGAGAAAGACGCCAAGGCGTGGCTGGAAAGAAAAGCTCAAGACCCTAAGCTCAAAACTAAGATTGCAAGAGCGTGGAAAAAAGAATCCACGAATCCAAAGCCGATTGAAGAGCTGCTTGATGACGACACATTCATGGAGGCCGCTTTGCAAGAGTTCTACAATGACGCTCTTGCTTCTTACAAGTCTCATTCTGGAGACCCAAAGCCAGAGAAAGTAGACGAGGACAAAACTCCTATCGGAAGATTCAACAAGCTTACTACTGGTGAATTTAGAATTGATTACATGCCTAAAACATCTGTGGGTAGACTTGACTCACAAGATCAGCAGGGAATGGGACCAAATGAGCCGCTAGCCCCTTTGACCACTGGATTTGACACCTTCTACGAGTTGAGAAAACCAATCTCAACTATGAACCTCGGAGAGGGAAAGAAGATAGTCGGATTCAATATTGATGGTCTTGGTAAGATGTACCTGGCTGTCCAGCAACCAGTAGCTGTGTCTGGAGAGGAAACGTTGAGTGATGATGCTGGAGGAACAGAGATAGTGGTCATGGAGGTAGAGGCTGGATCACCACTTGAGGCAACTATGGACAGGTATGTAGACCTTGACTTGCGGCAAATTCTTAAGAATCAGTCTGAGGCCAGGATGCAGGAGACGGAGCCTGAACGTATGAGCGCAGGGGAAATGGGTGCCACGGTTGGTGAATTATTCGATCAGGACACCACGGAGTACAAAAAAGGAGGGTTATTTAGTAGATTCTTCGGGCTGGGATAAGCTAATCCCCCATTCCTTATATTTGTAGCATGGATGAACAGCAACTCCAAGGCTACATTGATTCGGCAAGAAGAGGCAATCTTACAGGTAAATCTGCGGCTAGATATTTTGAATTATCTGGCCTGACTGGAAGCGATTTCGAAACAGCAATGTCTGCTATGCCAGCAGACGTAGATCCTAACGCTTTTATTGAGGAGCCAGAGACTAGGGAGAGAGACCCCTACGCGGGCTTTACGCCCATGGAGGAGGAAGAGTCCAGAGATATCTTTAACTCCGACCTAAACATTATACAGCCTGACCTCTTCAACAAAACCGAAGAAGAAGCTGTAAACTTTCTGCGCAATAAATACAACAGATATGGATTCCAGTTCGAGGAGTCTGTTCCTGGTCTAGACTTCATTAATGTAACCGCTCCAAATGGGGAGTCTCAGAGGGTGGCCTTTGGTCTTCCTGGCATGCCTCGATCAGCTCAAGAAAGTCTTGTGTCCTTCATGAATACCAACATGATCGAAGACACCAAGAAGATAAACGAGCTGGCTAAGGCCAACTATTTAGACACTACGATATTCGATGATCAGGAAGGCATCCGATCAGAGGCAAAGGGAGTGGAGGACGAGGCCCAAAAGATACAAGAAGGTCTCAAGGCTTACAGAAGCTTACAGATTCAGCTGTCCATGGCCGAGTCAAAGGGTAATCAACAGGATGTAGATCGTCTTAGCAGCGAGCTCAGAGATATGAAGCAAGACCTGCAAAATCAGCAGGGGGCGCTTACTGATAGGTCCGACGCTTTTCAGGAAAACGTTGGAAGGTACTACGCTAACAATCAGGAGCAAGGGAGCGACTTTGGCGCTTTTACTTCTTTTCTACTTGGAAGGGGTGTCGAAAACGTGGTTGAGGGTATTACCGAGCTAGCGATTCTAGGCTCTAGAGCCCAGGTAAACCCAGCGATCTATACTTCTAGTAAAGTCAGGGAGCTTGAATTAAAGGAGGCTAGAGAAAAATCTGATTTTACAGATTGGGGTAGCTGGGTTCAACAGCTTGCTGGCGTTTCCGACGAGAAGATGGATGAGTTCTCTCAAAGAAACCTATTTACTCAAGTGGTTTCAGGCGTGGGAGAATCGTTAGCCTCATTTGCCAGCCCTTCAAAATACTTCAACATACTTGCTTTGACTGGTCAAACACTGAAGCAATGGGAGAAGATGACTTCAGGTCCAGAATGGGACGACGTGTCAGAAAACAAGAAGGCTGCTTTTGCCGTTCCTTTCATTGTTACGCAGGTGGCTTTAGAGAGATTTGGTTTTAAAAACATTAAGGGCATAAATAACCTTTCTGCTAGAATTCTAAGCAGGGTGTTTGGTAAGTCTGTTGGTAGGCTGACGCCCAAGACGCTTGCAGAACTCGTAGAGCAAGATATTAAGAGCGCCCTAGGCAGGGCTGGTGTTGTTTCTGGAAACGCATTCTTGGCTGAGGCTGAGACGGGTGCCCTTCAGGAGATCTCCTCCGAAGCCCTGAAACAGCTTTACAACAAGTTTGGAGACACGGAGTTTGACGTAACAGAGAGCTTTAAAGAGTTTGCATCTCAAGTGGCTACGTCGGCGCTCCACGAGGGTCTTGGTGGGTTTATGCTCGGATCTAGGGCTGCGTTTAAAGCCTCTAGAACGAGTTTCTCAGACGAAGATATGATGGCGTTAAACCTCCTGAGAGATGACGCTGTAATGCAGATCAGAGAGATTAACAGAAAGAAAAATTCTGTTCTGGGGGGTGTGACCCAATCTGAATTAAAAGCAGAGGCCGAAAACGACAGGGTTCTAAACCAAATCGTAAAGCAGATACCTGCTGATGCCAGCATATCAACGCAGAAGCAGCTGTTTAGAAAGCTGCAAAGAGAAGCTGGACTGAAGGATGAGATCTCTAAAAATGGCGCTAGAATGTCTTCTAGAGAGGCAGCAGAGCTAAAGAAGGTCCAGAGCGAGATCGAGGATATTGGTAAGAACTACGAGAAGCTCACTCCAGAGCAGAAAGAGGCAGAGATGCGAGAAATCGTACAGCCTATCACTCCTACTGGAGGCGTAACCGTAGAGACAGCCACGGGAGAAAAGATCACCATTGAGCCTGAGGATGTAACGCAGGAAGAAGACGCTAAAAACTACCAGGCTGAGGTTGTCCAGCTAGACATGTTTGATGAGGCTGTTGCTGAGGGCTCTGACCCAACTAGCGAAGAGGGGGCTCAACAACAGATTACAGAAGAAGCTGACGTTTCTGATTTTGCAGAGGTTAAGATTTCTGAGGCCACCACAGAATCTATGGGGGAGGCTGGCTTCTCTACTGAGTTCCAATCACTTGTCTCTAAGGTCAGATCTTCAGTGGGCGAAAACATCTCAAGATCGGGCGATGACAAGCTGATTAATCACAAGACTAACGCCTCTATCATGGAGGTCGTTAGACGTGTTGACCCAGAGGAGGCATCAAAGCTTCAGTTTGGTGATTTCGTATTCGGATTTGTTATCAGACCCGCTGATGGCCCTCAAGAAATCCACCTCTTGGACACAAACAGCGCAGAGTTTACGGACCAGGTAAAAGAAGCTGCAAGAAAGCTCGGCGTTTCATACAAGGTCGCTTCGGCTGTTGACCTGGTTACAGAGGAGGTTGTAACACACTACATGCTGCAAGACTTTTTTGGGCCTGATGGGACCAAGAGAGAGGAGTTTTATGGAGAACTAACCAAACTTGCCGAGTCAAACCCCGCCTTAAAAAGGCTTATCGAGCAAACAGAAGCTGAGTATTCTGACGCGCCTGAAGCCAAACAACAAGAAGAGGTTATTGCTGCTTTCTTCAAGGATTATGTAAAGTCTCCGTCCAGCTACAGAAATATCTGGCAGAGAATCGCCGACTGGTGGAATAACTTCTTTGCTGGAAAGCGCGTGATCAACTCTGAGTCTGATTTGATGAGCGTGGCTAGAAACGTCAACAACATCGTTTCTGGAGTTTCAGTAGATGTACAGGCGCCACAAGCACAGCCTCAGGAAGGGGATACTTCTTTCGCTAAGACGTCTGGGTTTAACTATCTGCAAAACGAGACGATTTACTACGACTTCGACAGGCAGTCTGGAGTTCAGTATAACGACTGGGTTAGAGACACCTCAAGCAGGTCTACTCCGAAGAAGATAAAGGTGAGTGATTACAATCACTTCAGGAACTGGTACAACAAGATGACTGCCAATGGCAAGTTTCCTGGTATCATTTCAAACATGTACTTTATGAAGGATGGCAAGAGACAGGCCATCAATCCGCCCAAGCCTAGGCTAGACAGGGACGGAAATCTTGTTGAGATGAAGCGCATCCCAACAGTTGGTGATTTAAGGGCGAAGAGATCGCAGGATTACAGTCAGGCTCTATCTGAGGAAAGACGCCAGTATTCTGCAATGCTGAACGAGCTTGGAGAGCTCTGGAGAAACTCTAGATTCGCCAACGACACGTTGTTGACTCATTTCCACCCTGAGAAGCACCCTAACCTAAGAAGAGGATACCAAGACTTCGAGGGCCTGATTATCGCAAAGAAAAACCTCTTGGCGGCTATTGATTCAGACATAACGGCTGAGCAGCTTAAAGAGATGAGGGGTAAGGGCAACTTCATTGATAAGGCCAAGTTCCCTGAGGTCTTCAACATGAGCGGCATGACCAGGATCTCAGATGCAGGGGAAGCTGGCGGTGAGATCAAAGACCTGAACTCCAGGGGCGATGATATTGTGTTCGGTAAGACGAGCGGGTCTCGTAAGAGAACCACTGTAGACAGATATGAGAGTGCCGTCGTTAAAGGTTATAACAAAAGGCTTGGCAAGGAAAGGAAAGATCTTGTAATATCCGAAAAGAAAAAAGAGCTTCAAGACGTAAAGGACGTCAAGGTTAGCTCTATGAAGAGGGTAGAAAACCTAGAGGATGCTATTGAGGGTAGGCCGACCTGGGTTATATACTTTGATCAAGGCGGGAACATAACTTTTAAACCCCCTGGCTCTAAGACTAGAAAGATCTCCGCTGGTGGCATCAAGGAACTCCATTTAAGCCAAACTAAAGCAAAATCTTTGGGCGGACCAGTTCAAGCCTTCAGTCATTCTGATACCAAATCCGCCAACGTATCGGCCGCACTGACCGACAGATTTAGATTTATTTTTCTTTCTGAAACACCACCCGACTACGAGGCTAAGGAGTTACAGATAGATGGAAAGCCATACTTTGAAAATCAACAACAGGTAGATACCCTGCACAAAAAACTAAAAGAAAGTAATGGCGAGGTCGCTATCGCTATTGCCGTAAACGATTCTGGCCCCGTGGTTGACAGGCCTGGGTTTGTGGCGGATCAATTAAAAGCCCTGCTTGATGCTGCCAAGAATAATCCTAGCCTTCAGCAAGCAATACTTGAAACCTTTAATAATAACGCTAAAGGAATTAGGCCGAGGGGTGTCAGCAAGGATAAAAGAGAAGAAGCAGAAAAGATTTTGCGTGAGGCCAATATAAGTGCTGACTCTGGCCTTACTGGTAAGATTAAGCGTGACGAAGACCTTGACTTACAGATTGCTTCTTTTGAGGAACTAAAGAAATTATTGGTATACTTGAGATCCAGCCTCGGCGAGTTTGAAGGCAACAGAAGGATTGCAGAACTTGTTAATCTTTTTGCGGTTCAAGGAACGGAGCCATATCCAGGCTTTCTTACGAAGGCTCAGGCTAAAAAAATGCTTATTGATCCAGACCTTTATGTTGACGGTAAATTCGCCAATTCTGGAGACATAATGGCCGTAAGCATCCTCGACCTTAACGAGGTTGCTGTGGAGCAGACCAGAAGCGGTCTGAAAACTACAGTTCAGACAGACGAAAAATCAAACTTTAAATATTCTATTTCTGGAGGTAAGGAGGTTATCATGATAGATAATGTCGTAAACGTCAAAGACATCCAGGTACTAGCAACCAGCGAGGAGGAAAAAAATAGAATTAAAGTAAGGGGTCTAGGAAAAGGGGCTGGCGGTACACAGGGCATAATGTCGGTTTTGTACTCAAAAGCCACTGGAAGAGTTGCTTCAAAAGCTGTGCAGTCAGCTGGCAGAAAAGGCGTCTCCATGAATCAGATCGTTCAGTCCATGGGCAAAGCCTCTGAGGTTGAGCGAGTTTTATTGCAGAGCCTCATCAAGAAGTTCCCAGACAGCGACTTCATCCCGCTAGAGGATCTTGACCAGTTCTTCGAAGGCAAGATGCTACAGCCTCTTGAGGAAGAAAAAAATCACGCTAACTACGGATTGGACAGACTGCTCGGTAGAAGCTACCGTCAGGCAAAAGCTGTTACGATTCCATTTATTGGCGATGAAGAAATCTACGGGACTGCGGGGATCTTCGAAGATCACTTCGGTTTCCCTGTGCATGCGCACCTCAGAATCTTCACTCACCCGAACGACCCAGGGGTTCTCTATGTGTCTGAGATTCAATCTGATACATATCAGAAAGGGTTGGATGAAGCTTATGATGGTACTATAACTGAAGAGATAATTATTGAGGATTATGCTTCTGACGAGGTTGACGTATCCGTTCAGAATCTGCCCTTCCTCAAGTACATCTTAGAGAACTACGATCAATACAGGACGCTCATTCTTGTTGCTGCTGGGGGTAGAGATAACGCAATTCAAGCAAATTGGTGGGATGACGTACTTAAGCAGGTCGAGATAGTACCAGAGGGCAGGCTTGGTGACGCCCCCAACATGGAGAGCTTGTTGAGCAACGCGGTAGCCAATGATCCTAACTTCAACGTAAGAGCATTTAGAATTCTGTTGAGGCAATACGCCCTATCTAACCTCAAGGCTCCGATTGACTCTACTCAGAAACAGATTGACGAGATCATAAACGATCACTTCAATAAGTATCCATATGTACAGCCAGGGGAGAAAAATGATCTTGGGAACTTCTCCAAGGATTTGGTTATCAGTATTGACTACATGGCTGATACCGTTTCTGATATTGCTTTGGGTGAAGAGCTCATAGACATGACCCCTGAAGAGCGAATGAAGGTTTACGATGGGGCTGTAGAGGCCGTAGAAAAGCACAGAAACAAAGAGAAAGAAGAGAAGATAGAGGCCATTCCTTCTGCAAAGGCTTCTTGGGAAAAGCAATTGATGCGATATGCAATCAAACAGGCCCAAGAAAACGGACAAACAGTAGTTAGATTCCCAACGGAAAAGACAGCTGCTGATATCCAGTGGTGGGACGCGAG
>Ga0208666_1000479_pt1 | contig 19015 bp, 21 predicted proteins | sample 5B_taG_FD_184078 | JGI IMG/M metagenome (GOLD analysis project Ga0208666, IMG submission 184078) | Marine viral communities from the Subarctic Pacific Ocean - 5B_ETSP_OMZ_AT15132_CsCl metaG (SPAdes) (version 2) | ecosystem: Environmental > Aquatic > Marine > Oceanic | place: Pacific Ocean...
TGTTGATTCGGCCAACACCTCATTATAATTTTTTGCAATCTTTAATGTTTTTTGTGGTGTTATATTATTTAGTGAAAGACCATGTAATTTACCTTCCCAATCTGGTTGTAAAACCAAAATCATATAATTCTTATCACTATCATCTTTTTTGTATCTCATCTTAACAACCATACCCCTCTCTAATTTATTAGATGTTATTATTTTAGGGTCTGATGTTCTTGTTAGATGTGTACTATAGTAATTTGCCATTATTAAACTTTTTTAAGTTTTGGTAATTTCAGTTTTTGTACTTCTGTAGGTTGGTCTACTTTTTTAAGTTTTGGTAATTTCAATCCAACAGATACTGGTTTTTGACCGATGACACCATCACGTAATAAATGCTCTAACTTATCAATCATACTATCAAATGAAAATCCATTCTTTATAGTGGTTTTGTATTTTTTAGATTGTGAAAGATACTTTTTATAGTTTTTCTTTACATCCAACATAAACCCACTTGCCTCATCATAATTAATAGTAAACCACTTTGATTCTTTAAGTAAGAACTCATTAGCCGCAGATTTATGAACATCCTCTAACTTACCACCCACTACACAATGATAATTTGGATTTATAAAATCCATATGACCTGACCAACCAGATACTATTATAGGTTTACCACCAACACAAGCTTCTAATAATGGTCTACCAAAACCCTCACCTCTTGTGAATGATACATGACATTTTACTTTTGGATGATTGTATAATGCGTTCATTTCCCAATCGGTAAGTGTTGAATGTAACAGGTATATATTTGGTAGTTTATCAGATTTAATACTATCCTTTATACCTTGTATCATTTTTTTGATATTTGTTCTATCCACAACTGATGTAGATGCTCCACTTGTTTTTAAGATTAGTGCTGGTGGATTTGGTTTATCTTTGAATGTACGTAAAAAGGTATCAATTAAACCACCAACATTTTTTCTATCTTGTTTAAATTCACCATTCAACCAATGACCTACAAATAGATAACAAAACTTCTCTTTTACATTTCTCATTACCTCTTTGATTCTCACCTCTTCACTACGGTCATCATTATATACATCTAAATCAACACCCTCAAACAGAACCTCAACTGGTTTTTCACATTTTAACTTACCGATTAACTGACCTGTATTACTATCCTTTTTATCAAATACAGTTTTTTGTATTATATCCTTTGTAAAATTGGATGAAACTAATGTTAAGTCCATACGATTAATACCCTCTAAACAAGTGTGTGGCATTATAGTTGTTTCAACTCCTGCAGTAACACCAATGTTAAAATCACCAACTGCTTGAAATTCATTTGGTACTGTAATCTGTATCCAAACATTAGGTTTTTGATTTAGATTCTGTACGATAAGTTTTGATATTAAATCATCATCCTCACCCTCTTTAAGAGCATCCATAGCCGTATTACCCCATCTTTGAGATAATATTCTAATATCCCAATCAGGTTTACACTCAATCAAAGCCCTAACGAAATCTCTACTACGAGCTCCATAACCACTTCGTGTTGCGATTGGACAACTAACTACACATAACTTTTTTATACCTTGCATAAAACTATCTCATTTTTTGGTTTCCAATTTTTAAATGCACTTTCCATTGATTCTACGAAAAGTCTACCCATATTTTTAGAACTCATATTTGAATCTATTGAGTTAGCGAAAGATGAACCTTTCAATCCACATTTTGTTCTCTCATCAACATCCATCACATACCACTCATATAATCTATTAGCAACATCTTCATAATTACATCTATCATCAAATATATATGGAGTAGCAGGTGAACCTTGAAGAGAACGATTAGATGGCCATACTGGTTTTACCCAATCACCCCATGATAAACTTGGGTTTGTTTCCCACTTTCTAAAATTGTGTAATGACCCCAACTCTATGTAATCATCAGCGGTAATGAACTCTGAATTATCTAATCTTGGATGTTGATTCCATTTGAATCCACATTGGTCTTGTAGACCACCAGTTACATTTACAACGATAGGTGTTCCTGCTTTGATTGATTCACAAGTTGCAAGTCCAAACCCCTCGTTGGATGCCATATTCACAGTTACATCTGCTAAGTTATACAACAGATTCAATCCATCAGTATCGTATTTCATATTAGTAAATACCACCTCATAGTCTGGACATATGTTTTTAATAACCTCTGGCAAATCTGTACCATTAGTATCCACCATCTGTGTATGTAATAATAAACAACATTCCTTAGCTTGGTCTTTTGTTAAATCATCACAAAATTGTTTGTAAGCTAATATCACATCACCTGGATTCTTTCTACGTATGTTTCGGTTGTTATATAACACCACAAACTTTTTATCAGAGATACCTAATTCACTTTTGAGTTTTAGAACATCAGAGTATTTTGTATCATCTTTAGATATTGGATAGAACTTTTCAGATACACCATGTGGTACATATTTGATTTGCCAATCTTCATAATGTTCTCCAAACTTTTTCAATACTCGTTTGTTTATACCATACGTTTGTTTTGATATAGCCATCAATAAGTCACAACTTGCGTAGAATGGAGCGTTCCATTGTGGGTCTGGTAAATCATCCCAAATATTGTAGTAGAATATTGGAACGTGTCTACGGATTTCATCTTCCATAGCATATAACCACCCCCAAAAACGTGGGTCTGTAAAGTGTAAGATTGCATCAATGTTCTCACCTGCAATCATATTACGAACCATATCGGGATTACCATAACCACTTACTGGTATAAGTTTTACACTAGCATCTTGAACACCTGTTTCCTTTTTAACATCATCAGATATATCAAAAAACTTACCCTCATCAGGATGTTTCACTGCCCCACCTATCTGTACCCAATCGTACTTGTGGACTGTATTTAAAATGATTTCTTTAGATACTGTGGCTATACCACTATGTAACCTAAAATCATCTGATAGTAATAGTATCTTTTTCTTTCTACTCATACGTAACTTATTTTAATATAAATATTGTTTTTAATTTAATCAATGTAAATACACAACGGTTTTACCAAATCTTTTTAGTAACTTCTCAAAGTGCTTTTTCTCAGATGGTATGATACCACCAAAGTAGAATATTTTATCTGAATGTTTTACAATACAATCGTATTGATGTAGTTTTTGTGTTGGGTGAAATGGTCTACCATAGTAGTCATCAGTCATACCACTATATAGATTTTTTTGAGTATGTGCTGGATTGTATTCTGTGTATCTCAATCCAAAATCAATAGCATACTTTTTAACATACTTCTCACATCCTTGTACGTTACCTCTTGTTATTATGTTACAATTTTCACCAAATTTATTTTTAATGTTAAATATAAAATCACGAATATCCCTAACACCCTCATACTTTACTGAACCAATCAATGCTATATTCATATTGTTATAATAGTTACTTGATTTAAATGAATTTGTTTTGTATGTATGTTTTGATGTAACTCTTTTCAATTTTTTTATCCTATACATTATGTCTATTTTCCTTTGGGCATTTTTCGTAATCTGTTTTGAATGGACACCATTTACAGTTCTTTTTGTTTTTACCCGCCATAGCTGGAAATTTAGAATCTGTTCTATAACTACCATCCTCATTAAATGAATTTCTAATGAAATCCTCAAAACTTGTTGTTATATTTTTCATTGTTATAGAACCATTAGCGGGTGTAAACTGTTGTACACGTTTAGCTTCATACATCATACCCTCACTAATCTTTCGTCTAACAATGAAATACTTCACATCAATCCTATCAATTGGATAACCATATTGTTGAGATAAGAACTTTTTATACAACACCAACTGAGCCGTTTTGGTTTTATCTGCTTTCTGCCATTTATTCCAACCTCGTGTTGATGTTTTGATATCCCAAATAACCAACTTATTTTGGTAAGTATCCTCAAACACTAAATCTAAGAAACCTCTAATATATACATTATGTGATTCCATAGCCTTAGCGTATATAGGTAACTCTATACCAACTAAATTAAGATTCTTAGTGTTAAAGTAATCTACTCTGTTTCTGATTATAAAGTTTAGTATTTCAATACCATCCTCTAAAAACTCTTCCATCTGAGATGGATTACTAAATTCTACAGATGTATCTTCTCTCATCTTCTTATACTCAACAACCATATGTTCGTATAACATCTTACCCAAATCTAATTTGGAAGCTTCTTCGATAGAGTTGTTATATAAAGTATATAACCATTCTTGCAGAACTTCGTGCATAGCTGTACCGAAAACCAAATGTATGGATGGGTCGAATGTTCGGAATCCATCCATATAGTTCAACTTCCATTGATGTGGACAGTTGGCATACATCGTATATTGTGAATACGATACTTTTGTATCATTTGGTTTTGGTTCTTTAACACCAAAAGTAAATACATTACTTATCTTTGATTCTTTCATAACTATAATATACGAATTTTATCTGATAAATCCAAATGTATTTGATATTATTTTTGTGGTGTATACAGATTATATTTCACAGTTATTTCATCATCAGCGACTATATCATTAACTGTACGTAAACTTAACCTACCAGTATCATCTTCATGTAGTTTACAATTTGGAGTATCACTATGATTTATAAAACCACCAAGTGGTGTTCTTATGTAACCATTTTCATAGTAACAATTTGGTATATGTGTCAATCCTAAATCAACACCACTATCTATATTTTGTATTGCGAAAAGACCTAATCCTTCAATTTTAGATTGACCAATAGTTAAACTATCGGGTAATGGTCTGTATGTTTTACTCATTTTCCCCATTTTTTGTTTTGAACAAGTTGGCATATAATTCCATAAACTGATAGGTCTTGAAATGTATCATCAATAGATTCACTCACCTCATCAGGCTGACCCATTATAACCATTTGTTTGAGTCTTTGTATTTTATCATTCATTCTGAACCAAAGGCCTGTTAGCGATAACTTTACATCATCATCGGTTTGTAGTGATGTACCAACTGATATATTATGTGGGCCATAGTTTCGTTGTTTCTTACAAAACGTTTCATACTGCATCAGCATTATTCTCTTATATTCATCACAAGTTTTAGGATAGTTCTTTTCACAATACTCAATTGCAGATATCTCTTTATCAGATTTATTAACTACACGTTCACCAGTATACTGTACTTTGGTTTTTGATTCTCTTATGTTATCCATTGATTTGTTTTTTGTGAACTGTTTTATCAAAATATTTAGTTAAGGTATTTATTCTATCATCAGCATCCACTAAAGTTTTTAGAGCCTCTTCAGCATTGTTATAAAAATCAGTTGTGGAATGGTCACCAATACCAGAGTATGCCTTTGCGATAGAACCAACTGGATGATTAGATAATAAATCCAATGTTAGTAAAGCTTTAGACTTATCAGATTGAGCTGATGCCATTAACATTTCATACAATTCTTTTTTCATTTTAATAGTTTTTTAGCTTCTTTTTTTGTTTTACCATATTTCATTAAAATATCTACCACTTGGTCTTTTGATAGTATTTCTAAATATTGCTTTACCTCACTCTGTGAAACACCATACCATTGTGATAGATACCATAACATCTCTTTATTATATTTATCAGCCTTTTTACCTTTTATGTATTTATCAAAACTTCGTTTTTTAGGTAGAAAGTCTAAGTATAATTTGTAGACATCTTTTGGTTTTAAAGTACCTATCGTGTATTGTTGTAACTCATTTATTATAGGTAGTAAATCCATGTTCATACTTAACCATCTGTTGATGATAAATGGTGAAAATGATTTCTTATCCATCTCTGATAGAGATTCCCACGATTGTTTCTTTTCCTTTATACCACTTAGGTGTTGGAATATGGTTTTTGCTTTTTTACTCATACTTATTATGTTTTACCCAAACTCTTTTTAGGATATGGTAATATTTCATATTTGTTTTTAAGATTATTAATCAATTCTTTTCTATGCCGTTTACTGTTTGGTAGTAGGTAAATATATCTATGCTTTTGAACCACTTTCCTAAACTCTATGTTTGGGTACTTATATAATATTTGATTATGGTTTCGTGTACCAAATGTATCGGATGTTGTTCTTGGATGCTTCCACTTACCATCAACTTTGTATTGGTATCCACCTGTTTTATCAGTTAATCCACAATAATACCAATTGGTGGCTTGATATATAGTACCAACATGCCCATGTGATGGGTCAGCGAAACTAACCAGACAATCGATTTCTGTATGTTCTTTTTTAATACGTCTTATGGCTGACCCAATTATGTATGATTCTACATTTTTACCAGCCCAATCAAATGAATATAAACGCTGTAATTCCCAATAATTAGGAGATGGTAGTGCATTTTTCATTTTTGGTGTTCCAGAACTACCAAATGTTATAACCGCGTTCAATTTATTATCTATATAACACCCCAAAATAAATTCAGCAGGTGGCCATACTCTTGCATAATGGCGTTTAACAACAATTTCTTTCGCAACTTGTCGTGATATTTCTTGTATTTGGATACGGTTCTTATCAAAACATAGCATTTCAACTTTAGTATTTGGGCTACCTTTCCAAAATTCCATTATGGTAACATTTCTTTTGGTAGGAATCGTTCAGCTACTTCACCACAATCAGCACATCTAACTACTGGTATTGGTAATATAGATTTTTGACCACTTGGTGATTGAACTGCTGGTACTTCTTTAAACATTGTAACCTCTGTAAAAAATATACTACCACAGTTATTACATTCAACTGTAGGTAATTTTGTAGGGTCTAACTGCATTTTTGCTTGTGGTTGTTGTTGATTACCCATACCAATAACTTTTCCTTTACTCATAATTTATCCTTTTATGTCAACTAATATTTGTAATAACATAGACATTACATTGATTTCCTTATCAACTACTGATGCATCTTTGTATTGTGCTTCTGCTATTGTTAAAATTGTATTACCAACTCTACTACCACCATAAGTATCCACTTCATCATATAAAAATCTATAGAATGGTGTAAAATCCTTAACTTTGGAATCTGCTATAATCTGACGTATGTTTGTAAAAGATGTTTTAACATCATCCTTACTCATCAATTCAATTTTAACATCATCCATATAGTTTGCTTGGATAGTTGATGTTTTATCAATTTTCATTACACCACCAACAACTTGTCTTTGGGCGGCATTTAGAACTCGTCTAATATCAGGATATCCACTATTAACCAAAACTGCTATATCACCCATCACATACTCAACATTCTCGGTTTTCAATATATCAGCTAGACGTATAGCCACCTCTTTTTTAGATGGTGGTGTTATCGAAAATGTCTGACATCTACTTTGTATTGGGTCAATAATTTTCTCTACATAATTACAAGTTAGTATAAATCTTGTAGTTTTAGAAAATGTTTCCATCAAATTACGAAGTGCCGCTTGAGCATTTGGAGTAAGATAATCTGACTCATCTAATATAATAACTTTCCATTTACGGAAACCCATTGATGATGCGAAACCTCTAATCTTATCCCTTACAGCATCAACTGAGTTTTCATCCGATGCATTTACATACATAACATCACAATCAATCTGATTGGTTATGATTTTAGCAAGAGTTGTTTTACCAGTTCCAGCTTGTCCATATAAGAGTAGATGTGGTACATCCTCATTTTCTATGTAGATTTTTACCTTTTCAATTATGTGCTCATTACCAACATAACCATCTAACGTATCGGGTCTGTATTTCTCAACCCATAATGTGTTTTCTTTTGTTTGTATCATCTTCCAACTTCTTTTAAATAATTATTTTTCATTTGTTCCCAACTCATACCAATACCATCTATATAATATAAATGTTCAGGTTTTAATCTATTTTCTGAATGTAATTTAGTGTATCTTCTTATTGCTTTTTTCTTCCACCACTTACTTATATTATCTACACCATCAGCAAACTTTTTCTTCATAACCAAATCAGATTCAGGTATATCATCTCTTAAAAATTCACAACCATTATCATACATCATAGCGAGATATACACCTCGCTTAAACCCATGATGATATTGTGATTGTTTGATACCACATTCTTTGAATATCCTACTTAGGATTTTTTGTTTGATACCACTAACAGGTCCACTAGCAACGCCCATACTTTCACCATTACGAATTCTTTCATTAGTTATAGCAGTTGTATACCAATCTGAACGATTTTCTTTCAACCATTGATGCCAAGGGTCATAAAATTTATCATCAGGTTTTATCGATATTTTACCAGCTGATTCACCTAATGTCTTATAGTGTGGTATTCCATTGTATTGTGAATGTATTCCATACAAAGATGTAGTACCTACTGCTATGAGAGTTTGACCATACTTTTTCTTCCAATAATCCCTAATAGTTGGCGCTGTAGCCATCATAGCTATCAACTTACCACCTAAAAAATTATAACCGAGTGGTTGTGTACATACTATAGTAGATGCTATTGTTGTATGATTGAGTTTACCTTTTTTAAATTTATCATCTTTAGTCCACCCAATATACTTGTCACGTACACCCAATGATGTTACATCAGATGCTAAGGATATTTGACCTAATAACTTACCGGTCTTTCTATCCTTAACATTGATTTTAACATTACGACCTGGATTTGCAACAAAACCCATAGTATGAATCATTTTTCTAATGTAAGTCCACTTAGTAGAATTCCTAGCACCCTCAACGATTTCAACATAAGGTTCTATCTCTTGTATCTCTTTGATAGTTTGTTCCAAATTATTAATATCTGTAGGTGTCCATTGGACATCATATAACTCAGCGATTTGGGATTTGTTTTTAATCATGGATTCCTCTTGTAGTTCAACCCACTTTTTATAAAGTGTTTGTTCCTCAACTGTCATACTAGCGAGATAATCCATATTTGTAATCAAATCTCTTTTCTGAGTATCAAAATCAAATTCTGGCTTGGCTGGTTCTGTATCCCAAAAACTCATAGATTTACTATTTCAATTCTACTAAATAATATTCACTTTCGATTTCATCTGTTTTAAAACCAATGTGAGCTAACCCCTTTGATGATATTTTGAGATTACCTGACTTAGCACCTCTATTTGAAGACAAAATTTCCTTTAGGTATCTAGCTGAAAATGATATTGGTTGGACATCACTATTACACTTACAATCAACGTTAATAGATATTCTATTAGTGTTTAATGTACTATAACCCAATATGATTTTACCATTACCATCTTTACACTCAAAAGTAAATGTATCAGATTCACTAAGTGCTCCTTTTGATTTGATAAACTTAGATGTAAATTCATCATCTAATGAAATTTCAACATCAAAATCAGGTAAAGTTTTTAATGGTGGAACTACTGGTATAACTGATAAATCAGCCAACATATAGTTTACAGATGTATTAGTATCGGAAAACTTAATATAAGCATCAGCTGATTCAATTTTTACACTTGTCTGTAGTACACCTAATAAAGATTTAAGTTGTGATGTGGTGTATATACCATATTCACCATTTGGAAATTCACCACTTTTAGAAGATACTGTACCTAATAAAGTTTTATCATCAGAGATAAAGTTAACATTCATAGATTTATCATCAGATTGAATTTTGACCGATTCTATCTCACCATTGAGATTATATCTACTAATAAAATTGTCAATAATTTGTTTGTGCATAATTTTTAATTTTGTGAAAAATAAATTTATTATCTAATATACTAAAATATTTTGAATTATCCTATTTTTTAGGGTAATTTTTTTTTAAAATCCGAAAAATTGTGAAGCTTTTTGTATGTTTGGATTTGGTTTATCCCATCCCATAGCGTTATAAAAATCATCCAACTTATTATCAAGTTCGTTTTGCCAAAGTAAGTCATAATCAATATATGTTTTTACTAAATCCAAAACCTCAGGTGGGTCATTGTAACCTGTTAATCCAACTGAATCTAATCCTAATGGATTATTTTTAAGATACACCCACTTTATCTTATCACCATCTTTCATAGGTTCATACTTATATGGTACTTCATAGTATTTTAATAAGTGATTATAAGTTATGGCGGCCTTTACATGAGCTGGTGTACCTTTTTTAAATTCACCTAAAGTTTGATTCTTGAACTGATACTTAGTCATATTCTTTACAGCTGAGTTTTTTGCGATATCCACAAAGTTTCGGTCAGACATACCATCTTTGTAATTAATGATTTTATCATCTATTATATCATTATCAACACCTTTCAGAATATCCATCAAAACGGTAGACATCACCTCTTTGAAGTAAGTTGGAAATGAACTACGTTTTACATCCAATCCTTTTACATCTAACTTATCACAATTTACACTATTATCATTTATAATCCATTGAGCATATCTTTTCTTTGATACCCAAAATCCACCTTTGGCGATTGTTTCTTGTTTGATATCAAATCTGTGGTCTTCTACATTAAACAGTTTTTTAGCCATTACATCATACACCATATTGATATGGTCTTGTACCTCTTTTGCTACTGATAGAATTGCTGGAATCATTTGTTCATCTGAGTTTTCATCAATTTCAGGATTCCGAGCTTTTACCAAAGGTGCGGCCTCATAAAATACTGAATCAGTATCTGTATACACATTATAATCGGCTTCCTTACCAATGTTCTTTACATAATATTGATTAGCAATCATCTCAGTAGTTTTGATTACTGTTTGACCTGTTAGTGTTACAGCCTCTGCATTATCAATATCATAGAATCTAAACGCAGGTAATCCTAATACACCATAAAGAGAGTTTAACATAATCTTTTGTACTAACTGTCTCTGATGGTAAAACTTATATAATTCATCATTCCCAGCCTTACCATGTTTCTTCATTAGGTTTTTATATTCAACCCTCTTACTAAACCAAACATCTAATATCTCTGGTATTACACCCACTCGTTCTTTAGTATACATCACACCATTTGAAGCCACACTAAGATTCATTTTATTTATGAAATCATTGAATTCACCAATATTCATTGATGGTAGTGTTTCTCTATTTACATCGGTAATTACATATGATTCCATTTGATTTTTCATATGTTTTTCGGCCGAGTAGTTGTGAATTTTACCCACTTTTGTTTCTGGACTTATACCTAATGTCATAATGATAGATGGGTATAGTGATGTTAAATCTAAATCATACACCCACTTGTAAAGACCAGGTTTTGGTTCTTTAACATAAGCACCTGTAAATTTATTATTCTCATCCTCTTCTCGGTTTCTTCTCAATGGTTTATTAGGTGCTACTCTACCACTCCTTCTCAAAAATGTTAAAATAGCACCCTCTAACCATTTTGATGAAAATAAAAAGTCTTCATAGAATACATGACCCGCATGACATATTGCTTGTGCTAACTGAATGAATTGTAATTTTCTATCCATATCAACAACTAACTCAACATCCACTAAGTTGTATTCAATAAACTTCTCAATATCATCTCTAAACAATTGGTCTAAGTTACCATCATACTCAATCTTACCTCTACCTAATTCTTTTCTTGCTACAGTATCCAATCTGTAATTTGGTAGTTGAGTATATGTAAAGTTTTTGTAAAGAGCAATGTAATCTAAGGCAGATACACCAGCGATAATATATCGTTTACGGTACTTATTCCAATGAACCTTACCAATTGGTGATAATCTGTTAGCTATTGTAGTGCCAAATAAAACTTTTAAACGGTTGTATAAATATGTAACATCGAAAAAATCTATGTTCCAACCTGTAATGATACTTGGTGATATTTCCTGCCAACTCGTGACAAAGGCCATCAGTAAATCCTTTTCAGTATGAAATGACCGAACCTTAGCACCCTTTATAGTTTTGTTTATTTCAGTTCCTTGACTAACAACATATACATAGTAATCATCTGTAGCTGAATCATGGAATGCAACTGATGTAATTTCGTTCTGAGCCTCTTGAATATTAGGTAGTCCACTATTCATTTCTACCTCAATATCAAAAGTCATTGTTACGTGTCCATCTGATATTTCATCTGAATCACCATATTCATCAATTAGAAATCTTGTTACCTCATTTACATCTGATTCATACAATTTTAGATTATCTTCATTTCTCCAAAATGTTATCTTTTTTAAACGTTCACCATATATAGATTCGTAAGCCCCATTACCATCTCTGACATAGGCATACTTACGATACTTTTTTGTAAAGTATCCTTTCTTATCATCCCAAACATGGATGATGTTTTTATCTTTTTCAAAATATACGTTCTGATACATTATTTAAATTCGGTTCTTAAATTTTTTATGAAATTGTTATCAATATCCCAACTTTTGAGTTGCGTTTCCCATAGTAAAGATTGTGCTATTTTAGTTACATCTGGTCTTTCTATTTCACCATCTAATAATTTTATTACCATTTCTTTGAACTCTTTCTTACCATCATATAATAATGGATAATTTTCACCCACCATTTCAGGATAACAGAATCCATTTGGTAGTAAATATGGTACACCCCTACTTAACCCATCGGTAGCGCTCATACTCCAAGCTGAATAACCTTGAAAACATCCAACTCCAAAGTGTGCTTTTGATATCTGATTTAGATATACTTCTCTATCAGCGTGTCCAATGTACTTAGTATATGGTTTACCTATTTCTTTTAGAGTAGTGTAAACTTTGAAATCTTGCCGTTCTGAATACAACTCATCCATAGTTTCAAAAAACCATTTAGAACCAGTATAAACACTCTCTCTATGATTAAATAAAATTGTTTTTTCATCATAACCATTTGATGGAGTAGCTGAATCACAACCCAAATACCAAGGTTGAATAATCTTATCTAATTTTTCAATAATATGTGGTTGGAAATCTTTAGATGCATTTTTAAGAATAACACTTTTTTGATAGTTTGAGTTTACACCACATACTTTCATTTGTAATATACCTCTGATGTTATTCCAAAACGAATTCTCAGTTCTTGCTCCATTATCAGGTATTTCACTCCAATGGCAATATCCAATAATCGGTTGTAATTTGTTATAGATTCGAGTGATAACATAATTGTTAGTCCACTCAGGAAGATGTGACCAAATCAAATTAAATTTTGATTCTTCCTTTTCTATAAGTTTATCAAAAAATCTATATGGATAATCCACCCTCATCTTAGGTGGAAATGGTTCAATGATATCCATCTTTCGTAAAGTAACATTTGGATAATCGAACCCATTAATAATGCCAGGATGGTTATGGTGTCCGCCAGGATATGGCAAAATCCATTCCCACTCTTTTCCTATTTTGGTATTATCTAAAAAAGATTTGAACACCAATAGGAATGAATCTCTATTGATGTCCTTTACTTGTCCAAAATTTGTGTAGTTAGGTATTACTAATACTTTCATATAATTATAGTCCTTTTAAAACTGAGGTTAGATACGATGCTGAACAATTATTAATTGTAACTTTAGCTAACTTATATTCTATGTTAACCGATGTGGATGTTGAATCATTATCAAAATTAGCTTTACCATAGTTACTACTCATTGTAGTGATTTGTACATTATCCACACTATATTCTTTTACAGATGAATCAATTCTATCAACTGATGGTCTTCTTGATGCCTCGTCAGATGTCATTAATCCAAGTGCTTGTGCATCACTGGGATTCTGCATTATTTGAATTGCCCCAAAATATAAAGGATTACCATTTATAGGGTCTATACCATTACCATCAACAATCATCTTACTGATATCTGTTTCTGTAATAGAGATGGTTTTTCCTGGCTTACCATTATCTATTGCGCCGGTATGCTTTTCGTGATAGGGTCTACTACTCTTTCTTATTTTATTCATCAACCACTTACTTAGTGAAGATAAATACTCTTTATTTACATCGTGTCCGATGCTATAATCCGAATTATACTTAATTCTTGGAGTATAGTTTTTGTGCAAAACTGCCATAATTATTAGATTTTAATTATTAATAATACTAATATACGATAATTCCTACAGAATTCCAAAATTAAACTGTTAAGATTTTGTTAAAGTTTTTACCAAAAATTTATCTCATTAGATTCTTCTGGTGGATATGTATCGTGTCTGATAACATCCGTATTATAATCTCTTGCTGATTTAGGATAAGGTTTTATTTCATGCTTCAACCTTTTCATTAAATTCTTCTTTTCTTTCTTACTCTGAGGTAGTAATTGGATGTATCTATGTTTTGGTGGTTCTTCTCTTCGCCAAAACTCTTTGTATCCATCTTTACCTATTTCTCTTTTTAAGTGTTCTAAGTTACCACTACCCCAATTGTTGAATACAGTTCTACTATGAATCCACCCATATGGGTCTTTGGATAATGAGATACCCCAATTAGGCATTAGAGCAATATCAGTATTCAAACCTTGATATATCCAATTGGTAGCTTGGTAAATACCACCTAAGTGTTCTTGTCCATTATCAGCGTATGATAATAGAACTTTAATGTTCTTATCGTTTTCCTTAATCCACTTAAATGTTTTAGATAGTGCGTTTGATTCGATATTAGAACCATATCCATCATCAACGTACAAACGAGTCAACTCTAAGATATTATCTTTGGTTAAATCCTCACATACTGAAGTTGGTGCTTTTGCTCCGACTGGGAATCCGTAAATAGCACATCCGATAAGTTGTTGCTGATTACCGAATACATCTACTTCATCACCTTTGTAGTAAATACCCAATGCGTATCTACATGCAGTCCAAGCGTGAGTATAGTGTTTCTTTATGATAATATCCTTAGCGATAGATTTTGATATCGGAGCTATACTAACTCTACTTACATCACAATAATGTTTACCCTCTACTTTCAATTGGTTCTAATTTTTTAATTTCTAATTCTATTTCGTTTTCATTTTTTGGATATGGTAAGGTTGGATGTTTTAGATTTTTAAGTAACTTCCTTCTTTCACCACCTTTCGCAAGAATGTAAACATATCTATGTTTACGAGGTTCTTTACGAATCCAAAATGGTTTATCAATCTGTTGTTGGATTTTCTTTGGGTCGTTAGTTCCATAATATGGAAATATCGTTCTCCCATGCTGCCACTCCCCATCTTCACTAAACTTAAAACTCCAACTATCGTTGAATCGTAACTTATCACCCTGATAAATCCAATTCGTTGCTTGGTAGATAGTTCCGTTATGACCTTCTTTAGGGTCTGAATATGATATCAATCCTTTGATATGTGGTGCGTTCTCTCTTAACCATTTAAAACTTTGTCCTAAGAACCAACTTTCTATATTTGAACCATAATCATCGAATACAAAAACTCTAACTAATTCTAAAACTTCGGTTCTATCTAAAAGTGGTGATAGTGATTGACCACTCAATCTCCCAATCGGGTCACCATAACATATTACACCTATAAGTTTATCAGATGAATCAAAAAATTGATGGGAGTCATCCTCAATATACAATCCTAATGCGTAAGATACTTTAGTCCAAAGATGTGAATAGTGATTTTTTACTATTATATCTTTAGCTACTGATTTAGAAATCTTTCTTACAGATAGTTTTGATATATCACAATAATGTTTACCTACTTCTTTCATTATTGATATTTATCAAATTCACCAAATAAAATATGAGTCCATGTCTGATTATTAACTATCTTACGAATGTTAGATGCAGATACCCCATTGTTTTTAGCAAGAACTCGTATGTTTCTATGTCCAATATGCCACAACTTTCTAATTGTTCTAACCTGCTTCTCAGTAAGTTTATGTTGTGGGTGTAATTCACCTTTCAAACCCATACGTCTATAACTTTTTTTCAATATACAAAACTTTTTTGAATTATCCAAATTTATCCATCACAAGATAAACACTCTGGATTCATTGCCTGTGATGCTATATCACCACGTAGAACAGATTCAGTTCTCATGTAGTAAAGTGTTTTTATACCTCGCTTCCAAGCTTCCATGTGAACTTGATTCATCCATTTTGGTGTAACTTGAGCAGGAAATGCTAGATTAAGTGATACTGATTGGTCGATGTATTGTTGCCGTACACCTGCCTGTTTTACTAACTCTAATTGATTAATCTCTTTGAATGTTTTAAATACATCCTTTACCTTATCACATTTAGTAATATCAACTAAAATAGAATCTATTTTAGATGCATCTTCATCACTAATCTCAATAAGTTTCCCATTATGATACACCCAATTATCTAACTCTTTGATATCTTGAACAGAACCACCATCAGCTAATATTTTATCCCAAGTATCTTTGTTGTTAATTCCAACTTTTCTTAGAACTTTTATCAACTCTTTATTTTTCCTAATGAAAGTGCCCTTTGATGTTTGTTCAGTAAATACATTTGCCGCCCAAGGTTCAATGCCTGGTGATACATTTCCTGCTAACTTTGAGTTAGATACAGTTGGAGCGATAGCCCTCAGATGTGAGTTTCTATATCCACTACCAACACACCAAAGTGGTTCACCATACTCTTCAGCCATATCCATACTCGCCTGTTGTGATTCTATTTTCATTTGTGAAAATATTTTACGAGTTTCAAATTGTGCTAATAATGAATCAAATGCTATTCCTTTTTGTTGTAGATATGTATGCCACCCAAGTACACCCAATCCAAGTGCTCTACCTTTTTCAGCTGAACGTATTGAGTTTTCAAAACCTCTCATATGTTTTGCCTTTTGGATGAACTCTTCCAATACACCATCTAAAAAATAAGTGGCTGTATATATTAAATCTGTATCTTTCCAATCATCATACTTAGATATATTTAATGATGAAAGACAACATACGAATGAGTGGTTTTCATCTGTATGTAGTGCTATTTCAGAGCAGATATTAGTCATATAGACTTTTAACCCATTTTTCTTATATGGTTCTGGATTCTGTTTATTGACATTACCCTTATACATGATATAAGGTTCACCTGTTGCCTTTCTTTTCTGTAATACCTTTGTCCACCTTCTACGAGCTTCTCTATCACCCATTTCAAGTTTTCTCATAAACTTATCACCTATTATAACACATTGGTGTAAATTTAAACATTGTCTATTTACATCACCTTTCGGTTCTCTAATCTCTAACCAATCATCAAAATCATCGTGTTCAATATTTAGGTTTACACTAGCAGCACCTCGTCTTACAGCCCCTTGATTTGTAGCAAGGATTGTAGAATCATAAATCTTAGCGAATGGTACAACACCATCTGATGTACCGTTTTGACTGATATTAGAACCTGCGGGTCTAATCATGTTAATACCAACACCAACACCACCACCATGTTTAGCAAGTAACATCATCTCTAAGTTCTTAGTTCCAATATCTTGAATTGAATCAGCCACATCAATACCAAAGCAACTTATTGGTAACCCTCTATCTGTACCTGTGTTTGATAGCACAGGTGTCGCTAAACACAACCAACCCCTCCAAATATAATCAAAAAACTTGGAAGCCATCTGTGGTTTATTTAAACGTCTAGCTACAGTCGTTGATACTCTCCAATACGCATCCTTTGGTGTTTCACCTGATAAAAGATATCCGTTTGATATTGTTTTAATGTAGATTTCATTACATCCCCATTCAGGTATATCAACACCTCGTTTCCAATTTAACTCATCTAATAATTTTTGCATTCTCTAATTGTCCTTTATAAAGATACCATTAATTGTTTTACCTTTTCTATTTTTAATTTCATTCCAAGCAGATTCTAAACATTCACTTGGTTCAAATCCACATTGTGATGCTAATATGATTAGTGTTACAAATGAATCACCAATACCATCTTTCAATTCAACCTCATCATTTTTAGCTAATGCACCTGCGGTTTCACCAACTTCTTCCATAACCTTTAACATCTGTTTACTTGAATTTTCAGGTTTTAAAATACCCTTTTCAGATGCCCATTCTAAAACATTACTTACTAACTCATCAAAATTCATAACTTATTGTTTTTATAATTTAAAATATATCATCCCAATCATCACCTTCACCTGCTTTACTATAATCAGTAGGTCTTAACGCGAAGAAATCGGTATGTGTTACACCACCAGTCAAATGGTAGAACCAATCAAGATTTTCTGATGCCTTTTCATCGTATTCAAAATAATCATCACCACCTACAAATGGATTATACCCCAACTCACCTAACTTTTCATTAACTCTCTTTATGATAAAGTTTTTCAAATCGTATTTCTTTAAATTTTCCAAATCACCCATTTCAAACATTTTATCTATGAAATTATGCTCTAACTCAATGATAAGTTTCGCCGCAGTGTAAACGTGTGGTTTTACATTCTCTTTTAAATCTGTGTACTCTTGACACATATGTCTGAATAATTGGCATCCCATCTTAGAATGTAGTGATTCATCCCTAACAGACCATTTCATCTGTTGACCAATACCTTTTAGTAAGTTCCTAAGTTGGAACGAATATAATACAGCAAATGAACTGTATAACGATACACCCTCTGCAAACGCTGAGAATATGGCTAATGAACGTGCCACCTCTTTTCTAGCCTCAGCTGATTTTTCTAAATCCTCATGGGTATATTCTGCGTTAGTCTGTGTTAACAGTTCAAACTTTTCAGCTATAGCAGGTTCATGTAAGAAAGCCTCAAAATCCTCTAAACCTAATGTTTCATTTAGGTATGAATATGCCGTTGCGTGAATGGTTTCTTGTGAACCAAACATCATAGCCATTTGTTTTATCTCATGTTTAGGAAACCATTTAGTTACCATCGTAGTCCAATAATCTGATACCGCACATTCTGTTTGAGCGAATCCTAATAGTATGTTACCAACTAAGTTTTTTTCTGAATCACTTAGATTTTCTTTCCAATCTTTTACATCACCTTGCATCGGTATTTCAGTATGTAACCAAAATGCCTGTGCTTGTTTTAACCAACCTTCTGTGTAATATATTGGAAATTCAAATGGTTTAAATGGGATTCTTTCTTTAAATAGTTCTGCCATTATTATTCCTTTT
>Ga0208666_1000480_pt1 | contig 18991 bp, 14 predicted proteins | sample 5B_taG_FD_184078 | JGI IMG/M metagenome (GOLD analysis project Ga0208666, IMG submission 184078) | Marine viral communities from the Subarctic Pacific Ocean - 5B_ETSP_OMZ_AT15132_CsCl metaG (SPAdes) (version 2) | ecosystem: Environmental > Aquatic > Marine > Oceanic | place: Pacific Ocean...
TGGATCAACGATAACAAGCACTGGAACTATAGGCTTAAACACAGGTTTAGGAGAAATAGGAACTTATGCTATGTTAGGAAGACAATCGGGCGGAGGTATTACAGCAGGGACAATTTACGCAGGAAGTGGGTTAGTTTTTTCAGGCTTTGGTAGTGACAACACTTTTTCTGACAACACTGCTGCGGACATTCGTGGTTCAACACCGAGTGGGAATTGGAGGGCGATGGGTCACGTTGCCTCAACATCTCGTTTTGCAAGCACCCTCTTTTTAAGAATATCGTAATGCCACTAACTGCACTGAAATTTAAACCAGGAATAAATAGAGAGACAACGTCCTACTCTAATGAGGGTGGATGGTTTTCTTGTGACAAAATACGGTTTCGATTTGGTGCCGCAGAAAAAATAGGTGGGTGGCAGTCTTATAGCGACAATACCTTTCTTGGTACATGTCGAGCTTTGTTTAGTTGGGTGGCGTTAGATGGCACTAAATATCTAGGCGTTGGTACAAATTTAAAATATTACATAGCCGATGGTGGTCAATACAATGATATTACGCCAATTAGAACACCTCCCGCAAGTCTTACAAACCCGTTTACTGCAACAAATGCTTCAAACATAATTACCGTTTCTGACGCAGGACATGGTGCAGTCTTAAATGATTTTGTTACCTTTTCTGGTGCATCAAGTTTAGGAGGAACCGTGACTGCTGCACTTTTAAACACAGAGCATCAAATAACACGAATAATAAATAATGATACCTATGAAATAACGTTGAGTGTTAACGCTAACTCAACAGATGCAAATAGTCCTCCTAAAGGTGGCTCTGTCACAGCCACATATCAAGTAAACACGGGACTTGATACAAACTTTTTTGGCACGGGTTGGGGTGCGGGTGTATGGAATGGTATAGATACAGATGAAGGCACATCAACATTAAATGGAGCGTTGACAAATTCAGCTACAAGTGTGGTTGTAACGAGCAACACTGATTTGGGTGCTACACAAAATGTGGGTGATATTATTAGTGTTGCGGGTGAGTTAATGCTGATTGGAAATATTTCAACTAATACATTAACGGTGACTCGTGGACACGCAGGCACCACAGCCGTGGCTCATGATAGTGGCGAGCTAGTGCGATTAGTAAAGGGAAACAGTACAGTATCAGACGACACGGTAAATCAAGTAAATGGCAGTGGATTAGCGTCCGATGCTGCAGTAACCACGGCAACAGTTGATTCTGCCGCAGCGTTTCCTAGCTCTGGCTATATAAAAATTGAAGACGAGATAATAGAATACACGGGCACAACGTCTACAACCTTTACTGGATTAGTAAGAGGATCTCTTAGTACCACCGCAGCCACTCATGCCGATAACGAAGCGGTAATCGAGGCAACCTTTGGATGGGGTATGCCTGCGGAATCCACTGTATCGGGTGCCAATCTTACAAACTGGACACACGATAACTTTGGTGAAGATCTTCTTATAAACGTAAAAAACGGTGGTATTTACTACTGGGATAGAACGTCGGGCACCTCTTCACGAGCCGTGGAACTAAATACTTTGTCTGGATCTACGCTTGCTCCTACAATAGCTAAACAGATTATGGTGTCCGACCAGGATAGACACGTCATTGCTTTTGGGTGCGATGGCGAAGGCTCTATTGGTACACAAGATCCCTTACTTATACGTTTTGGATCGCAAGAAAGTCTTACAGCGTGGCAGACCTTGGCAACGAATACAGCAGGATCGCTAAGAATATCTACGGGTTCTGAGATAGTTGTGGCTATACAGACCAAACAACAGATATTAGTGTTTACAGACGTATCGCTCCACGGAATGCAGTTTCTAGGCCCACCGTTTACTTTTGGTTTGAACGAAATATCACGAAATATCACAATAGCTAGTGCTAACGCAGCCGTTGCGGTCAATGACTTTGTATTCTGGATGGGGTCAAAAGAGTTTTATGTATATGGTGGTACTGTGCAACGATTGCCATGCACCGTATTAGACTATGTGTTTGGTGATTTTAATAGAGATCAGATTGGTAAGGTAACAGCAGGTCATAACTCCTCTTATGGTGAAGTCTGGTGGTTCTATCCATCTAAAAGCAGTGCCACAAACGACCGCTATGTGATCTACAACTACCAAGAAAAAGTGTGGTATTTTGGCAACCTTGTACGAACAGCGTGGGTAGATCGTGGTATCAATCAATATCCAATCGCTGCACACACGGATAATAAGCTATATTACCACGAGTTCGGACAAGATGATGGTAGCACAAATCCTTCTTCTGCTCTATCGGCTAACATTGAATCAAGTCAGATAGACATAGGAGATGGAGAAAAGTTTTCGTTTATCCGACGAATGATCCCCGATATAACTTTTCGTGATAGCGAAAATAATTCTCCTCAAGTTAACATGGTAGTAAAAACTAGAAACTTCCCTGGTGTAACCTTTAGTGAAACAAACAGTAACACTGTATCGCAATCAGTTTCTACCCCAATAGAAATATTTACTGAGCAAGTGCATTTACGAGCGAGAGGACGCTCTTTTGCTTTTCGTATAGAAAGTAGTCAAAAAGGTATTATGTGGAGATTAGGCACACCACGCCTTGACATACGCCAAGATGGGAGACGCTGATGTCCACTAGAAATGTACCCGCACCGTTATTTCCATACCCACCAGAGGCATATGACCAAAATTACTTTTCTGATGTGGTGCGATCCTTCTCTATATTCGTGGATCAGCAAAGAAACCCTGGTGAAGCACGGGCAACAAAGATGACATTTACGAATCTTCCATCGGGGGATGACACTACCTTGGAAGTAGGAGCCTTGTTTGAGGTGGACGGAGTGTTAAAAATTAGCAAAGTGAATATCCCACATTGTACTGGTAATTCTGCTACAAGTGGGTTAGGATCGGTAACAGTAAGCATAAGTTAGGGCATATTATGTTAGGAGCAGTTTTAGGAGGAATAGCGGGACTTTTAACTGGGGGCACCGCTATGGCAGCGGCCGTTGGTGCAGGACTAGGACGATTAGCAGGTGGTGGAGATCTTGAAGACGCACTAAAAGATGGTGCTCTCGCCTTTGGAATAGGCTCAATACCTGGTGTTGGCAACTTTGCTAAAAGTGCAGCGGGACAATTAGGTTTAGGTGGTGCCACAGCCAAGGCAGCTACAGCAAAAAAGATGGCAGATGCCGCAGCTACGGGAGCAGCCAAAGGAGGATTCAGTTTAATGAGTCCTGGTGGTATTCTTACAGCAGCGTCTCTTGCGGGAATGGCAGAAAAGAAAGAACCATCTCAAGGTCCAATTTTTGAAAAGGGTGAAAGATTACCCGAATATGAGGGTGGAGTGGTTGTTAAGCCGTACTACAGTCCTATTACGAATCAACGGTACATGACCCTTGAAGAAAAAGAGAATGCTGAGAACAGCGTTGGCATCATGTCTGCGGCAGCGGGTGGATATATAGAAGGTCCTGGCACTGGTCGAAGTGATGATGTAAAAGCAGGTATCTTTCAGAACGGACAAAAGGTACAAGAAGCACGGCTCTCGGACGGTGAATTTGTTATGACGCGAAAAGCTGTCGATAATGCCGGTGGTGGCGACAGAGAAAAAGGTGCTGCAAAAATGTATGCTTTGATGAATAGTCTTGAAAGGGGAGTCGCTTAATGGCAGAACAGACCCAACAAACGGATACCGTCCTCCCAGAATATCAAGAAAAATATCTAAAAGACCTTCTTGCCTCGGCACAAGCCGTAGCAGGTGCGGGGCAACAAATACCCAAATATGAAGACTTTGTTGCTGCTCTAACACCAGAACAGCTAAAGGCTATTGAGATAGGCACACAAGGTATAGGGGCATATCAACCTATGCTTGAAGAAGGAGCAGAAACTCTTGCTAGTGGTGTGACTACGCTAGGAGAGGGAGCCGATCTTACACGAATGGGAGCAGGTCAAGTTGGTGGAGCCACGGGTGCTTACGATCCACAGTCTTACAAAGCCTTTATGGATCCTTACCAAGAAGAAGTTGTAGCGAGACTGCAAGACGATATTGAACGGCAACGACAGATACAAGCCAATCAATTATCTGGACAAGCAGCGGGACGAGGAGCCTTTGGTGGCTCAAGAGAAATGATTGCTCAGACTGAACTAGGTAGAACAGCAGGAGAGCAAGCTGCTCGACTAGGAGCACAGCTTAGAAGCACGGGGTACAGACAAGCACAAGCACAAGCTCAGAGTGCTTTCCAAGATCAGATGAAAAGAAAGCTTGGTGCAGGACAGCTATTTGGACAGCTAGGTCAAGGCATGGGAAAACTCGGTGCAGGTATCGGTGGATTAGGTATACAGCAAGCATCTTTGGGTGAGGCTGCACAAGGCTTGATGGGTAAGGACGTGAATATGTTGTTAGGTCTAGGTGGATTACAGCAACAGCAAGATCAAGCGGTGCTATCGGGTGGACTACAGTCGTTCTTAGCGGGGCAAAGTCAACCCTTTAAAGAAGTAGGGTTCTTGTCTGATATATTTAGAGGAGTGCCGTCTTCTGGTACAACGCTTACTCAGACCTCGACCCCCGATCCAAGTCTCATATCTCAGATAGGTGGACTTGCTACGGGCATATATGGATTAAGTCAAGCCGATGGTGGTGATTTTTTTAGAAGGAAAGTATGAGCGTAACGAATAGAAAAATGTTTAGACGTGAAGCACGGAACAAGGTGCGTCAGATGGGTGGTATCATGGCATCTTCTGAGCCGTTGATACAAGAAGTGGCGAAATTTAATGTTGGTGGTGGTGTCAATTTTGGTGCTCTTGAGCAAAGATACACGGGCACTCCTGGTATAAAAAGACTTAGGAGTGAAGTAGATGGACCTGGGGTTAAAACGATACAGAGTCAACAAGCTCCTTTATTTAGCTTTGGTCAAACTAAACAAAATATTTTTGGACAAAACTATAATGTTTTTCAACCAGGACTTACTGAACCTAAAGATGTTTCCAGACTATCGGGACAAAACTTTGAAACACAAAAAGCCTTTGATCTAACAAGAGAAGAGTTATTAGGACGACAAAAGTTAAATAACCTTATAGGTAAAGCAGATTCACTTGGATTTTTAAAAACACCCAATGTTTCAAAAACTGAAGTAGAAGAGTTCATACGAAGTGAAACAGGCACTCCTTTTTTTGAAGCGTCAGAATCTCTCATAAACTCTTTATCACAACCCGCAGAACCAGGGGAAGACACCTCAAAAAGAAATTTAGGTATTTTTGCAAGAGAACTAGCTAAATATACTATGCTCCCAGGAACAGTAACCGCAGACGTGTTGAAAAAAACAGGGGAGTTTATACTAAAAACAAATCCGAAACGTGTAGAGGGCATATTATCCGGACAGATAGCTATGCCAGAGGGCGTTGATATTATAGCTCTTGGTGCAAGTTCTGGTTTAACTGAGGATCGTCTAAAAGAATTAGGAGTTCCAATAGACAAAATAAACGCTATGAAAAAGGTTAGAGCGGAAGGTCTTAATAATCTTGAACGTAAGGTCACTATTTTTGACGATCAAGCAAAGGCTGCAGAGGATAAAAGAATAGCTGATCAGATAGAGTTTAGAAAAAAAGAAGATATAATGGCGGGACGAACAGATGTTGATCCTGATCTTGCTCGGATGCAAGAACAATTACGTTTCAGAGATAAAGAAGGCAAAAGAGCGATTGCAGGTGGGGCACCCGATCCCGCACAGACTACAGATGTAAAAGCTCTTCAAGATCAAATAAGTGGTGGTAGGGTTAGCTCTGGAACATTAGAAGATGGTACGAAAGTACAAACTCTTGGTGTTACAGCCGATCAAGGTGCGGAAGCTAAACATGCAAACGCATCCAAAAAAGCCGTGGAAAGTGGTGATTTAAGTGGAGTAAAACAAGAAGTTGAAAACACTATTAAGTCTGGTGTTGGCACGGGCGGGGCACTGAAACAATTAATGAAAGAGTTTACCGACAATGCTCCAGAATATAAGGGACTAGACAGAGGACTAGCTATAGCAAAAATTGGGTTTGCAATGGCAGCGGGTCAAAGTCCTAATGCTATAACAAACATTGCAAAGGCTTTATCGGATGGAGCCGATATGTTTATTGAGGACAACGCAAAAAGAGATGCGTTCAATCGTCAAGTGCAGTTATCCGCTCTTCAGTATGGTCTTGGAGAGGTCAGTAAACAAAGAGCACAAGCACGAGCCGATATCAGAAGTAGAGACACTTACGTCGTAGGAAAAGGCGGAGTGACTATAGATGGTGAGTTTTTTGAAGAAAATAGGACAGTTACGTTGAACGAAGCTCAAGTCCAGAAGTTGGGCGGTAAAATGAAAAACTTGGCAACTCTCGAAGCTTTTGCAGAATTAAAAGAAATTGCTCTTGATGAGTATGAGGCTAAATTTGGAGGAGATCCTGCTAAATTTTCTGATGCGGAAAAACAAAAAGGATTCTTTTTAGAAAATTTAGAAAAAGCCGAAGATGCTTCCATAGCCATAAGTGTCTTAGATCAAGTGAAAAAGATAGTGCAAGATCCAGATAGAGGGTTATTTACTAGAGGTGCAAGGGGTGCTTTAGGTAGATTATACACACAGGGTCGAGTATTCTTTGGTTTAGAGGCCGGAGAAATATATAACTCTCAAGAGGAAGTGAGAGCAAAAGTTCTTTCTGCCTTGTCTGATGTTGTTAGCGTTACGATAGGAAGCACTCAAAGTGCAAACTCTATATCTGATAGAGATGTGTTGTATCAAGTTATAGAGCCTTACTTTTCGGGTATAGTCACGAATGTAGGAACGGCAGATAATCCTAGGTTTCAATTAAACTTAAAGGATGAAAAACTCATTACACAACAAATGGATGCAGCAATATCCAAGTTATTAAAGTCTCAAGGGCAAGCTTTAAGTGCTGCTCAAAACGCACGAGGCATACTTTATCAAATGCCTAAAGTGAAAGGATTTACTGGGTCTGGAGCAGATTTAATAAAAGGATTAGAAGGACGAGCTGCTGTGTTTGATATAGCAGGAACTGATTATCAGTCAAAGGATCCTAGTGACCTAGCGATACCAACATTTGATATAGTGAAAAATGACCAAGGATTACTTGATCTTAAAAGATTTGGTGGCTAACTCCAATGGGTAAAATAAGGATAAACACTCCCAAAGGTCCCGTGTTAGTGAACATTGCGGGAGAAACTCCTACAGATGAGGAGAAAAAGCTTATTATCGACAAGATGGACGTATTAAGTGGAGCGACTAGAGCACCCTCCTCTCCTGCCATCGTGTCACCAGAAGTAGCTGATATCAATAGGTATTATGCTACAAGACAACGATTGATGAATGAAGGAAAATTAACAGAAGAAGAGCCTACAAAGGAAGCACCCAAAGATTTAAAAGATCCCGATGTAGATTATACTTCTGGACTGCAAGATTTATCTATACGGCTTGGGTTTTCAAATAAAGAACTTGATTCAGAAAAGTCAGCGTACTTGACAGATGTTATTGGTGCTGATGGGTTTCGTCAAGATGACGGTGGTCGTTTTATTATTACAAAAAAAGGTCGAGAAAAGCTTAACTTAGGTGAAGGTAAAGAGCTTGCGATTGATGAAGAAGGTTTCAGTCGATACGATATAGTTGATTTTACGGGTGAGGCGGGTCTGCCTCTTGCTACTGGAATAGTGGCAGGCGTTCTTACTGGTGGGTTAGGATTCTTTCCCGCGATGCTTGCTTCTGGTGCTGCTATGGGACTTGGTAAATTAATTGATGAAACTATCGAATATGCCAACGGATATCAACGACAAACAAAAGAAGATGTTGCAAGAGACGTGGCATTTGAAGCTGCCCTAGGATTTTTTGGAGAAGGTGCGGGTAGAGCCGTGTCTTCAATCGCGGGTAGATTGTTAAAAGGAAAAGCGGGAGAAGCTGCTGAAGAAGGTAGGGTATTAGGTAGAGAGATGCTATCAAGAGGATATCGACCTACTATAGAAGGTGCGGCTCCTGGTGCTTTTTCAATCGTTGGTCGTGCACAAGCTATCTATGAAGGAGTCATACCTAATAAAAAAGCAGCACTACAAAATTTAAAAGCCTTAAAAAAAGATATAGTGTCATTAAAAGGGAAAGATGACTCCACCGTAACAAATTTGATGAATACCATACGAAAAGATATTGATGAAATTTATGGGACACCCGATGAAAAATTAGCGACTGCTCAACGAGTTTTAGGACAAGAAATAGAGAAAGAATTAGAAAAAGTAATGGTACCTTTACGGCAAGGAAAAGATTTAGGTCCTCAACTTTTAAAATCTTTGAATAGTGCAAAAGAAGCCTTTCAAAGACAATCTGATGGGTTGTTTAAAGTTTCTGGAGATCTTTTAGGAGATGGACAAAAAATTATTCCGATTGGTCAAGTTAACAACTTATTTAAAACACTGGGTAGCGGTAACTCGTCTATAAAACAAATGATTGGAAAAGGAAAGCCTATAGGCAACATTTTTAAAGCAGCGGAGGCAAGAGCGATAGAAACGTTAAAAAGTCAAGGCATAACAAAACCAAATGCGGCAGAAATTCAAAGGGTGATGACCGTTACTCCTTTAGAAGCACAACAAATTAGAACAGCAATTAGTGAACTTTCTTTTAGTCCTCAATTTATAGCCACGGTGAATGACAAAAGCCTTAACGATTTAAGTCAAGCAATCAATACTTCATTTGTTGACGCTGAAGGTATCCTTCTTAACAAAATGATTAGAGCTAAAGGACAACCTACAAATTTTATAGGTCCAAAAGAAAATTTAGACGATCTTCAAAAAGGACTACGATATTATCAAAGAGCAAGAGCCTACTACGCTGCAGGCATGGAACGATTCAAAGATACTGTTGTTACAGGATTTGTAAAAAACGCAAACGCAGCACCAGGTAATGTTCTTGATGTAAAAGGGATTTTAGACCATGTGATTAAACCAGGTAAACCAGAAAAACTTTCTACTTTTCTAAAAGCTATAAAAGGAATTAGAACTGGTAAACGTCAGCCTTTTGATACTCCACCTCAGACTGTGCGATTTGGAAAAGAAGATTTAAGTATCGCTGATGCAAAAGCTAAATTATCTCAACTTGAATCTGCAGGACTAGACACAACAATTCTTAAACAGGGTATTCGAGAAGCCGAAGAGACGGTGGCAGATAGAATGGCTTTTGGAATAGCCTCTGGTACGGGAGGAGAAGCAGTACGGAAGCAACTAGCAGGAGAGTATGTCTCTCGTTTGTTAGATGATCCTAACATCATAAACCTAAAAAATGGTGCTTTATTTGTTGATGGAAATAAATTAGCAGGACAAATAAATAAGTTAGGAGCTACAAAAAATGTTCTGTTTAAGGATGAATTAGCTGAACTAAACGAATTAACTAGGATTCTTAGATCTACAGGAGCAGAAGTTGAAAGAGGATTGTTTGACGAGTTTTCTGGACGACCTCTTGTCGAGGCAATAAGAGGCGTAAAAGAAGCTGTAAAAAATCAAAAGGTTGTTAATAAAGACACCTTTGTTCAAGCATTGAACACAGGAGATGGTGCTCAAATAATGAACAGATTGTTTGCCAAAGGAAATGCGGGAGTAATTAAAGATTTTATGCAAAACACTGTTAAGTTTGGAGACGAAACTATTCCTATTCCTGCACACGCACAACTAAAAGATGCTGTTGAAGAAGCTGCGATGGGACGAATACTTCGCACGTTAGGCGATGTAAATAAGCCAACTTTTTCTGATGACTTTCTATCTGGGAGACTAGGATCTAAGCTTCAAAAGGTTTTGGCAGATGATTATGGTGAAGACACAATTATAGCTATGTTTGGTAAAGAAAAATCAGATCAACTTTTTCAATTATCCGAGATAATGAAAAGAGCATCACAGCAACCAATGGCAGGAAAAGGTGGATTGGCACCCGCAACAATCGCTTTGTCTCTTACCGCGTTTAGTTTTATGATGGATCCTATCACAACGGGAGGTGCTTTATTATTTTATAGCACAATGTCTAATCTTCTACGACGACCATCTGTTTTAAAAATGGTTACAGCTTCAAGGGAACCAGGGGCAGATACAATAAGTGCGGTGTTAAGAGACATTCAAACAGCCACACAAAAAGCTAATCTTCAAGGAATGTTTGCACAAGAAGGCCCCGCACAACTTAGTCCCGAAGCTAGAGAGGAAGTTAGACAGGTGGTTAATTTTCCTTTACCCCAGTTGAAAGGCATATCTTCAGTTATACCTAACGTATCTCCCGCTTCAGCTGCCACCTCTGCGGGCACCATTGATCCTACTAATCCTATTGTAAATCCAAATCCCGCAACGCAAGCCGTTGCCCAAACACTCAATCAACGTCCCCCCAGTTAGCTTGAATATCCTGGTCAACTTTACTAGGAACCGCTAACTCCAATCCCGTTTCCATAATCTTCTTTATCTTCTGTGCCTGCACGTCGCTCTCAACAGAAAAACAAAGTTCATCATGTACTGTAATCAACGGTACAAGACCCTCTTCATAGCAATCTACCATAGCCTTCTTTGTTTGATCGGCTGCCGAACCTTGGATCAATCGGTTCAATGCCTTATAGGTAAACGCTCGACGGATCATAGGTCCATACTCTCGTTCAGCATCCTCATACTTCAAAGGCTTTTTATAGCCAAAACTTCGTGGTTCCCACATATCGAATCGGCATAAACGTCCTGCTATCGTCCGAATCTTTCCATGCTTGGCAGCTCTCTGCATAACACGCTCGGCTAGTGTCTTAACAAAAGGCACACGCTGATGGTACTTTGCCATCAATGCTTTTGCTTCTTCTGTAGATAACACAAGTTGAGCAGCCAACTTACCCACGCCCATACCATACATAATTCCTAAGTTCACGGTCTTTGCTTCCTTACGAGAGATGCCTGCCATGTCTGCCACCATTTGATGAAAGTCAGCATCCCCCTTGTGATACTCGTCAATCACTTCATCAATCATGGGATGTCTGTCTCTCTGACGTAACACCGAACAATAATGCACCAATAACCTTGGCTCTTGAGACGAATAGTCAAAGCTACCCCACCTCTGCCCCTCTTCGGGTATGAATAAGCCACGGATGAGCTTTTTGATTTCGGGATCACGGGCAGGTATCTGCTGTAGATTTGGATTCGACGACGAAAACCTACCCGTGACAGTCCCCCCATCATCAGATCGCAACTGGTGAAATTCACAATGTATACGACCTTTGTGTTCATATCGAAGGATACTATCAATAAATGTACTATCAGCTTTGTCAGCCTCGCGTAGTTTTACAATGGCTTGGGCGACTTCATGAGGATGTGCCTGCAAGAACTGTTTGGTAAACGAGGGTGCTCCTTTTTCTGTGGTGGGATACGTTAGGTCAAGTGACTTAAAAACGTGCTCTACAGAGGCGTTTGCCCACGGCTCTATGTTTACTGATGTTTTGTCTTTGATGAACTTCTTTAGCTCGGAAACGCGAGCTTTGAGCATCTTTTTGGCTTGTTCTGCCTTGTCTAAATCTACGCGTACTCCACGCTCTCGCATGTCAAGCATAAGCGGTATAAGTCTAGACTCTAAGTCAAAGACATCGTGTAACTCTCCTCGACTAATCTCTATAGACAATCTCTCCCACAACTTGAGGGTCATAAGAGCATCTTGCTCGGCATAGGGTCCTACGAACTTCGGAGGTAGTCGCCACATATCGCTCTTTGGATCAACACCAAAGTCTCGTGCCGCAGCCCTCATAAGTTTTTCATCCTTACGCATATCTATATAGTCTCGACCAAGATTGTTTAGGCTGTAACTAAACCTATTCTCATTTACCAAAGGAGCAGCAACCATTGTATCAATGATCTTGCCCTTTACCTCGATGCCCTCAGTTCTCAGCCACCCCGCATCATACGTTGCGTTGTGCATAATCTTGTCAATATGAGGGGTGTTCATCTGATCTTTGAGCCAATTAAGCGTCATATCAGGGTCTAAGTTGTGACCATTAGCATGTCTTATAGGGAAATAACCCTTATAATCGCCCGTAGCAACAGCGATTCCTATAATATTCCCATCTTTTCGTGCCCAACCAGGACCTAGTTCTTTTATATGAGGATCTCTTGTTTCCAAGTCCACGGCTATCTGAGAGCAATGTCGGAGGTCTGGATATTCTGAAGGTATGTTCCAATCTACGTCGAGAACATCCATACTTGTTCTTAGATCGTGACCATACTCCTCAAAGCTAATCGTGCCCCCGTCTTTTCTATCTTTCGCCATCGTCTTCATCCCATTCGTCGTCCTCACCGGCAAGGGCTGCGTAACCAACGATATCGACCCACGAATCTAAATGTTTGGGTGAGTTAATTAACCTCGACATCTTTACGGCAATCATACATTGATATACTTGCTCAACTGTAATCTTCTGCTCCAATATGACCGACCAAAACTGTGCGATCCTCTCGTGATTTAATTTGGCATCCCCATATATCTTAGCTCTCTTGCTAGATATTAAGTTGCCTGCCTGCTCTAATACGTCTTTTCTTTTAACCATTATATATCATACCTATATTTTTTTTGCGACTCTATTAAATGAAGATTGTTCTTCACTCTTGTTATCCCAACATAGAACACACGATGTTCGTCGTCTTGATCGGGATTTGTTACGCACGACTTTGTCGAGTCCAAGTGAACCACCACATTGTCGTCCTCACCACCCTTCATTGCATGAAATGTGGAAACCTTCAATCTTGGTCTTTCGGTCAGTACTTCGTTTCTTCGCAGTAAGGCACGGATATAATACCGCTCGTCCTTACCCAACCGAAGCATGTCCAGTGCATCTGTTTCTTTCTGTGCCAACAACCCTAGGTTCTGCACAAGAGATTCATAAGTATAAGTACTGTCGAGAGGTTCCGCATCTAACAAAGGCAACATCCCTCGCTTGATTACGGCTCCATCACCCGTCTTTGGTGCAAGCTCATATAATCTTTTGACCTCGTGGAGTCCTATCTCACGTCCTTTTTGTAGACCTTCCCATATCTTTATCGCTTCAGCCACCTCTAGCTTTACACTTGGATAGCCTTTGATCTCGTAAAATAATCCTTGCTCCCTCAAGTCTGCTGCCACATCACGAGCAAAAGAATTAGTGCGAGACATCAATGTCCACGAACCTTGTCTCATGTCTATATCAAAAGTATCAAGATGATGCGATACACTGCCTTGTCTGTCCATAGATTTAAAATGTTTCTGTTTTCTATGTCGTATTCGGTGCACAACATTCATTGCTAAATCATAGGCTGACCTTGGTAGTCGATAGCTTTGATCGAGCACACGAACTTTCTCAGAGCACCGCATAAACAAATCAACGTTTACTCCCGCCCATCTGTGGATCGCCTGGTCATCGTCTCCTGCAAAATATATCTTCTCAGCATTCCCCGCAAGTTTGAGCACCATCCACCACTGCAACGGCACGAGGTCTTGTGCTTCATCCACTATAAGTATCTCTAGTTTAGGAGGAGAGCACTGCTCGACATAATTCGAGAGCATATCTGTAAACGATAGCTTGCCCGTGTCAGACTTATATTCCTTCAATGCCTTGTCTATCTTCTCAAGCATAAAGTAATGAAGATCATAACTCTTTTGGTCATTGAACTCTTTTTGTAAGGACGCACAACGAAGCGTGGCTCGATCAATCATGCGTAGGTATCTGTCATTATCTCTGCCTTGAGGTAGGATCAATCCATCGTCTGCATCCGACGAGGTAATCCCATCAAAGTTCATACCCATCATTCGGGAGAACTCTTTCCAATCCTCACGAGACATCATATCGGCTTGGGTCATACCCAGACCGTGATATCCAAGAGAATGCAAAGTACGAAAATAAGGTAAGTCGTCGGGTGTAAGATTAAACGCTGATCCCGCCCTCTCTATCGCTTCGTTAATAGCTTTCTTGGTAAACGATACATAACCAATCCTATCAAGAGCCACGCCCCTTGCCAAAGCCTCTCTGACAATCTCAATAAGAGTATGTGTTTTGCCACAACCTGGAGGACCTAATATTAATTCAGAACGGGATATCATTGTCTTCTGTCTCTACTTGCTCCTCGACACCTTCAAAAGCAGGAACCCACCATACACGCAAGGTTGTTCTGCCCCCATCGGGTTTACGAAGATTCTTATGTCCATTACATTCACTGTCGTCATTCAGTGCCTTCAAGCGTTCTTGTATCTGTGCTCGTGTGAATGAGGCAAAATTTCTCTGCCGTAGGAACTCCATAAGTCCATTGATCATGAACATTGTCTTTCCATCCTCTGTCCACGGCTTACCCATAAATAATTCTTCAGACGATTGAGCACGGATACGGCTCGTGCAAAAAGTTTCAAGAAGGTCATAAAACTGTCCGTCTACTGTTAGCTCCCTTGGCACCTCTAGTTGAACAGCGTGTTTTAACATCTCGTTTACCTTTGTAACCCAATCTGTTTCTTTTATCTTTGAGGGCATCATCATCAACTGCTCCATACACGCTTTCTGAAACAAATGTTGGTTCTGCAAGTGATCCATTGTTATCTCTAGTCTGCCACCGTTTACGTCGAGGAAAACAAGCTTGGGGTCAGACAGCATAATAGTAAGTCCACTAAGTTCTGCTGCATGGTCTGACTTGTTACCAATTCCAAACTTTCGAGACTTGCATACTTCTTTGTTACAGAAGGACGAGTTCGGCTCGATGTTACACTGGTAGAAGTAATCCTTCTTTTGATACTGGTTCTGCAAACTTACCAACTCACTTGCGGGAAGTGGTGGGGCACAGTGTCTTTGGTTTATCTCTTCAAGAGAATTTTTCCAATTATCCGAATACTTTGCCTTACAATACGGGGCACACTGAGACAAAAAGATGTTTCTGTTATTATCTACCTTGCCTACTGAGACATAGTTCTGTAAACATGGCGGCCCGTCGGCAAATACCTCACGGCTTTCTCCATAGTTTATGTTTTCAAGGTTAGCGACAAGGGTTCGTTTCTTCTCGACAACAGCCAAGAACTGCTCAAGACTCATGGCTTTACCTTTGTCATCGAAGGCATATCGCATTGTTTGTTCTGATTTGAAGTAGGGTAGGTTGATAAAGTTCCCCACATCGCCCCTCTCAGAGAGGATACTATCTTGTTTCGGAAAGATTTCGGCTCGTGCATAACCAAGAGCACCCGCAATCTCTGTTAAATATTCTCTAAATATCTTTGCTTGTGTCGGTTGTTTAAGAAAGCAAAACAAATGTGCTCCCCCCGACTTTGATCGGCATACGACCAATGGAAGTTTAAATTTTAATATCTTTGCTATTAATCCTTTGTGGTCGAGGTCGTATTGATCAATATCAATCGCCCCGAAGTAACACTCGTTCTCCTTGGTGATTGGGATCGCCCCAACTCCGTGCTTTCCTTCTAGATGGTTCTTTACAAGTTCCTCGGTCAACGACTCACGAACCACTCGACTATTGGCTTCGGTCTTTCCATTTCGACCAACAGCACCAACTGTCGTTTGTCCGTGTGCCTCTTCCGAGCCACGAAAAGCATTCATGAAATTTGTTATAACTGACATGGTTCAAATAAAGTGGGACACAGAAAAGGAAGACAGTGTCGGAAAACTGTGCCCCACCAAAGGCTGTTAACTAGCAGTTAAAACGGTACGTCGTCTTTTTCAAGCGGTTCCGTTTCATCAACAGCCTTAACCGCACCCTTCATGACTTGCTCTCTAAAGAGCTTTGCCTCACCAAGTATATCCTTAGTTTGGACTAAGCCATGCTTCGTTACAGACCAATTGAACCATGTGCCTTGATCGTTACTCTCTTGTATCGTAGTGAGTTTCCACATAGTTGCATAAACAGCGGGAGTTAACAACGCTTTGGTCTTCGGGTGTTGTATCTTCTGCATCGCTATTTGGGTCTTCCATCGTCGGCTAACTTTTAGCTGAGATGATTTCATATCCACAATAGCGGGTTGCATCATTCCATTCTCGTCGAGCACAAGACAATAATGCTGATCAGACTTCACCAACTCGTTTCCGTTTGGTAAAACCTCTTTCGCACCCTTACGCTCTGTCTTTTGGATATCGGGATTGTTCGGCTCAAGTTCTCCCATAAATCCACCACCACTGTCTCTTGGTACAAACTCAAGAAACTTTGTCTCTTGATAGCACGGTACAACGATCAAACCATCATCACCATTCCAATGCTCGTTGGTAACAGTGTTAAAAGCGTCTCCTTGATCCGCACCCGCAATAAATGCAGGGTCTTTCTTTTGTACTTGTGGGGACAATGCCTGTATTATCCGTATAAATGGTATCTGCATTTCGGAACTATCAAAGGTTGTTCCTTCGCCTGCAGACGCTGTGATCTCGTCCAATAAATCTACTGGAAGTTGATCTTCTTTTACTACTATCTCTTTATTCATTATTTCCTCTTGATTTCTACTGCGTTACTTAAAAAGGCACCAAATAGATCAAAGTCTATCTCTTGCCCTTGCTCTACACGATCCTTAACGAAAGCTTTTAACGTCATGGGATGTATGTGCGTTTTTGTTGATGGCTCCAGACCTTTGTCCTTCAACGTCCAAAAAGCGTCCTTGGCTAAGTTGTCTTGACCACGACCAAAAGAACAGACCACATCATTCTTAATAATGTCGTCAAGTCCTCTCTCGCGTAACCAATCAAAGGCTAGTTCACGTTTATCAACGGGTATGGATGCTGCCACTATCTGTTTTTTCGTAACAGTTAGTCCGTCAACGTCCACACGCTCCACGCCCATTTCATCCATCAAGTCGGGAATCATTTGTGTGGATAGTTTTTGTCGCTCTTGTTTAAGAGCTTTAAGGTGCGTCTCCGCATCCTCAACGTCTTGCTCAACTACTCGTAACTGTCTTACTAAACCACTGAGGTTTTTCGTTGTCTCAGTGTTTATTGAATCCAGTGCTCCACCTTCATCAAATATATCTTCTAAAATGTCATCCATAAGTATCTCCTCTTCAGGTTTAAATTGACATTGGTTAATACAACACATATAACTTATACATGGAAAACAAACAGCTTGTCAAATATAAATTTAAAACAAAACCATTTAAACATCAACTAGATGCTTTGGATGTTTCCCACGACAAGAAATATTTTGCCCTATTTATGGAGATGGGTACAGGTAAATCCAAGGTTCTTATAGATAATATTGTGCATCTGTATGATCGAGGAGAGATTGATTTTGCCTTGATCATTGCTCCTAAAGGCGTGTATCGTAATTGGATTGAACGAGAGATACCGCAGCACTTTCCCGATGATGCTAATTATAGAGTGATTCGGTGGGTAAGTAATCCGAACAAAGAGCAAGAGCGGGAGATCAAGTCAATAAAGGATAAATTTGAAGGGATTACAATCTTTGTTATGAACGTCGAGATCTTTTCTACAGTTAAGGGACGTAATGTCGGCACCTGGTTAGCCAAGAAGTTCGGGAGTCGGGGCATAGTTGCCGTGGATGAGAGCACCACTATTAAGAATACTAAGTCTAATCGAACCAAAGCACTTGTGCAGCTATCAAAAGATTTTGAATATTCTCGCATACTTACGGGGTCGCCCGTCACAAATTCACCGATGGATGTCTACTCGCAAACAGAATTTTTGAAAAAAGGTGTACTAGGCTACAGTAATTACTACGCCTTCCAAGCTCGATACGCCAACCTACAAACTAGGAACATGGGTTCCACAAGTTTCCGACAAGTGGTCGGGTTCAAAAACTTAGACGAGCTAAACAAAAAGCTAGATGAGTTCAGTTTTCGGGTCTTGAAGAAGGATTGTTTGGATCTACCAAATAAAGTATATATGCCCCGTTACGTCAGCCTAACTAAAAGACAACTTGAATTATACGAGCAGATTCGGAAAGAAGCGTTGGTGTTGTTCGAAGACGGACGGCTTGTTTCGGCACCGCAAATGGTTACACAAATGCTTCGGCTGCAACAAATACTTTCGGGATATCTTACCACGGACGATGGCTACCAAGAAAACTTCGAGACCAGGCGAATAGACGCTCTACTCGACATATGCTACGAGACTTCGGGGAAAATAATTATATGGTCACGTTTTCGATACGACATCATGAAGATTGCTCAAGTTCTGTCTGACAATTTCGGGGAGAACAAGGTGGCAAAGTATTTCGGAGATACAAAAGATGATGAACGTAGCGATATTATTGACCGATTCCAAGATCCAAAGTCTGATCTTCGGTTTTTTATCGGTAATCCATCAACTGCGGGTCGGGGTCTTACTTTAACGGAAGCTCAAACCGTGGTGTATTATGCAAATGACTTCAACCTTGATACCCGCATCCAATCAGAAGATCGGTGCCATCGTATCGGGCAGAATAAATCGGTAACATATATTGATTTGATTTCGGAAGGCACGATTGATGAGAAAATCGTGCACTCCCTAGTTAATAAAATTGACCTTAGTGCCAAGGTCTTAGGCGAAGAAGCAAAAGAGTGGCTAAAAATTAAGCCAAAAAAATCTTAGCTCCCCTCCATCTTTCTAATATCCTCAAGAGCCTCTTCGGTCATCCCAAATCTTTTCTCATGATCCTCTCGAATCATTCGTGACACTTGTCGAGCCATTGTTCTACCCTCTTGATGGGCAATATCTCTTAGTTTTTCACGGTCTTCGACCGGAACTGCGATGTTCACAAACGGAACTTCTGCTCTTTCTTTGTTCTTAATTCCAACATTAGCCATATTGTACTCCTCTTATAAGCTTTCTATGTTTAGTATATATACCAATTGTGTTAAAAATACAACCCTTAATCCATGAAGTCGGGTTTGGGCAAAGGAATCCTAAGAGAGATCCTATGATCGTATTCTTCTAGTTGTTGGCATTGTTGCTTTCGGGCACTCGGATCTATTTCTTGTCCAAGTGTGTGAGCAAGTTTAAGACACGTCTCTTGGTTTTCAAAAGCAAG
>Ga0208666_1000483_pt1 | contig 18912 bp, 17 predicted proteins | sample 5B_taG_FD_184078 | JGI IMG/M metagenome (GOLD analysis project Ga0208666, IMG submission 184078) | Marine viral communities from the Subarctic Pacific Ocean - 5B_ETSP_OMZ_AT15132_CsCl metaG (SPAdes) (version 2) | ecosystem: Environmental > Aquatic > Marine > Oceanic | place: Pacific Ocean...
TTAATACAGATATTACTTATGCATTTGGTAGTGGTAAAGTAACAGGAAGTTATGGAACAGCAACTGCTAAAGCTATTGCAGACGCAGATGCCGTTGATGAGAATGGTGATAAAATAAAAGATGCTGATGGTAATCAAGTAATTAACTATGGTCTTAAAACAAAATACAAAAATAAATTTAATGCAGAAGCTGCAGGATTATTAGCTAAGACAGATTGGTATGTCATCAAAGCTGCAGATGTTGGTAGCTATTCTGTACCTAGTAATATTACAACATACAGGGCAGGAGTAAGAACAAAAGTCAATGCTATGGAAACATCTATAGACGGATGTGCTAATGTAGAAGCACTGATAACTCTACTAACATATACCACAGACAGTGAGGGTGTACAGTCAAGACCACTAGGCGAGTTTCCAGACGAGGTAGTGTAGCATGGTATTTCCTATAGCAGGGGGAAATGAATCTAAGGGTTATGAGATAAGTAACTCACTTAGGTTTAATGATGGAGATAGTCCTAAGTTAGAATTTACACCTAGTTCAACTGGTAACAGAAGAACTTTTACTTTTTCTTTTTGGTTTAAAAGAAGCACTCTAGGCACTTCTCAATATTTTTTTTATACTGATAATAATGGAAGTGGGAGCACTGATTTTCTCATATATATAGGAAGTAATGATAAATTTTCTATAGGGTTTTTAGATTCATCACAAAAATATTTAATCACAAATAGAGTTTTTAGAGACGTTAGTGCTTGGTATCATGCAGTGGTAGCAGTAGATACAACACAATCAACAGCATCTAATAGAATTAAAATTTACATAAATGGTGTTGAAGAAACATCATTTGGAACAGATAATAGAAGTGATTTAGGACAAAATACAGAATTAGATTTTAGTAGACAAGCAGTGCATAGAATAAGTGGTTATAGTAGTACAGCTTATCTTGATGGATATTTAACAGAGTATCATGTTGTAGACGGAACTGCAAAAGCACAAACAGACTTTGGAGAGTTTGATGATAATGGAGTTTGGGTTCCAATAAAATACACAGGAACACATGGTACAAATGGATTCTTTATGCAGTTTAAACAAACAGGAACAAGTCAAAACTCTAGTGGCATAGGTGCAGATACATCAGGTAATGATAATCATTTTGCAGTAACTAATCTTGCAGCTACAGATATAACAGAAGATACTTGCACTAATAATTTTGCTACATTTAATCCTTTGTTTAGAAGTAGGTTTGATAATGATGGAACATTTTTAGAAGGAAATTGTCAAAGAGATTTTACTGATAACGCAAATAGAGGTTATGGAATGTCAACTTTAGGAGTGACTTCTGGAAAATGGTATTGGGAAATTAAAGTAATAGGTTCTGATGTTTCTAGAATAGGTATAGGTGTAGGTTATGATGGATTAAGTGCTTTTACTGACCCTTTTTATGATAACAATCCATCACTAGGTATGCACTTTTATTCTTCAGCATCTGTGTCAGCTAATGGTAGTACACAAAGTTATGGTTCCTCTGCTAGTGCTAATGATATATTTATGTACGCTTTAGATATGGATAATCATTTAATTTGGCTTGGAGTAAATGGTAGTTGGTTTAATTCTGCTACTGTAGCAGAAATACAAAATTCAACAGCAACAAATGATATTACAACTAAACTTTCATCACAAACATTTTTAAATTCTGGAGAACCAGTATTTCCAATGGTAAATGATTTATCAACAACAGGTGCAAGTCAGTTTCAAATAAATTTTGGAAACCCACCATTTAGCATATCAAGTGGCAACACAGACGGCAAGTATGGTAACTTTGAATATGCACCACCATCAGGATATTATGCACTATGCACTAAAAGATTAGCGGAGTTTGGATAATGGCTTATACAACAATAGATAACGGAGAAGAACACTTCAACACCATTTTATATACAGGTGATGGGAGTGCGGATAACGATATAACAGGAGTAGGCTTTGCACCTGATTGGGTTTGGGCTAAAAATAGAGGAGCTGCAGATGCTCATTGGGTTTTAGATTCAACTAGAGGAGCAACAAAAGGATTATATACTAATGGCACTGCTGCAGAAAATACTCAAAACCACCTTATATCTTTTGATAGTGATGGATTTAGTGTAGGAAATCAAGCAAATGGATTAAATACATCAAGTAATAATTATGTTTCATGGAATTGGAAATGTAATGGTGGAACTACATCATCTAATAGTGATGGTGATATAACCGCAACAGTTCAAGCTAACACTACGGCAGGATTTAGTATAGTTACTTACACAGGTAATGGAAATGCTTCTGCACAAACAGTGGGTCATGGATTAGGTGCGGAGTGTAAAGTTGTTATTGCGAAAAGTAGGTCAATAGGTGATGAAAGTTGGAGAGTTTTTCACGAAAGTGCATCACAATCTGGTGGAGGTAATTTATTTTTAAATGGTACAAGTGGATTAGATACTAGTGACCCTGCTAGAATAACATCAACAAATACAACTACTTTTACTTTAGATGGGTATCATAGCACATATGATGCATTAAATGAAAATAGTGCAACTTATCTAGCATACTGTTTTGCAGAAAAACAAGGCTACTCAAAGTTTGGTAAATTTAGAGGAAACGCCAATGCAGATGGAGCATTTATTTATACAGGATTTAAACCTGCTTGGCTTATGATTAAAAACATAGGTGCTAGTGGTACGGGATATCATTGGTATATTTGGGATAATAAAAGAGACACTATTAATGTTATGGATAATACTCTTCATGCAGACCAAAGTAATGCAGAAAACACTTTTGACCAAGATATAGATTTTGTATCAAATGGATTTAAACTTAGAGGAAGTGGTGTTGGAATGAATCCAAATAGTCATGATGCTATCTACATGGCATTTGCAGAACATCCATTTGTAAGTAGTAAAGGAGTGCCAGTAACGGCAAGATAGAATGTTTGGTATCGCTTCTTTTGCTGAATTTGCTTTTGCTGAGTCTACTCATCAACCAGTATCTTTAGAAGGTAATCAAGTATCTATATCACTAGGAGATATTACAGCTGCTAGAGCCGATGCTGATGTTAATACATCAACCAATATAGCAAACATTTCTATAGGTGATTTAAGCTTTGTAGGAACAGCTAACGTAACTCTTACAACTAATGCTCTTACAACAAGTCTCGGTAGTGCCACCCCTAAAGGTGCTTCAGATGTATCTGTAACTACAAATTTAGCGGGAACAGTTGCATCTGGATCTGTCACAATTGTAGCTAAAGCCGTAATAGCAGCAACAACTAATCAATTAACATCTTCAGTAACAGGCCCAGGTGTTGTTACTTGGAATGATATTAACGTAAATGCAAGTCAAACGTGGACAAACGTGGAAACATAATATAAATTTGGAGGCAACATGGCATCAACATTTTCTACATCACAAAAATTTGAATTAATCGCTACGGGTGAAAAAGCAGGTTTATGGGGAGCTACTACCAACACTAACCTACAATTGGTAGAAGAAGCTGTTGGTGGTTATTTATCTCTTAATGTTGCATCCTCCGATCAAACTTTAACAATCAGTAACGGTGCTTCGTCTAATGGACGAAACATGATAATAAAATTCACAGGTACTTTAGCAGCGAACAGAACTGTTACTGTTCCTGACTCCATAGAAAAGATGTATTTGATAGAAGACGGTACAACAAGGAGTACAAGTGATTACACTTTAACTTTTAAGACAGCATCAGGTACAGGCGTAACAATGCCGGTTGCCTCAAAGATGGTTGTGTATTCTGATGGAACAAACATAGTTCAACTATCAGTAGAAAAAGGTTATCACTCTATAGATAGAAACTACACAGCCGTCAATAATGATCAACTAATTATAGACACGAGCGCCGCGGCTAGACAAGTAACATTACCGGCATCTCCTAGTGTAGGTAATGAAGTTACCTTTATAGATGCTAAAGGATCTTTTGGTTCTAATAATTTAACGATTGCAAGAAATGGTTCAAACATATTAAGTTCAGCATCTAATTTAGTTGTATCAACAAACGGAGAAGCTTTTACCTTAGTATTCTTAAACGCGACTCGTGGTTGGGCTTACAAAGATAAAGTTTAAGGAGAGTAAATGGCTCTCATAACTTTAGATTTTCTACCAGGTATAGATAAACAAGATACCACCAAGGGAGCTGAACGTCGTTTCATTGACTCCAATAATGTAAGATTTAGATATGGACTACCTGAAAAGGTGGGAGGTTGGTCCTCTCTTTTACCTGATAAAATAGTTGGTGTTGTTAGAGCACAGCACCCTTTTACAGATTTAGATGGTAATAGATACGTGGCCCTTGGAACGGATAAGTTTTTATTATTATACTTTGAAGGTCAACTATTTGATATTACACCTATAAAAAGTTCTTTGGCCTCTTCAACAATGGCCACAACAGATGAATCAGTTTCTGTTACAATTACCACAAGTTCTGCTCATGGAGCAAAAGCAGGTGATATAGTGCAATTAGATGGTGTCACTTTACCTAGTGGTACAGGTCTTAGTGCTTCTAATTTTGAAGATGTTAAGTTTCAAATAATCACAGCACCTAGTACAACAACTTTTACAATTACATCAACTGCTGCTGCTACAGCTACAGTTTCTACAGGTGGTTCTATAACTTGTAAGTTTTATGAACCTGTTGGTCCAAGAGAACAAACCTATGGTTATGGATGGGGTGTTGGTAACTGGGGTGGTACAATTGATTCTGCTGCAGCAACAACTGTAAACGAAGCTTTAGATGCATCAGAAACAACAATCACATTAACAAGTGCTGCATCTTTTCCTACCGCAGGCACAATTTTAGTAGACTCAGAACTTATTACATATACAGGTAAATCCACAAATGATTTAACAGGCTGTACAAGAGGAGCTCTTGGAAGCACAGCAGCAACACACAGTAATGGTGCTACCGCTACTAACGCATCAGATTTTGGTGGATGGGGTGTAGCTGTCAAAGCTGATCAAGTACAATTAGAACCAGGTCTATGGTCCTTAGATAATTTTGGTCAAGTATTAGTTGCAACAGTTGCAAATGGTAAAACTTTTACATGGAACGCTGGAGCGACAACACCTACAGCAAACAGAGCATCAACAAGCACTTCTAACTTTTCTACTTCTAATAATCCAACAGCTTCTAGAGCTACTTTAATATCACCTACTACAAGACACTTAATTCACTTTGGAACCGAAACAACAATAGGTACAACTAGTACACAGGATGATATGTTTATTAGGTTTGGTGATCAAGAAGACATCAATACTTTTATACCTTCGGCAGTTAATGCAGCAGGCACACAAAGATTACAAGACGGAACTAAAATAGTTGGTGCTATCAAGGCAAAAGAAACAATTCTAATATGGACAGATACAGCTTTGTACACCATGAAGTTTATTGGTGCACCTTTTACTTTTGGTTTTGAACAAGTAGGTACAAACTGTGGTTTGATAGGTAAGAATGCGGCTGTTGAAATAGATGGTGTTGCTTACTGGATGAGTAATAATGGTTTCTTCTTATTTGATGGTACAGTTAAATCACTACCTTGTTCTGTTGAAGACTTTGTATACGACGATATTGATTTAACAAAAGGACAACAAATTACAGCAGGTGTTAATAATTTATTTACAGAGATTATTTGGTGGTATCCTACATCTGGTCAAAGTTTCAATAACAGATTAGTTGCTTATAATTATCTAGAATCTATGGGTTCACAAGTCCCAGGTGGTATTTGGTATACAAGCACAGAGGGCCGTACATCTTGGATGGATGCCAAGATATATCCTAAACCTTATGCAACTTCTTATACTTCTACTGACACCGGAACTTTTCCAACAATACAAGGAGTTACAGGACTAGGAGCTACAATTTATTTTGAACATGAAGTGGGTAATAATCAAATCAATACTGACGGATCGAGCACCGCGATTAGTTCTTTTGTACAGTCTTATGACTTTGATTTAGAAGGTCAAGGAACGGAAGGTGATAGATTTTTATCTGTTCGTAGATTTGTACCAGATTTTAAAGTTCTAGAAGGCACAGCTAAAGTAACGTTGGCCGTGAAACGTTTTCCATCACAAGAAGATTCTTCTACTGGTCTAAGTCCTTTCTCTATTACTTCATCAACAACTAAAAAAGATACAAGAGCTCGTGGTAGATATGTTAATATCAAAATAGAAAATGACGACATCGATCAAAGTTGGAGATTTGGTACTTTCAGTTTAGATGTACAACAAGACGGAGGTAGATAATGGCAAAGATAAATGTAAAAATACCAGAACCAAAACAAGAATATGACACTTCTAATCAAAAACAAATAAATAGATCCATAACAACTATTATAGAACAATTAAATTCTACATTTTTAGATGAATTAAAACAGGAGCAAGAAAGATTTTCTTGGTTTATTAGTGGCTAATATATATAAAAACGCAAAGATAGATTTAACAACCACAGATAATACGGTTGTCTATACAACTCCTAGTGGATCAAGAGCTATTATAAAATCTATTTTAGTTTCTGAAGATAGTAACAATGCAGATACTGTCACTTTAACAATTACAGATGCTTCTGATGCAGTGTTTAGTTTATTCAAAGACAAGGCTATATCTGCCAAAGCAACAAACGAATTATTAACACAACCTTTAGTTCTTCTTGAAAGTGAAGTATTAAAGGCACAAGCTGCAACTGCTAATAGATTACATGTAGTTGTTTCAATATTAGAAATAAGTAGAGAGTAAGGAGGTAAAAATGGTATCTTTTGTAGAAAAAGGCAAGGTTGACACAATAGTCAATGGCCAGGTTATTAAAGACGTTGAGATTGAAACTGAAATTACAGTAAAAAACCTTAAAACAAACGTTGAATATAAGTCTGATAAAGAAGCCGAAGATGATGTTAACAACCCAGATACTGACACCAAGCAAGAGGACATATCTAGAAGTGTCAATATAAAAGTGGCTAAACTGCCAGATGTTGTATCTAAATCTGAGGATGAATAGTTGATTTTTGAGGCAAAAAAAAGTAATGTATTTATGATAGATACTGGTAAATTATACGATATTACCGTAGCTTTCGGACTTTATAAGTCGTTTCCTCGCTATAAAGATCACACGTTCGAGGACGTGCTAGAACACATCGCCCCGTCCGTAGATCTGAATCAATACAAGATTCACTATAAAGATGGATTACCTTTTGCTTTTACGAATTGGGCATTTTTAAACAAGGATGCAGAGAAAAGATTTATGACAACCGCAGAACTAAACCCTGAAGATTACAATAGTGGAAACATCCCTTGGCACATTGATACTGTTTGTTTAGGCAGTGTTAAAGATATTATGAAAGAGACTAAAGAATACTTTACTAATCTATTAGGTTATAATAAACCTGTAAAATGGCTTCGTGTAACAGACGAAGGAGTTATCACAAGAGTTGTAACTAGATATACAAAGGAACATTATGGGATCAATTAAAAAAGCATTAAAACCTGTCACAAGAGTTGTTGATAATATTATTCCTAATGAAATCAAACCTGCCTTACCTTATCTCGCTGCAACGTTTGGTGCACCATATTTAGCTCCTGCATTTGGTAGTTTAGGTGGAACCGGAATAATGGGAGCAGCTTTAAGAAAAGGATTAGCAGGAGCCGTGACTAATCTAGGAACACAAGTTGCTTTAGGAAAAAATGTTAATCCTGTATCGGCGGCTGTGTCTGGGTTATTCGCAGGTGCTGGCCCTGCTTTAGCAGGAAAAGGTAAATTTGCAGAGGGTTTAGGTAATCTTGTTTCTCCAGATAAAATAAGTGGACTAGGTCTTGGTGAAGCTGCAAAAGTAGCTAGTGTCCCAATAACAGCGGGCACCGCAGAAGCGGCTTACGATGCAGCGAAAGAAGCAGAAGATGCTTATGAAGAGTATTTAAAACAACAAGAAGCTGCAGGTAATGAAGATATTCAAACACGAGTAGATTTTATTAGTAGATATTTAGCAAATGCAGGATTTGACCAAGACTATATTGATACAAGATTAAACGAATTAGGCTACGCGGCCAACGGTGGTTTGATGGGAACTCGTGTTGGTTATGAAAGTGGTGGTAGTTTATACGACAAGGCATCTGATATGAATCGTCTTGCCATGGAAATTAAATTAATTGATTTAGGTTATGGTGGTTTTGGGGGAAAAGACTTAGAAAAAATGAGTAATGAGCAAATTATGAAGTTATATAAAGAAGCCACAAGCAAAGCAAACGGCGGACGTATTGGTTACAGAATAGGTGGTGGTCCTGTAAAAAGTTTTATTGCCAAATTATTAGGCGCTGAGCCTAGCGAAGAAGTTTTAAACAAAATGTTTGAAGAACGTAAAAATGAAATATTTAATGAAATGTTTGATCCTGAAGCGGGAACCGGTGCTTATTCAATGCAACAAATGCAAGAGGCTAGTGATATGGCTACAAAACAAGCAATGCAAGAATTAGAAGAGTTTAAAATGCGTATTGGTATGGAGATGAAAAATCCACCCGAAGGTTCTGTAGGAGATGATGTTATTGATCAAATCATGGAACCTCGAGAAGAGGGTCGTGTTAAAGAAGCAAAAGGTGGACGTATTGAATACGCAGAAGGGGGCACTGATTATTCTCCTACTATTCCTTTTGGTGGACGAACTAGTGAGTTTTTTTTAAACGCAAGCAAAGAAGAAAAAAATAAAAAAGATGCTAGACCAGGATACGGCGAAGAAGAACGTTCTAAAACAGTAGGAGATATAATAGATCCTGATAGTATTTTAAGATTTCTTTTTCCTTTTGATAAATTTCCTAAAGGTAAAAAAGAGATGATGAAAGAATTAAATAAACTTTTAGATGAAGCAGAGCGTGAGAATGAAAGAGATCCAGAAAATACAGGCAGATACTACGATCCTGAAAGACCTGATCGTTTTTTTATGAAAGACGGTGGTATCATGAATTTGAAAATGGGTGGCATGCCCGCTGAAATGGATTTACGAAGTGGTGGCTTTGTACCTTTAGGTGCAAAAGAAAAAGCTGACGATGTCCCTGCAAGATTATCTAAGAATGAGTTTGTAATGACCGCTGATGCAGTAAGAGCTGCTGGTGGGGGAAGTGTTAACAAAGGGGCAAAAAAAATGTACGATTTAATGAATAAACTAGAGGCTAGAGTATAATGGCAGACGAACAAGTAACAAGAACGTTACCCGCGCCGTTTATAGAGGCGGCAGGCATAGCTTTAACAGACAAGCTGACTCCTTTATTAGGTCAACCACTTGACACCGCATCATTTGCTCAGACAGTAGCAGCACAAGATCCTTTACAACAACAAGCAGTTCAAAAAGCTTCAGGACTTGGTTCTTTTGAACCTTTCTTAGCTCAAGCCGGTGCCGACGCCACAGCAGCTCAACAACTTACAGGTCCACAAGCTTTTCAAGAATTTATGTCTCCCTATCAACAAGAAGTAATTGATACATCACTTGCAGCACTACAAAGAGAACGTGATATTGCAAGACAACAAATAGGAACAGGAGCAGCACAATTAGGAGCTTTTGGTGGTGGTCGTCAAGGACTACAAGAAGGTGCATTTGATGCTGAAACAGCTTTAGGTAAAGCACAGTTAGAAGCACAATTAAGGGCTCAAGGATTTCAACAAGCACAACAAGCAGCTCAACAAGCTTTTGCTAATCAACAAGCACTATCTACACAACAACAAGGATTAGCACAATTAGCTCCACAATTAGCGCAACAAGAGATTAGTGGATTACAACAATTAGGTACAGGTCAACAATTACAATCACAAGCAATTCTTGATGCTCAAGCAAATGCTGCGAGAGAAGCTGCATTTGAAGAACAGCAACGATTAGGTTTTGTTGGTCAGCAGTTAACAGGTATTATTGGTGGATACCCTGCACAACAAACTTTCTCAACAACAACAACAGCACCTCCTAGTCCACTATCACAAATTTTAGGTGTAGGTGCTACAGCGGCAGGTATTGGTGGTCAATTATTTGGCGCAGGAGGGATCTTCGGTTAATGAGTAGAACATTAAAAAGACCTATGTTTCGCGGTGGTGGTAAAGTTAATAGCGTAGGCACTGGTATTACATCGGGGCTCGTGGATCGTGAAAGACATGCAGAAAGTAATCCTGAAGGTGTTGGATACTCACAATCACCTTATTACAAATATTTAGTGAAACCAAGTCAGAGAATAACTCAAACCGCTTTATCCCCGTTTTCTAATGTTGGTGCTGATCTCGTCAATCTTACAAATAAGTTTCTTGGAGGAACTGGTGAAGTTTTAAAATACTACGATCCTATTTCTGGAACAATGCAAACAAGAGAAGATTTTTATACTCCAAGTAGTACAACACCTAGTATAGTTTCTGAGGCAGGTGCATCAGAGATGGACAGCACTACAAAAACTGAAACTACAAAAAAAGATGACACATCAGAAACCACCAATCTAGCTAAACAAATGGAAAAAGGAGCAAAAAGACAATTTGATGACCCTAATGAAATAAAGCTAGACGATATAGATAGTTTTGAAGAAGAGGTGAAAAGAAAAGCAGACACCTATAAAAAATTATTAGGGGCTGACGACGCTGCAAAACAAAATTTTTTCAAAGCCTTAACAGCAGGCGGACTAGAAGCTTTAACAGCAGGTGACACGGCAGAGGGAGTAAAACAATTTAGTGAAAAACTAGAGGGGGCAGATGATTTAAGCAGAAAAGCAACCTCACTTGCAATAGAAGAAACAATTAAAAAAGATTTAATAAAGCAACCCGATAAAATTAGAGAGATAGAATTTTTAAAAAATAGTGGAATACCACAGGAGAGAGCCCTAGCAATAGTTTACGGAGATGATAATAAGTTATTACCTGGTTATAGTTATGAAAGGGAAATAGCAGATTTAAGAAATGAATTTATAGATGATGGAAATACACATCAAAAACAATATCCTACTGGTTATGCTCAAGGAGAAATATTATTAAGAGAGGGAGTAAACTCAATCAAATATATTTATAATGCGGACGCCATGTCATATCAAGCAAGTGAGGAACAAATTAAAAAAATGAAAGCAGGGGATATTTTATTCGATCCTGTTAATTTTGAATATTTTGCTGTTAGTCCGTCTGGAAGTAGAATAAACACTCCTAGTAAAGATAAAGCTCTCGCTCACGCAAAAGGAAACTAAACTCCTGTGTCTAGCGCTTTAGATTTATTTTACGGGAGAGACGGAAAGTCAAGTCAATCTGGCGGAGGCGATGCTCTCGATCTCTTTTATGGCAATCAGAAAAAAGACGACACCGATATAAATGTAGATTTAACAAAGAAAGATATAAAAGATCCCGATGAAAATGATGTAGGTGTCATAGAGTCTGTTTTATCAGGTGTTGTTTCAGGTTTAATTAAAATACCTGAGGGTGTTGTTTCTTTAGGCGCCTCTCTGTATGATTTAGGAGCGGATACAAATACAGCAGCGAAAGTAGAAAAATTTTTTGACGATATTAATCCTTTTGATGAAGCTGCAGAAGCTACAGCCGCAGGTAAAATAGTAGAAACTTTAGTTAACTTAGGTGTACCTGGTGGTATCGCTTTTACTAAAGGAGCGAGTCTTGCTAACAAAGCATTACAGTCTAGAAAACTTGGAACTTATTTTACATTAAAAAACCCTGCATTAAAGAAAGCAGGAGAACAAGCAGCTCAGTTAAATGCAAAAGGTAAAGTTACAAAGTACGCAGCGGCGTCTTTAGGTGCAGGAGCTGCAGAGGGTATTTTTGTAGGTGATGTAGAAAAAGTAGGAACCTTTGGAGATTTATTAGGTGGACCCACGAAATTGCAAAGAACATCTTCAGATGAAGAGTATGACCCTGGAAGAGAAGTATTAAACAGGATTAAGTTTGGAACAGAGGGTGCCGTGTTCTCAGGAGTGATAGGAGGCGTGGGAGCTGCTGTAAAAAAAATAGCGACACGTGGAAAAGATTTAGCTAGAAGTAATTCAAAAATTGATCAGATATTAGATTCTGTTGCAAGTAAATTTAGAGGGCGAGGTAAAAAAAACGAAGAATTTTTTAGAGCAGAAAGAATCACTAAAGGCTTGCGTTCTGCTGACCTTAACTTAGCTCAACAAATTTCTAGAGAATTAGATAAAAATATAGATGCTATATTTCCTAATTTAAAATCTGTTTATAATTCAACCGCAGGGGAGACAAGAAAGCTAGCACTAAAAAAATTAAATGATCTTCTATTGTCAGGAAATCCTGTTCTTTCTGGTAAAGGTAAAACATTTAAAACAACTTTTAATAAAATAACTTATGAACAAGCAAAATTTTTAACAGAATATGGAGCAAATCCAAAAAATATAGAGGCCATTGTAGAACAATTAAATCAAATTAGAGGCGGATGGGGTAATATGTTTACAGCCTTGGGAGCAAAAATGCCTAAAAATTCTTTGGCTTCTTTTAAAAAGAATTTTGCAGAGAAGTTTCAAGGTTATTTGGATAACACTTTTGAAGTTTTTGAAAATAAAAATGTTATACCTTTCACTTCTTATAAACCAACAAGACAGTTAGTAGAGAAAACTATGAAACAGTTTCAACAAATAGCTAAAGAAAATGGTGAAAGACTTACAGATGAAGAAGCAGAGTATTATGTTAACGAAGTTTTAAGAACAGCAAAAATACCTAAAGGACTACCGTTTGGTTCAAAAAAAGCACCTGAAGTGGTTTTTTCTTTACCCAAAGAAATAATTAAAGATAGCTTTGTTAACGACATAGATAAAGTTTCTGCGCAGGGTTTTACAAGTTTAAGAAATTTAAAACCAGAAGCAAGAGCAACAATTGAAGAGTTATTAGGAAAAGTAGAAAATCCCATTTCCACAATATTAGGTGGAACAGAAAGATTGTCCATGTTAACAAGACAAAATCAATTTTTTCAACAGTTAAGAGATGTTAGTGAGAGATTAATCGCTGAAGGTAAACCAGGTCTTTTTTACAAAGCAAGTGAAAGAGGAAAAGCTGTAGAAGCTTTTGGAGTTGATAATGTAAAGATAGTAGAATTTTTAGATCCTGGAAGAAAATATGATGCAGGTATTCCTAACCCTGTCAGTGGAATGTTTACCTCTAAAGGAATGGCAGATGCTCTCACACAAGTAGAAAAAGGAATATTAAATAATGACAACTTAATTGGATACACCTTAAATAATTTTATTCTTTTACCAAAGGCGACTTCTCAAATAGCTAAAACTATCTTATCACCTATTACACATTTGCGTAACTTTTTTAGCGCAGGTGCTTTTGCTGTTGCAAACGGCGTAATTCCAACACCAGCTGCGATGAAAACTGCTTATAACGCCTTACAGATACCTGTTAAAGGCTCAAGGAAAAGTATCAAAGAACTTGATAAGGCAGGGTCTTTACAAGGAAATGATTTATATAGAAGATTACTAGAGTTAGGCGTTGTTAATAGCAATGTTCGACTAGGTGATTTAAGAAGATTAATAGGAGATATTACATTTTTGGATGATGCCAATCTCAGTAAATATGTGGGAGGTATATTTAAAAAATTAAAACAAGGACAAAAAGGTCTTGAAGATTTCTATACTGCTGAGGATGATTTTTGGAAAATTTCAACGTGGGCCGTGGAACGTGATAGGTTAGGTAAAGCGTATGCAAAAGCAGGAATTAAAAAAACAACTGAAGAGCTAGAAGAGGAAGCCGCTAGCATAGTAAGAAATAATGTTCCTAACTACGACCAGGTAAGTGATTTTATAAAAGAATTAAGAAAGTTTCCTTTAGGTAACTTCGTATCTTTCCCTGCAGAAATTATGAGAACAGGAACTAACATTGTTAGAAGAGCAGTTAAAGAAATACAAGACCCTGCTCTTAGAACGATAGGTTTTCAAAGGTTGTTAGGATTTGGTTTTGTTACTAGTGCTGTTCCGTTTGGAGTTCAACAAGGAGCAAAAGCAATTCAAAATATTTCAGATGAAGATATGGAAGCTCTTAGAAGATATGTTCCTGATTGGTCAAAAAACTCTACTTTAATTCCAATAAAAGATGAAAAGACAGGTAAATTAAAATATGTAGATTTTTCACATGGAAACGCATACGACACTTTAATTAGACCAATACAAACAGTTATCAACAATGTTTCAGCAGGAAGAACAGATGAAGATGGAATCATGGATGATTTCATGATGGGTCTAGCTGAGGCTACAAAAGAATTAGCAGCTCCTTTCATAAGTGAGTCGATATGGACAGAGGCTTTCATGGATATTCTAGCTCGTAAAGGAAGAACTAGAGATGGTAGGGTTTTATATACAGAAGAAACTCCGTACGGTGAAAGAGTTTCAACAATATTTAAACATTTAGTTAAATCTCAAGCACCAGGATCATTGGCAGCTTTTAAAAGAACAGGATTAGCAATTACAGGTGAAACTGATGATTTTGGTAGAAGCTATGAATTAGGACCTGAATTAGCTGGTTACATAGGATTTAGAGCTGTTGAAGTAGATCCAACTAGAGCTATTAATTTCAAAATAGCTGACTTTCAAGATGGTATTAGAAATTCAAGAAAAATATTTACAACTCCGTTATTAAGGGGAGGAGAAATTTCTCCGGCAGATATAGTAGATAGGTTTCTTGTAGCTAATCAACAAGCTTACAAAGTTAAAAAAGAAATGTTCAAGGATTATTTTGCTGCTTTACGTTTAGGTGGAAATTTTGAGGAAATATCAGATATATTTGACAGAAGAGGGGTAAAAAAAGAGTTAGAACAAATACAACAAGGCATATTTAAACCTTTGACAGTTAGTGATGGTATCAAAGAGGCTTTTGAAAGAAACGCAAGAAACTTAGGATCTCCAAATCCTTTTACAGCCGTTGAACCTTTCATAGATAATATGATAGAATTCTTTTCAAACATGCCGTTGGAATTGGACGCTTTACCTAGTTTTCCTAATCCATTTAAAAACATAGAATTATCACCAACAGACACTAGTTATTTACCATCATCAGGACCTCCGGTAGGACCTGCTAGTAATATAACTAATGTTGACCCTCAAACAGGCTTAACGGCAACAGAGCTAGCATTGTTATCACCAAATGATCAAGCAATAAGACAAAAATTAAATAGGAGAGTATAATGAAACTATCACAACACTTTAGTTACCAAGAATTTATTAAATCACAAACAGCAACGAGAAAAGGTATTAAGAATGAACCTGATGATATTCAGTTATATAATATGAAAATGATTTGCGCTAATATTTTAGAGCCTGTCAGAGATAATTTTGGAGGACCTGTCATCATTACATCAGGTTTTAGAAGTATTGAACTTTGTGAGGCTATTGGCTCTTCTAGTAAATCACAACATGCTAGAGGAGAAGCTGCAGATTTTGAAATACCTGGAGTCTCTAACAAAGAAGTAGCTGATTGGATACATGCAAATTTAGTTTACGATCAATTAATCCTAGAGTTTTTTGATGGCAAAGACCCAAACAGTGGTTGGATACATTGTTCTCATAAAGGTAATGATAACAGAAAACAATATTTAATTGCTTATAAAGATGAGAATAACAAAACTAAATATGCTCCGGCAAATCATCTGACTACTTAATCCAGTCTACTAACTCTTCACCCATAATTTCATTAGCAATATCTATCTTGTCACGTAAAGCTTTGACTATTCTTTCGTCGACAGTTTTCTCAGAAATTAAATCTATGTAGGTAACAATATTTTTTTGACCTATTCTGTGAGCTCTGTCTTCTGATTGTAGTCTTTTTTCTAAGTCATAGTTGTTAGAATAGTAAATTACAGTGCTAGCAGCTGTAAGTGTGATTCCATAGCCTCCTGTTTGTGTATTTCCAACGAAATACCTAGTATTTCCATTTTCAGCTTGATACAGAGCAATGTTTTTCTGACGTGTGTTTGCATCAATAGCACCGTAATACGCCACTGTAGAGTCGTTTCCGTAGGTTTTTTTTAAGACTTCGACTATCTTTTCTATGTCATGTACATAATTAGCCCAGATAATAACCTTACCCTCAGTTTCTTCTAAAATTGACAACAACTCATTCATTCGATTACTTTTTACTTCAGTGACAGTGCCATCGTCGGCCTTGAAATGGCCACAAGTAATTTGATGTAATCTCATCATCTGAGTAATAACATTTATTGTGCTCATGGTTTTACCTTTGAGTTCTGCCATAGCTGCAGCTTTCATAGAAACATATAATTTTTTTTGCTCATCTGTAAGTTCAACTGTTCTTCTAACAAAAGTTTTTTCTGGTAAATCTAAACAATCCTTTTTTAAAACACGATAAGAAAACTTTTCTAATTTTTCTGATAACTCATCAAGTCTCCTGTAAGAACCCACAATCTGTACACGACGTCCACCAAAGTTTCGTTCTATCATGTGCGCGTATCGTGAACGAAAAGCATAATAAGATTCAAAACCAAGATGCCATTCGTCTAAAAATTTACATTGAGAATATAAATCTAATGGAGATTTTGTAACAGGCGACCCGGTGAGAATTCTACGATATTTTGCTAAATCCCTAAGTTTTAAAATACTCTTGGTTCTTTTGGCTGTCGGATTTTTGATTGTCGTAGACTCGTCAATTCCTATTAATGATCGCCCAACTGTAGTGTTCAAAAATTTCTCTGCGAAGTCAATACCTTTATTAGTAGAAAACGCTTCTACATTCATAATAAATATCTTTAACTTACCGTCGTTTTGTGTTAAAGAGTCTAACTCTTTTAACTTAGTTTGAGTTAAACTAGGTTCCCATAAAACTGTTGTGTGTTCTATATGTTCTGGTAAATGAACAGGTACTTCTATTTCATACCAGTTTCTATAAACACCTTTTGGTGCAATAATTAATACGTTTCTTATATCTCCTTTGTCATACAAAAGAGCAATGTTATCAATCAATACTTTAGATTTTCCAGTTCCCATTTCCATAAATAACGCAAATGTTTTTTTATTCCAGGAACGTTGTAGGGCTTTTAATTGATGTTCGTATGGCTTTGTCTTAAATTTGTAATGTTCAATCATGTTAAATTCTTTCTTGACAAAAATATAAACTTGACTATTTTAAATGTCAAGAAGGAAGAATTAAATGAAGAATAAAATATTTGAATTATATAAACCCAAAAGCTTAGAAGAGTTTTTAACATTCAAAAAGGAAAATTCTGAAGAAACTTTTGTGTATGTTCTTCAGCACCCACCTGAGAATATTAATATTCTTAGTGCTTCTAACTTTGGCTATTTAGTAATCTGTTTACCACAGCTTTCTCAAATAGTTTTTAGTACAGGTCCTTTTGTTTTTAAAATGAGAAAAAACTTACAGGACTTTCGTGCCCAGGATTATATTCTGTGCACAGGTGATCCTGCTGTTATTGGCTTATCAACAGCTATTGTCAGTGATATCACTACGGGTAAATTTAATCTCTTGAAATGGGACAAAAGAGAGTTTAAATATTATCCATTAAGTATTGACTTATACAAGAAAGGATAAAGTAATGAGTGATCTTATGAAGGAGATGGAAAAAGACCAAGAGTCTTTTGCATCGAACACAGATAATATTCAACAGTTGGCAACAAAATGTCAAGAGATGTTGGAATTAGATAAATTAATATCTGATAAGGAGTCTGAATTAAAAGAACTAGAAACGAGACGTGATGTTATTAGTTCAGAAGTAATTCCTAACTTATTATCAGAACAAGGTTTAGCGTCTTTGAATATGATTGACGGTAGTAAAGTAGAGGTAAAAAAGAAATACAGCTGCACCGTCAAAGCTGATCCAGAACTAAAAGAGAAGGCGCACAAATGGCTTCGCGATAATGGCTTAGGTGATATTATTAAAAACAATGTTGCTGTGAGCTTCGGCACTGGCGAAGATAACAAGGCCACAGAATTTTTTGGCCTTGCCTCACAAAGTGGATATGAACCCGAACAATCTTTGAAGGTTGAACCATCTACTTTGAGAGCACTATTCAGAGAGCGTGTTCAAAACGGGTTGGACATGCCCTCTGATATTTTTAATGTTTACATTAAAGATGAAACTAAAATAACCCGTAAAAAATAAAGGAACGTGAAACATGAATAAAGCTACGAATGCCGTGGAAAAGAAAAAGGAAAACTTACCAGTTGCGAGTATGTTCGAAGGAGATGCTCACAAAGGTATGGAACACATGGGAGCAGAGGATCTTGCCCTTCCATTTATTAGGATATTAGGTGATTTATCTCCGCAAGTTAAAAAATCTAAGGCCGAATATGTGGAAGGCGCAGAGCCTGGTATGCTCTTCAATACAGTTTCCAAAGAACTGTATGACGGTGATAAAGGTATTCAAGTAATACCTTGTTATTACAAAAGGGAGTATGTCGAGTGGTCTGACAGAGGTGAAGGACCAGGTGCTCCGATAGCTGTACATCCGGCTAACTCAGACATCATTAATGAAGCTAGTAGAGATGGTATGGGAAAAGATAGATTACCGAATGGTAATTATCTTGAGAACACTGCATCCTATTATGTAATGGTGTTGAGTGAAGATGGTAGCGCAGAAACTGCTTTGATTACCATGAAGTCTACAAGCCTAAAAACAAGTAGACAATGGAACTCAATGATCAGTGGTATTAAACTCAACGGTACAAACGGAAAGTTTACACCACCGATGTACAGTCATGTATATCATCTAAAGACTGTTGAAATGTCTAACAACAAAGGAACATGGTCTACGTGGTCCGTTGGTAAAGTTGGACCGATACAAGACATGTCTATGTATGAACAGTCGAAAAGTTTTGCTGACAGTGTCTCCAAAGGAGATGTAAAAGCAAAACACGGTGAAGAAGCAACAGATAATAAAGTTCCC
>Ga0208666_1000485_pt1 | contig 18870 bp, 40 predicted proteins | sample 5B_taG_FD_184078 | JGI IMG/M metagenome (GOLD analysis project Ga0208666, IMG submission 184078) | Marine viral communities from the Subarctic Pacific Ocean - 5B_ETSP_OMZ_AT15132_CsCl metaG (SPAdes) (version 2) | ecosystem: Environmental > Aquatic > Marine > Oceanic | place: Pacific Ocean...
TTAATTTTAATCTTTTATTCATAATTTTAATCTTTTATTCATAATTTCTAATACATTTAAATAATGGGTGTCTATAACTACCTGCTTTTGTACGCTCAAAGTACGTAAACGTGGCTTTTGCGCCTATGAAATCATGGACACTTTCTAACATATATCGCATCATATCATAAGAATATCCTTTTCCAGGTGGACAACCAAACTCTATACCATCATCATCTCGCATAATAAACTTACCTAGCGTACCTACACGTTTACCTTTGCCTTCAACAAAACCTATAATAGTAGCTTCAGCATCGGAAAAGTCTTTAAACTTTCTAAGGTTGTGAGAACGCTTACATTGATACATATCATTAGTACGCAATATAGAGCCTTCATAACCATTATCTAAGTTTTGTTGATGTACAACTTTAGCTAAAGATTCTGTAGCGGCAGCTTGAGTCTTTAAGTGTTTAACACAATATGAAGTAGGCACTTGTTTAATAATAAAATAATTACGTTCTTCAAATGTTAGAGTTTCATCTATGATATCATAACAATGAAATTGTGTTAGTTCTCGGGCCTCTAGACGATCCTCGTCTGTTGGTTTTGTTTTTCTGACTAATGATATAATCTTCTCAAAATTGTCTCTTAGATCGTGATTATACAATTCGCCATCAAGTATAACATTAGGGTGTTTGTCAAAGAACTTATATAAATTTAACGTAATATGTTCTATGTTTTTCCACTCTTTACCTGTACGTGAATACGCGGTTACTTTACCTGCATCATACTGGATTAAACATCTAACACCATCTAATTTTGGTTGTATAGATATTTTATTATCGTAGTCTATTGGTTTATCGCTAACAGGATATGCTAGCATTGGTTTTTTTCTCATCATAATTTACTTAATTTCTCATTTACTTTATCTATTTTTATTTGTAGCTCTGCACATATTTCGTATTCTTCGTTTTCTTTATGGTATTCTAGTTTAGTTAATAATTTAGCTAATTCACCTAGTAATTCAGATTCTGTTTCTGCTTTTTTAGTCTTTTTCTTAGGTTTTTGCTTAAATTGATTATAAATATCATCCATAGTTGAATTAGTATACCAAGTAGATTGCTCTCTAATATATGTAGTTAATAATTTATCTACTATTAAATCTGCTAATTCGTTCATTTCTTTTTTAGTCATTTCGTATTAATTTAAGATTAAAAAAATCAGCTACATAATTTATATGTTTCTGTGTTGTTACACTCCACCAACCTAATTGATGTAGTTCTTCTTTTACTGGATCTATAGTAGCTACATGAGTCGTATATGACCACACTTCATTACCATGAATCGTTAAATTTTGTTTATATTTCTCCATTTTCATCATTATTCTTCGTATTTATCTATTAATTCTTGTGGTTTACCTACAAATATACATCTTTTTTCGTATACATCAAATATACTCATCCATATACTTTTACCTTCATCTCCCCACACATAGGTAATATATTCTATATCACCGCGCTTTGTATCTGAGTTTTCTAAATATATATCACCTGCCTCTTGTTTGAAAGCTGCTACATATTGCGCAGCTAAACATCCTAATCCGTTAGATACTTTATGTGTATCACTACCTATTCCATTAACTATACTAAATCCTTTTAAGAACTTTGCTAAATCAGTTGGGTGTCCTTCTGGATAACCATCATAATGTTTATATACTTGTATTTCTACTCTTTCTGGGTGTTCACTAAACGATACTCCTACTTCACGCTTAGCAAATCTAACTATACTTCTTGTTGCCATATTCTTTTTTTTAATCTAATAATACCATATAAGCTTCTGGATTGTACTTCATAAACCATGCTAAGCCTTTTCTAAGGTCTTGAACATGTTGAGGAGTATTAAACATACCCATCTCAACTACTATTGAAGCACCCATCACAAAGTCGTACATGGATAATTCTACGTTATTTAATTCTATTTCTTCTCCTGTAAATCTATTTGCCACAATATCACCTTTGTCGTATATTTGACCGTTAAACCATTCAGGAACTGGTTGTTCTTTAATTTTTGTATTCATAATATTTTTCTTTTAATATTTCTATTATATTTCTTCCATTAGCTGTATTAAAGCCATAGCTATGTGTGCATAATCCATTTATAGGCTCATTAAAAAATAATAACTTCATAAAATCAATAGCTTTTAAGTTTACGAACTCATTATCTTTATATTCGTCATAAATATCATTACACGCTTTAGATGTAGCAATAGGACAATGGTTAAAAACACCATCTGTTCTCCATTTCATGTAGTTTTCTACTTTTTTACTTGTTAGCTTCATTTTCTAATATTTTAAATTTGTTGTTAATTTCACCCATTATATATTCTACTAAACCATCTTCAGGAATATTAAACGATTCTAAATATACTGAAGCATTGTAATCTAAACCATATTCTACTTCAATATCATCAAGCCTTAAGTTGCCAAGACCTTCTTGAACGCCTTCAATAATACAAGATTCTAATGAATCGTATATTTTACTTGTCATTTCAGGTTTATTAACATCTTCTAATTCTTTCTTTTTCATCATTAAGTCATCATTTAATTGACTTACTTTTTCTTCGAGGCCTTTTACTGTAGCTTCTAACATTTCTTTTTCATTGTTCATTTTATTTATTTCTATATTGATTACTATTTTTTAATGCTTTTTTAGTTGTAAGACTATCTATTTTATTTTGTACTTCTTCAATCATGTGCAACCAGTATTCTTTAGTTATGATTGGTCTTTTACCTAATAGATCCGCTTCATCTTGATCCTTATGTATTTCTGCTACAAAGTTACTAACCATCTCGTCTAATATAGCTCTGTCTTGAATGTTAAATTTTCTCATTTTATTTAATTTTATTTAATTTTATTTTTTTTATTTTTATCGTATTTCTTTATATTATTCATAAATATATTTGTTCTTATACTGCATTTCACTTGTGAGATAATATATATACTTATTATAACACTTATACTTAATATCATTATTATTTCTATCATATTATTTTAACATTGTTCCATAACCTCTGCGTCGAGTTAACTTAGCTATAATTGCCGCGTCACTACCACTCATAATCTGTATTGAGTTACCAGTTTTATGATTGATAAGAGGTGCACAGCCATAACGCTCTGTATTAGAACAGTTTACGCACACTTTATAACCAAGACTAACTCGTTGGTGAGGTATTATATTATTACATTTGCATTTCATATTTATATTATCCTTCTCGTGTCGTATTTAGTTTGTGATACGATTTTCTAAATATAACCATCCGTCTTCATCACACTCATTATTGTTAATAAGTGTCTGTAATTTACCACATTTTACATAATCTTCACGTTCTATAAAGTGTTCTATCATAGATTCTACGTCAGATTTTAGTAAGTCACCTGTATCTACATCAACTGGAGGCAAAAAGAATACATTTTTAACTTCATGTTTGTTCTGTATTTCCACAATTTCACCATATCCTTTACCTTCTACTAATTGAAGATATGAAGACACCATTCCTACATGGATAAATTTCTCTGTTTTCTCTTCTTTTGTCATAATTTATATTTTTAGTGGTAGGTGAGGACTCGAACCTCACTACTCTCAACTATCTGTTTCTTACGTTTCTAGATTTCAACCGTTCTACCTATTGTGACGCTCTATTGAGCGGAATTTTACTTTTCTTCGTGTCGATAACACAAACCACTTTCATTTTTAGTTTTATTTTTACAAGATTTATTCTTTTTAGTCGTACCTTTACATTTTTGTGACACTTTGTCATCTTTTACATACATTTTGTCATGTAAATAACATAATTCTGTTGTAGAAGTAGTAGTATTTTTACATTGAACACTATCTTTAGTGAGTCCATTACATTGGGTTTGACTCATTCCCACTATTGAAATACTCATCATTCCAATTATTAAACTTTTCTTTATCATAATTTTTATTTGTTTTTATTAGAATCTTTTTTATAGTTTTTACTTTGTTTAGTTAAATCTTTTATTAAATCTTCATAAGTTTCATTATCTTCTAAGTCACACTCATACTTAACAAAATTTTCTATTTCATTTAAATGAGTAGAATAGTATTCTAAAGTTTCTTTATTCCAGTAAAATGTTTTCATAATTTTAATATTTAGTTGTACCATTTTTCTTTATAAGTTTTTTCATCCACTTATCAAATTCTTTCTTTTCTTTAGTCAAGTCCGTCATAATTTCCATTTATTATATTATTTCTTTTATTTTTATCTATTTCTATACACTCTTTTATACATTTATCTAATAAAGATAATTCTTGTTCAGTCTCGTTTGACCATATTTCTTCTGATAGTTTTTGTATATCTTTCATTTTAACAGTCAAATCTAGATAACCTAAATGATATTCTTGACCATAACTATCGATTACATGAACACTATAATGAGTGTTTCCTTCGTATTTACTTATATTTATTTTTCTCATAATTTATTTTACATAGAATCGAATATATAGTCGTAACATTTACTTTCATTAAATGATTTAAATACTATTTTATTCCATTTTATCACTAGGAATACTATTCTTCCACTCTGATTATACTTTAATACTTTCATAATTTTAATTTTTAGTAGTAGTGAGGGAATCGAACCACTCTTTTACTCCAAGACTACTTATACTTGTTCATATTTGATGTACGAGGGAACAAGTGGAACTAACTCGACTTAATTATTTTGGACAATAGTCATTACTACAAGTCCAAAGACATACAACATACTTGATATATACACTATATTTAAAGTTGTTGAAAATACCTTAAAGTGACTAAAATTCTTCATTATACTAATTCTTTATTTCTTAATACTAATGGAATATTGTTCGTCGCGGTGTAAGATTTGTACTTCTTAAAACAATTTAGACTTTCTAATTTATCTTTCATAATAGTATACACTTTGTCGTGATTATACTTTATTGTGTCACCTTTCTTATTAGTAAACTCGATTGTTTGATTCTTTCCGACTAATGATAGTCTTACTACAAATCTTTTTGATTTCATTACATTTTCTTTACTCATTTTTTTTGTTTTAGTTATTAATTATTTATTTATTTATTTATTTATTTTTTCTTATATTTATATTATCGAACATTGTTCGTATTTAGTATGTAATTAATTATTATTTATTTATTTAACAAAAATTTTACATCATCAATGGTTGTTTCCATCCATTTATCCCTACACTCATTATTATTATATTTAAATATATTATTTAATAATAATTTTAATAATTTTAATTTTAATTTTAACATTTTATTTATATTTTAATTTATAATTTATTTACAGTTATATTATCCAACTTGACTCGTATTTAGTTTGTTATTATTCATTTTCGTCTAAATTTACTAAATATTGTGACAATTCTTTTATTTTATAATTGATACATTCAATTGACTTTATATATTTTAAATCAGTGAATATCTTTATTTCTTTTAATATATCTTCAATTGTAGTATCATAATATACTTTGTTTGAAAATCCTTCTATTTTTACTTTGTAATTCATTTTATTTTTTATTTAATTATTTATTTTATTTTATTTATGGTTCTTATAATTATAAGTTTTGTGAAATACCATTGTATCAATATAATTTTTATAATTAAAATTTGTATTGTTTTCTTTTATATCAATTAAATTAATATAACAATAACCTTTTAAATTGAAATAATCAATTGTATATTTATTAAAATATTTTGGTAATTGATGTAATTGAAATGGTATATATATATTTTTATTTATTTTAATTATTTTTAATGAGTTTGTTTTAATTGTATTTGACATTTTTTTATTATTTTTTTAAATTAATATTTATTTTATTATTATTATTATTATTATTATTATTATTTTTTATTATATTTATATTATTATTTTTTATATTATTATTATCGAATTGAAGTCGTATTGAGTTGGTATAAAAGTATATTGTTTGTTTAATTGATAATTTACATTGACTAGTATTCCTCACTCTCTCAAAGTGTGTGACTCTTTGTCATGACATATTGACATTATAGTAATTCAATTGACATATTTAATTCATCAAATAGTTGACCAAATTCAGAGTCATATACATTGTCAAGTGTGTAGACTACATTGTTGACTGTCATTTCATAGATATCATTATCCTCATCTATTCTAATTGTGATTGTGTTAGTGTTATTCATATTATTATTATTTAATTGATTTATAAAATTCATTATTTTGTTTAATTGTTTCAAATTTGTAGACTTTTACTATATTACTTTTAGTAGTTATTATTGTAGTGTAGTCTGTTTGTTTAATTGATTTGATAATTGATTTCATATTGTTATTACTTATTTGTTACATATATATTATCCAAGTGGATTAGTATTTGGTTTGTATTAAGTTGGGAATGAGATGAGATGAATGGGATGAGAGATGGGATGAGAGGAGGGATGGGATAAGGGATTGGGATCATCATTGGGATATCATGATGAGATGGGATAGGGATTATGGATGGGAATGGAGAAGAGGAATAGGGATAGGGATAGGGGAGAGGGATAGGATGAGGGATAAAGACAGGATAGAATAGTAGGGATGAGGTGATGGGATAAATGTGGAGGGATATGGATGAAATGGAATTGAGGAGGGAAATGGGTAGAATTAAGGGGTGGCCCATGATGAGGTTGGAGTTTTCCTGGGGAGGGGGCGGGGGGAAAAGAGGGGGCAACACTTCATCCCAATATTTGTAATAACTTTTTTTAGTGACATTAGGGTATTAATATAGAGATTAGTAACTGGCTAGTGTCACACTGCGCTTAAATAGCGAGAAATGTATGTAACTATTCTAAATAGTTAACTACAAACAAAAAACAATATTATGGCATTTAAAATGAAGGGCTCAGCTTTAAAAGATAAAAAGTGGCACAAAGCGAATAGCACAAAAGAAGATAAAATAGGAGTGTTAGATCATAACATAAAACATAGTGACAATATATGGAACGAAAATCACGAAGTGAATCCCGGAGAAAAATGGGAACAAAGAAAACTAAAACTAGATACTCCAGCAATCGAGGATCGATTTGAAGATGATGCACCAACTACTATGAAGTCATCTGGATTTAAAATGAAAGGAAGCTCGTATAAAATGGGTGGACATAAGACAAAAGCAACAATGGCGTATATGAAAAGTCCATTACACCAAGAAGATGAAGATAAAGATAAAAAAGTAAGTGATGTTGATAAATATATAGATGGACAGAGAATACTTGGAACGGGTAACCCTTATGAAGGAGAAGCAGCGTCATTACCTGAGCTAAGGAATATGGATCCAGACTATGTAGCTCAACTATTAGAGATGACCGGTGGAAATAAGAGCTTAGAAGAGATGAACAAAGCACATAGAAGATTACAAAGACTAGAAAATAAAGAAGAAATTGAAGATTTGAAATTCGGTAAAGGATTGAACAAGACTTTACGTGAAGAAAAGGAAATGCAAAACCTTATGGTATCAGGACCTGATGGAAAGAAAATAAAGACTTACAAATCAATTATTGGGTATAAAGATGGGAAACCTATATATAGCGATCCAATGAAAACACCTAAGTGGTGGAGTAGTGGTAAAAAGAAAAAACACTACATAGCAACTATGAGAGAAAGACAAATTCAAGATTTAGATAGAAAAGCTATAGACCGTGATACGGCAAAAGAATTAGGTTATCACGATTAATATTAATACAAAAATAAACAAACATGGCGTTTAAAATGAAAGGTTCAGCCTTTAAACTGAATAGCGTGGCGACAAAGTCCGCGTTGAAACAAAATGAATCAGATGATAGAAAGTTTGCTGAATATGATGATGATGAAAAAACCATTAATTATATGGAAAATGCAAGAGTCGTGCCCTATGGTTATGACCCATTAGAAGGACTTGGAGATGCTGATGGACCTAGGAAAAGAATAGAACCTGATTATCAAAAAGAGCTGAATCAATATTATCTTGACACAGGTATAGAACCAGGTGAGGGAGATGCGAAAGCTGATGAATTACAAAGAAAGATGGAAGAACAATACAATACCTATGGCACTAATGATGTATTTGAAGATACAAAGCCTAAAAAAAAGAAAAAATAAAAATTGAAGAAGAATTAAATATTTATTAACCAATACATAAAACCAAAAACTATGACTTATTTGTATTATAAGACCAGTACAATGACTGGCAACCAAAAACCGAATGAAAAAACTATTAACCAATGGAAACATTTAGCTGAAAAAGCCAACTGGCGTATCACCCAGCTTCCAAATGGATTCTATCAAACAGAATGCTCAAATCCTGATAGTGAGGAATGGCATGCTGTTACAAGAAGAGAAACTGTAGAAGGTGCTGAAGCCGCAATTAACGGAAGCATTGAACATTTCTCTAAAAAATTAGAATCTATAAAAGGACCTAAAGTTGTAAAAACATTCAAGTAGTAACAATTAAATTAAATTAAATGGAATACAATCTACCTAGTGAGATTGTCAAAGACTTAAACTTTGGCGATTCCGCTAAACAAAGAATTATAAAAGGCGTGGATAAACTTGCAAAAGCAGTTAAGTCCACTTTAGGAGCCTCTGGTAAATGTGTAATTTACGAAGACGCTCGAGGAAAACCGGTGATCACAAAAGACGGTGTAACAGTAGCTGAATCTGTTGTCTTGTTTGACCCGGTTGAAAATATGGGAGCTACTTTAATAAAGGAAGCTGCTAGAAATACAGTGAAAGAAGCGGGTGATGGAACCACTACAGCCACGGTTCTTGCCGAAGCTCTAATAAAAGAAGTTAATAACTGTGACGAAGATGTAACTATTAGAGATATAAAAGAAGGTATCAGCTCTGGACTTGATAAAATTAATAAATATCTAGACGAGATAAAAATAGAAGTAGAAGGAAGCATGTTAAACAACGTGTCTTCTATTAGCTGCAATAACGACGTGGAACTTGGCGCTATAATATCTAAGGCTTATAATAAAGTGGGAAAAGATGGTGTAGTGCTTATGGAAGGATCGGAAAGCGATGAAACATATGTTGAAGTTGTAGATGGTATACAATTACCAGAATGCGGTCTTACATCACCACATTTTGTTACTGACAACGAAAAGCAACGTGCGGTATTAGAAAATCCATTAATACTAGTTGTTGCATCAGAAATTCCTAATGTAAGAAAGATTCAAAATGTATTAGAATTCGCAATAAAAAATAACCGATCTCTACTTATAGTCGCTCAAGTATCACAACAAGTGAAGAGTGCGTTACTAATGAACAAAGTTAAAGGTAATATAAAAGTAAATATTATAGATCTACCAGGATTCGGCCCAACAAAACTAGATACAGTACAAGATTTAGGCATTTTAGTTGGTGCAACGGTAATAAACGAAGAACTAGGAGATGATTTAGATGGGATATCATTAGACGTTCTTGGTGAGGCCGAGAAAGCGGTTACAGATAGCAAAAACACTGTAATTACAACATTTGCAACTAAAGAGATCATAAAAGATAGAATAAAAGAAGTTGAAAAGCTTAAAAATCAAGAAAAAAACAGTTATATTAAGAAAAAGCTAGAACAAAGAATTGCAATGCTATCTGGAAGCGTTGGAATAATACGTGTAGGAGCTGATTCAAAAGTAGAGCTAAAAGAGAAAAAAGATAGAGTAGAAGACGCAATATATGCTACAAAAGCCGCTTTACAAGAAGGAATAGTTCCAGGTGGAGGCATAGCACTGTTAAATGCTTCTCAATTTATAAAACCTAAAAATATTGGTGAGAAAATACTCTTAAAAGCAATAAAATCACCATTTGAAACTATATTAGATAACGCTGGCTTTACACAGATTGCGCCTCGCCCAGAAAAAGGATTAGGTATTGATGTTGTTACAGGTAAAAGTGTTAATATGGTTAAAGCTGGTATAATTGATCCAGTTCTTGTTACAAAAACAGCTCTTAAGAATGCTGTAAGTGTAGTCTCCACTGTGATATCCGCTGATTGTGTAATATCTAATATACGACTCGATGAAAGCAGTTAACTACTACCTCGTTATAGAGAGAATAAAAGACGAGCCTACAAAAATAGGTGGATTAATCTTAACAGATCAAACGGATGAGGACAATAGGTACTTAAAGGCTAAAGTGATATCTATTGGAAATAACGTCGAAGGGATTAAAGAAGGAGACGTTATACACTACGATAAACACGCTGGACATGGGATTCAGCATAAAGATAAATTTTACCATGTTATAAAACAACAAGACGTGGTATTAATAGATTAACCAAAACCCAAAACCCAAACCCCAAAACTTAAAACGACAATTAACCTAATTATTAACAAAAAAACAAAATTAAAATGGAAAAATTTCTTTTAGTTATTGATGCTGCTGATGATGCTGCAATGTTTCCAGTTTCTGGACTTAGAGCTGTGACGTGTGCTGCCGATGCAACTGTATTGTTACAGTTTGCTCCTGGTATTCACGATCCAACAGGTACTGATGCTGACGCTGATTTAGTTACATTAACTACTACTGCTGACAAAGAAAAAGATGTTATGTTAGCTATAGGTAGAGCAATTAATGGACAGAGAAATACAGATGATGGCGTTCTTACTCTTTGTGATGACGTTAACAGTATTTTCTTACATCCAAACATTTTATCTTGTACTATTACGCTTAACGCAATATAATAGTTGAGATTAACCGCGCAGGATCTGCGTGAAATGAACATCCTTAAGTATTACAGGCTCACACGAAAGTGGGCTTGTAAGACTTACGGGTTAACAGACGCAGATTTAGAATTATTAATTTATTTAGATTGTAAAGGAAGATTTACACGACAAGAGTTTATAGACGGAGTTTACACCATGAGTTGGGATAAGAACCGCTGGGAAAGACTTAGAAAAAAAGGTTGGATAGAAGTTTGGAGACATAGAAACCGTACGACTATAAAGTATTCGGTATTCAAGACATCATTTAAGTGTTCTCAATTAATAAGTAGAATATACAGAGTGCTTCTAGGTGAAGAAGATTTACCAACTTCAGAAAGAAGTAAGTTTTATAACAACAAGTCATATACAGATAAGGTTTATAACAAAGCTATAGATGATATGATTAAAGATAAAGATAGATAATATGGCTTTTAAAATAAAGAAATCTTTAATAAAAGGTAGTGCCGAACACAGAGGCATGAGTTTTAAGATGCAAAGAAAAGATTTAGATAAAGGTATTGCTGGGGAAGCTAATAACGATGGCACTGTATTCGTAAGTAAAGATATACCTAAAGGAAGTCCATTAGAAGCAGAAGTCGTGGCTCACGAAGCAGATCATATGGCTCGAATGGAGAAAGGAGAACTAGGTTATACTGATGATCACGTCACTTGGAGAGGTAAAAAATACCCTAGAAAAGATGGGAAAATATTATACCAAGGAAATTGGAGAGAAGAAGGATGGGAAAAGTTCCCTTGGGAAAAACTAGCTTACAAAGTAGGTACGAAAGCTAAAAAAGAAGCTGAAAAGAAAAACACATAAATCAATAAAAATGGCAAGAAAATCAAAATCAAAATTTAAAATGGAAGGACATACTCTTCCTGGTATAAATCAAAAATCAGAAACAGCTAATTTAAAAGACGGTAGATCACCTTCTTCTGCTTTTCAAATGAAAGCATCTACAGATAGTCCTAATAAATTCGTAGGATTAGCAGCGTTAGGAGCTGGGGCTGCCTTAGGTAGGACTAAGTGGGGTAAAAATGCTATGGATAAAATAGGCGGATCAATAAAAAACATAGGCAGTAAATTATTCGGTGGTGGCGGAGGTAATGAAGATGCTGAAGCTGGTAAAGAACTATTAAAAGAAGAAGCTAAAGAAGAAATGGCAGGAGATACTGCAATGGCAATGAAATCACCAACTAAAAAAAAACTAAAAACAGGTACTAAAACAACTGTTGGAGGTAAGTTAAACGAGGGGACATCTCCTCACCAAAAATTATAAATATGATAAACATAAGTGGATTAAGTCCTTTACTGCAAGCTGCAGTTGGAGGAGAAACAAACACAATAGCAGGTCAATATATACAAAAAACAGAAGAAGGTTTCATGTATGATTCTGGACAAGAAAAGATACCAGTACAAGATCCAGATAATCTTTTAGAAATGAATGAAGATGGACTTGTTGTTGATAACGATTATATAATAGAGCAAACTGAAAGTGGATACGTTATAAAAGGTGTAAACGCACCAGAGGGAGCAGATCAAGAGATACCAGATATGACAGCACCAGACCAAATGGCACCAGTAAGTCCAGGAGGAATGGGTGGAGCTATGGGTGGAGTTGGTGGACCTATGGGAATGCAATCTCCTGCAAAAAACTACAAAAAAGGATATTACGGAATAAAATAAAATATAATTATGAATATATTAGGAAAAATATTTTCAGGTGGAGCAGCTGATTTAGTAAAAGGTGTAGGTGGAGTTATAGATAATCTACATACGTCTAAAGAAGAAAAGCTTGAAGCTGAAAAGAAAATAAAAGATATGATAATGGGTTACGAAGCTGAAATGCAAAAGCAAGTGACTGAAAGATGGGGTATGGATATGAAATCCGATTCTTGGTTATCAAAAAATATAAGACCATTAGTCTTGATGTTCTTAGTAATATCTACAGTATTAATGATATTTATCGATGCTGGAGCTATTGCTTTCGAGGTTAAAGACACGTGGGTAGACTTATTACAATTAGTATTAATAACAGTGATTGGTGCTTACTTCGGTGGTAGATCACTAGAAAAAGTAAAAAAATAAATTATGGCAATATTTCAAGATACAGCAATGCAAATGGGACAATTAGGTAGTGTATTTTTAGATGCCTCAGGAGCTGCTAGCCCACCAAATGGAAAAGTGTTTGTGGCTATAACATTTTTAGCAGACACGGTATTTGATGCTTCTGGTGGTTTAGTTCCTCAAACAAAAGCAGATGTTTCACTTGGCGCTAACAGTGGTAAAGTTTTAGCTACTACAGACGGATTAGAATGGGCAAGCACTGAAGCAGCGGCTCATAATCTAAGTGACGGTTCTGAAACCGCGATATCTGGTTCTGGAGGCTTACAAATAGACGCATCTAATACATTCCCAAAAGGAGCTACTATTTACGGTAGATATATCGAAATAGATTTAACTTCAGGTATGTGTGTAGCTTATATAGGAGAATAATGTTAGGATTAAGCGCTGACATAGCTGCATCGAAAACTATAAGGAACATGCACCAGCAAAACTATTTAAATTTTAATGGTACAGATGAGTATATTGATATAGATAACATAGCTGGAGCAAGGATTGATGGTGTTAGTTTTAGTATATCTGCTTGGTTTAAGTTCACTGGAGCTGTAACTTCTGGTAGACATATATTCAAAATGGAAGTAGATACCAATAATATAATTCAATTATTTTATCATGCTTCTGCAAATAATATGCGATTTTCTAGAAAAGCTGGTGGTACTACTAGCTTATCAACTTCTGATGGAGCTATAGTGTCAGTAGAAACAGATGGAGCGTGGCATCATGTCGCTGGTACTATCAACACTGACGCGGATGAGGTAAAATTTTATCTAGATGGTACATTAAAAGAAACTGTAGGCCTGAGTGGAACTTGGAGTGGAACATCCGATGGTGCGCAAATTGGCTATAACGGTAGTGGTAACTATTGGTATGGAGGTTTAGACGAAATAGCAATTTGGAATAGAGCTATTACCGCTGATGAAGTTACAGCAATTAATAGCGCTGGTGTTACTGATCCTGTTGATATGACAGGTGGATATAAAGAAAATTTATTAGCTTATTATAGACTTGAAGAAAAAGGTGGATCGGTAGCATTTAACTATGCTGATCCATCAAAAAACGGAACTATTGTAAATTCACCAACAGTTAATTCACATTAAAATGAGAAAATACGTAATAATAAATGCAAATGAAGTATCAAGTGTAGATTTTTCTAAAGTATTAGAAACCTCTGCTAACACATTAAGGTATTCTTTAGATGAAAGCAAAGCTCTTTTAAAATACGAAGGTAATCAACCTAATTTTTTAAGTGGTAAAACAGAATACAATTATGAAGATATAATGACCATATTAAATGGATCAGATTGGCATGAAGAAGAAGAATAAAAATAATTAAATTAAATAAAATGGCAAAAAACACAACAAAAAGAATTAAACAACTAAAAGGTGAAAAACCTTCTAAAATTACAAATGAAGAACTAGACAATATGCAGAAGTCTATTAGTGACATTAATAGAACGCAGTTAGAAATAGGTTCTTTAGAAACAAAAAAATATAATCTAATATATCGGGCTACTATGTTACAAGAGAAACTAAATAGTATGCAGCATGATTTTAAAAAAGCGTATGGTACTAGTAATATTAATATACAAGATGGTACTATAGACTACGAAGACAATGAGTAAATTAATAAGGAAAATTACAGTAGGTAAAGACTATAAAAACGATGCTATGCATTATTCTGTTGGTCAAGAAGTATACGGTGGGCATAAGATCTGTGATATAATAGAGGAAGACGATAAGTATTCTATTTATATTAAAAAGAATAATGACTTGTTACCGTGGAAAGACTTTAACAAGAACATGGCAATATCTATAGAGTATAATTTAGAGTACTAATGAAAGCACCTTTTGATTTCGTTATAAAACCTAAAGGAAATAGATATAACAACATAGCTAAAGTCGGAGAAAAAGATCTTATACTTAATACAGAAATTCATAATCATCAATATGTAAATAGAGAAGCTATTGTTAAATCTATTCCTACAGCTTTTAAAACGGAAATAAAACCTGGAGATACTATTGTCACCCATCACAATGTATTTAGACGTTGGCACGACGTAAAAGGTAAAGAGAAAAATAGTAAGAGCTTTTTTAATGAAAACACTTATTTTATAAAAGAAGATCAAATATTCTTATATAAAAGAGACAATAAATGGAAGGCACCAAAAGGATATTGTTTTGTACAACCTATTAAAGAAAGGAATCAATTAGAAGTAGATCAAGAAGAAGCGTGTATTGGAATTGTTAAATACACTGATGGTTCTTACGAAAAAGAAGACTTGATAGGTTTTACTCCGTTTTCAACGTATGAATTTGCTATTGATGGGAAGCGTTTATATAGAGTTATGACACAATTTATTACAATTAAATATGAATACCAAGGAAACGAAAAAGAATATAATCCAAGCTGGGCAAAAAGCAGTTGAAGAACTTATTAAAGTTGCTAAAGAACCGATAGTAGATTCAGACGATGACATATCAGCAGATAGATTAAAAAATGCCGCAGCTACTAAAAAACTAGCTATATTTGACGCATTTGAAATACTCACAAGAATACAAGAAGAAGAAAACCTGCTTGAGGGCAAAGCACCTGAAGAGAGAAAGAAAGAGGTCTTTAAAGGATTCGCAGAAGGTAGATCTAAGTAATGTACAAGCAAAGTTTAGTTAACACGGTTGAACCGATAAAAAGAACTACTATTACCAGAATGAATCGCGGTAAAAAGTGGAAGTACGGTTACAATAAGGAACACGATCTTATTGTATTGTCCCATAATGGTGTTATAGGAGAAATTATAGAGATACAAAATTTAGTCATAGCACTGCCGAAGCCACCTAAAGAGGTATATAAACATCCAAAGAACAAGTGGGTTAAGCAAGAATACCCAAAAGAACTGCAAAGAATAAAAAATATATTTGATTGGAGAAACTATCCAGACGAGCAAAAAGAACGATGGTATAGTTATATAGATGAGGAATTCAAAAGAAGAGAAGAAGGATTTTGGTTTATAAACAACGGAAAACCAATTTGGATAACTGGTACGCACTATATGTATTTACAATGGAGTAAGATTGATGTTGGGGCTCCAGACTTTAGAGAAGCAAATAGATTGTTTTATATATTTTGGGAAGCTTGTAAAGCAGATAAAAGATGTTACGGAATGTGTTATCTTAAAAACCGTAGATCAGGATTTTCTTTCATGTCGTCAGCTGAAACGGTTAATTTAGCTACATTAGCAAGTGATAGTAGATATGGTATACTATCTAAAACAGGTGCAGATGCGAAAAAAATGTTTACAGACAAAGTTGTTCCTATATCAATTAATTATCCATTCTTTTTTAAACCTATACAAGATGGAATGGATCGTCCAAAATCCGAGTTGGCTTATCGTGTTCCCGCTAGTAAGTTTACGAGAAAAAAGATCACGTCAAACGAACGCCTCGAAGATATTAAAGGATTAGACACAACTATCGACTGGAAAAACACTGGAGACAATAGTTACGATGGGGAAAAACTGAATTTACTAGTACATGACGAAAGTGGTAAATGGGAGAGACCTGATAACATACTAAACAATTGGAGAGTAACTAAAACATGTTTAAGATTAGGTAGTAGAATTATAGGTAAATGTATGATGGGCTCAACTTCCAACGCCCTAGACAAAGGTGGAGATAACTTTAAAAAACTATACAATGCTTCAAATGTCACATCACGAAATCGTAATGGACAAACAAAGTCTGGTTTATATTCTCTTTTTATCCCAATGGAGTGGAACTACGAAGGATTTATTGATGAACACGGATATCCAGTGTTCGATAATCCAGATCATGATGTACTCGACCCAACCGGCGAACTAATAGATATAGGCATAATAGAACACTGGAACAACGAAGCAGAAGGATTAAAATCTGATCATGATGCTTTAAATGAGTTTTATAGACAGTTTCCAAGAACAGAAGAACACGCGTTTAGAGACGAAACTAAAAATAGTATTTTTAATCTCGTTAAAATATATGAGCAGATAGATTATAACGAAGAAGCAACAAGCGCGGCAAATGTTAATACTGGTAATTTTCAATGGGTTAATGGAATAAAAGATACTAAAGTTATATTCTACCCAGATCCAAAAGGTAGGTTTAAGATAAGTTGGACACCACCAACACATATGCAAAGTAATATTATTGTAAAAAATGGTATTAAGTATCCAGCTAATGAACACATGGGGGCTTTTGGTTGTGATAGTTATGATATATCAGGAACAGTAGATGGAAGAGGGTCAAATGGTGCGTTACATGGTTTAACTAAATTTAGCATGGAAGACGCTCCTCCGAATCATTTTTTCTTAGAATATATAGCTAGACCACAAACCGCTGAGATCTTTTTTGAAGACGTGTTAATGTCGTTAGTATTTTATGGTATGCCAATACTTGCGGAGAATAACAAACCTAGACTATTGTACTATTTAAGAAGAAGAGGTTATAGAGGATTTAGCATGAATAGACCAGACAAAGTGTGGAACAAATTATCTACAACAGAAAAAGAAATAGGTGGCATACCTAATTCAAGTGAAGATATAAAACAAGCCCACGCAGCAGCGATTGAAATGTATATACAGCAGCATGTTGGACACTTAGGAGGCGATAGTTATGGAAATATATACTTTAATAGAACCTTAAATGATTGGAGTAAATTTGATATAACTAAAAGAACTAAATTTGACGCAAGTATTAGTTCTGGATTAGCAATAATGGCTTGTAATAGACATTTATACACACCAAACGCAAATATTGAAAAACCAAAATTAAACATAAATATCGCTAAATATTCAAACACAGGTGGTATATCTAAATTAATTAAAAAATAATATGAGAGGTAATCATAATTTCCCAAGTCAAATAGTTAGTGATAACGAAAAATCATCACAAGACTATGGATTAAAAGTAGCACAAGCTATAGAGGCTGAATGGTTTGATGGAGAAAGAAATGGAAATAATAGATATTATAACCATACTAATAATTTTCATAAATTAAGACTGTACGCTAGAGGAGAACAATCAATACAAAAATATAAAGATGAATTATCTATAAATGGTGATTTAAGTTATTTGAACTTAGATTGGAAACCTGTTCCAATTATACCTAAGTTCGTTGATATCGTAGTTAACGGTATATCTGAAAGGCAATATTCAATAAAAGCATATACACAAGATCCATATGGCGTAGAAAAAAGAACGGCATATATGGAGAGCATAATGAACGACATGAAAGCTCAAGAGTTCGATCAGATGGCTAAAAACCTAATGAACATGGATCTTAAGGAAAATAAAGAAGAAGAGATTCCAGAGACACAAGAAGAATTAGATTTGCACATGTCTTTAAACTACAAGCAGTCTGTTGAAATAGCAGAAGAACAAGCTATAAACGTATTATTAGAAGGTAATAAATATGATCTAACTAGAAAAAGACTAATATATGATTTAGCTGTTTGTGGTATAGCAGCGTCTAAAACTAGTTTTAACACAGCAGAGGGAGTTACTATAGATTATGTTGACCCTGCAAATTTAGTATATTCGTATACAGAATCTCCTTATTTTGACGATGTTTATTACGTAGGTGAAGTTAAAACAATCCCTATAAATGAATTAATAAAAGAATTTCCAGATCTTACGCTTTCTGAATTAGAAGAGATTACTGAGAGCAACTATAAATACAGTCATAGATATGGTTCTAGTCGTGGGCACAATGTAGATGAAGATAAAAATAAAATAGATATCCTTTATTTTAATTATAAAACTTTTGTTAATGAAGTTTACAAAGTAAAAGAAACTCCAGCTGGATTACAAAAATTAATAGAAAAAGATGATAGTTTTAATCCTCCTGTAGGAGAAGATTTAGCGTTTGAAAAAATAGGAAGAAAAATAGAGTGCTTATATGAAGGGGCTTTAATTTTAGGTACAGAAAGATTATTAAAGTGGAACAAAGCAAAGAACATGATGCGTCCTAAGA
>Ga0208666_1000486_pt1 | contig 18812 bp, 27 predicted proteins | sample 5B_taG_FD_184078 | JGI IMG/M metagenome (GOLD analysis project Ga0208666, IMG submission 184078) | Marine viral communities from the Subarctic Pacific Ocean - 5B_ETSP_OMZ_AT15132_CsCl metaG (SPAdes) (version 2) | ecosystem: Environmental > Aquatic > Marine > Oceanic | place: Pacific Ocean...
TTTTAATATCGTTTAGTAGATTTTGCTTTCATCTTTATTATCCAAGTGAAGTCGTATTTATTTCGTAAATATGTAGAGTTAGAGGTGGGGCCGGTGTAAAGTCGCGACTTTTCCAGGGGGAGGGGGCGGCAGGGGGAGGGGGGCTACACTTTACCCCAAAATTTATAATAACTTTTTTGTGACAATAGGTAGTTAATAGTATCCTAGTAGCACCCTTGTGTCACACTTTGTAAATAGCGGATTAAGCGTGTAATAGTATATGTATGGGTAAAAGAAGAATTATGCACGGGCAAAGACGCAAGAGATCATCATGCTCTCCAATGAGATATGTTGACTCTAGTGGTGCACCTTTATCTCAAAACAAAGAAGAACTGAAAGCTGCTAGAAGAGAGAACATAAAATCAGATATGGGTAAAGCGTTCGGCGTTGGAGGAAAAACACAATCTGGAGTAGCGGCAGTCGGCGCTTTAGGGGCTAAGCTTGGCGTAAGGGGATTTGGTGGAACCGCAGCTGGTCTTGCCACTCCAATAGGCTGGATAGCTCTAGCAGCAGCGGCTACGATAGGTGGAGGTATAGCTTTAGCAAAAGGAGCAAAAAGAAAGAAAGCAAGAAAATTATTTGAACAAGGGTACGAAGAATCAAGTACCGGAGCAATGGAACTATAAAGAATTAAACGATGGCAACAATAACACCTACGCTAAGCATAACATCTAACGCATCGTCAGCAACCAACCCTGGTCCACTGAGCTTTGCTTTAAGTCTTAGCGCTACAAAAGCAACTACGGTTAGCGGACCTGTAACTTCTAAGATAGAAGAAGTAACGACAACGCACTCGAATCATAAGATATTTGATCAAGCAACTCAAGAGCATGCTTATATATACATTAACAACACTTCAGATAGGGAGGTGTTTTTGTGCTCTGACGACGCTGGTACTGCTGGCAATAGATTTATGTCTGTAGGCCCAAGCGAATTTGCTTATTTCCCATGGTCTGGAACAAGAGATATTTTTCTAGATCACACAGGATCTGGGACAAAGAACGTAGAATACTTTATATTCGAAAAACTTTAATATAGAGAAACTCTCTATACCTTATATAACCTAAAAACCATAAATATGACCTATTTATACTATAAGACGTCGTCTACGACGCACACAGCAAAGCCAAATAAACAAGAAATAGACGAGTGGACACACATGTCTGCAAAATCTAACTGGCGAATCACCCAATTACCTAACGGATACTACCAAACGGAGGTTTCTCACCCTGCAATTGACGACAATTGGCACGCAGTTACGCGTAGAGAGACTATGGAGGGCGCAGAATCTGCAATTGACGGCAGCATCGGCTACTTCTCAAAAAAATTAGAGGCTACAAAAGGCCCTAAAGTTGTAAAAACTTTTTAAAAATAACAATATGGCATTTAAAATGAAAGGTCCGATGTTTTTTACGTCGGCGTTAAAGCACGGCAAGCATACGGAGCCATCGAAAACTAAGTGGAGTGACTTTCCGAGAGACAGGAAACTACATAAGCACGCAACATCAGGAGATTATACGCAGTACATACCTGTAGCAGAGGAAGGAATGACAAAGACAGTAAAACCTGCTAATAAACCTAAAGAAGAAGTATAATCATGGCGTTTAAAATGAAAGGTCCGATGTTTTTTACATCAGCACTAAAGCACAAAAAAGAAGTTGCTACTAAAAACCCTGATGGCTCGCCCAATTTTGGGTCAGAGTGGCATAGTGAAGTAATGGGTACAGGTAATGCCGCTCACTCGCACGATAGTGACGGTAAAGTAATCTCTGGTAGCGTGACCACAGGTAGTAGAAAAGAAAAGAAAACCAACCCCAAAACTAAAAAATGAGTAATCATGGCATTTAAAATGAAAGGTTTTCCAAAGCTATCAGGTTTAGGTGGCGTTGAAGCCGAAGAAAGAAAATTAAAAAACATGCCGACTAGGACTCCTGGTTCTCAAAACCCTAGTTTTCCTGAGGTTTTATACACTATAGACGGTAAAGCTGTGAAAAGTCAAAGCTTAGACGAAGGAGAAATGGCGCTTAAGCCAAGCTCAGACAAGCATGGTAAATATATAAGTTATCCTGGTAGGGGAAAGCTCTACTACAAAAATCCAAAATAATATGGCATTTAAAATGAAGGGATTTAGCCCGTTTGATAAAAACGGTAATCCTACAGGTACAGTAGAAAGCATCGAACCAGACGGTGGCGCTGCCATGGTGCGTGTCGAAGGCGTAGGTTTACGTAAAATGAGTGGTCTTGGTATAGCTGAAATTAAAAAAGGTATGACAGTACCGCTAATACAAAAAGGCGACTCATACTCTATAGACGGGCCAGCAATAGATAAACGCCTTACTGGAGAATAACAAAAACCACAACCACTATAATATAATTTAATTTAATAAAATTCATGGAATACAACTTACCTAGTGAGTTGATCAAACGTTTAGACTTTGGTCAAACCGCTAAAGAAAAAGTAATTGCTGGTGTAACTAAGCTAGCACAAGCCGTAAAGAGTACATTAGGCGCGTCGGGTAAATGCGTCATTTATGAAGATGCTCGCGGCATGCCGGTCATAACAAAAGACGGAGTAACCGTTGCCCAAAGCGTAGTCTTATATGATCCGGTCGAAAACATAGGTGCGACATTAATTAAAGAAGCAGCTAGCAATACAGTGAAAGAAGCAGGTGACGGTACTACTACAGCTACCGTCCTTGCTGAAGCACTTTTAAAAGAAGTAAATAAAGATAAATATGCTGAAGAATCTATACGAGAAATCAAAGCAGGTATTAGCTCAGGCCTGGACAAAGTTGTGCAACATCTTGAAGGACGGGCTATTGAAGTTGAAGGGAGCATGCTTAGCGCTGTTAGCGCGATTAGTTGTAATAATGATCAAGCCCTTGGAAGCATTATTGCAGAAGCTTACCAAAAAGTAGGTAAGAACGGTGTCGTACTTATGGAGGAAGGTGACACTGATGAAACGCATGTCGAGTTAGTTGACGGGGTGCAGTTTGACTGCGGGCTTACGTCGCCGCACTTCGTCACTAACACTGACAAACATCTAGCAGAGCTAGACAACCCATACGTACTTATAGTATCTAGTGAGATACCTAACGTGCGCAAGATACAAAATGTACTAGAGCATGTCATTAAAAAAGGGCGTGCTTTACTTATTATAGCTCCAGTAGCATCTGGAGTCAAGTCTGCCCTTATGATGAACAAAGTAAAAGGTAACATTAAAGTTAACATTGTTGACTTACCTGGCTTTGGCCCTACAAAGAAAGACGCTACAGAAGATCTAGCTATCATGACTGGTGCCACTGTTATTAACGAAGAGCTAGGTGATGATTTAGATCTTATAAGTGTAGAACACCTTGGTGAAGCTGAGTATGTAGTAACTAGCGATAGTAACACTGTTATTACTCTTGAAGAGATGACAGATGAGATTAATGAACGTATCGAGCAAGTGTCTAAGAAAGTATCTGAAGAGAAAAACGGCTTCATGAAAAAGAAGCTTGAAGAACGTTTAGCTATGTTATCAGGATCTGTAGGTATTATCAAAGTAGGTGCAGGATCAAAGGTAGAGCTCAAAGAAAAGAAAGACAGAGTTGAAGATGCTATATACGCTACTAAAGCCGCGTTAAAAGAAGGTATAGTACCTGGTGGTGGCTCAGCGCTATGGTGGGCTGCTCAAAAAATTTCTCCCGCTAACGCGGGTGAGGAGATTCTTCTAGAGGCTATCAAAGCTCCAATGGCTACTATACTAGACAACGCAGGTCTTACAGACGTTAAGTGCGAAGGTGAAGACTATTGTGGCATCGATGTTATATCTGGTAAGTGCACCGATATGATCGAAGCAGGAGTAGTAGATCCAGTGCTTGTAACTAAGTCTGCATTAAAGAACGCTGTATCAGTAGTATCAACTATTATATCAGCTGATTGTGTAATTTCAAATGCTAGAGCAGATGAGAGCAATCAATGATTATATAGTAGTAGATGTAGAGAAAGTAGGTCCTAAAAAAGTTGGTGGTCTACTTCTTACTGAAGAACTAGACGAAAGCAATAGGTATATCAAAGCTACGATTATTTCTACAGGTAATCTAGTTGAAGGCCTAAAAGATAACGATATTATATATTACGACAAACACGCTGGGCATGGTATAACCTGGGCAGATACAATGTACCATGTAATCCGAGCAAGAGATGTAGTATTAGTGGAGTAACTACTTCGCTAAACGTGTGATATATATATTAGACCTAAACCTTAAATCATAAACCTTACACGTATAACAAACAATAACTAATTAAAAAAATTTAAAAATGGACAAAATTGAAAATTGGCTATATTTCCGTACAGTAACGGATGAAGCCAACGATGATGGAGATACAGGGTCGGCCGGCTTACAGCCAGGATCTATTTGTATTCCTGCGTCGTCAATTCAAAACATGGAGCCTATACTTGATACAGGTATTAAGATTCACATCAAAAACATCATTGTACCTGAAGATCCAAATAGCCAACTAAGAAGAGCTTTTGATGCAGGCGAGGCTGCAGACTCAATCAAACTTACTGTAACTCAAGGTAAAGTAAAAGAAGTTATGCAGGTGATTGCTCAAGCATGTAACTCTTACATTCACGGCACTGGATTCATTGTAGTAGCTGACGCTTGTGTTCTTACTGATTCTGCTACCACTGCTTTAAACGATCAGGTTATTCCTGCTGAATTTCTTAGCAACGATATTGACGCTACCGTATTAACTATTGGTAAAATTCGCAGAGGTAGAGGTATCCACGAGTACTATGAGATTGTAACGCCTATGACTGCAGACGACAATGATGTTGCAGCTTCGCTTTCTATTAAGCTTCCAACAAAATGCGTTATATTAGAAGCAGCGCTATCTGGAATGGCAGTAGCAACTAATAACGTAGGTTCTGTAGCTTTAGAAATACACAACGCGGCTGTAGCAGATGATGCCGCTTCTGCTGGTACTGAAATTGTAGGCGCGGATGTAACAAGTAACTTATCTATCCCTAACGCTGATTTAGACGTCAGCTCTGATACTGGGGGAAACATGGTACACTCAGGAACACTAGCTCCTATAGCCAGAGGCACGGACGAAACGTTCTTCCATGTGTGCGCTAAAGAAGATATGAGCTCTATGACAGGTACTCCAAAAGTTGGCGTATATCTTAAGTGGTGGGGTGAAGAAGCAGTTCTTTTATAATAACCAGATAAAAATCTAGAAAAAATGACACAATCAAAATATACAGACAGATTCTGGTACTTTAGAAATATCGCAGACGAAGACGACGACGACAATACAGGAACATCTATTATGATTCCTATTGGCTCAATCACTGGATTCGTTACAACAGCAATTAACAAACTTAAGATTTACTTTGAGTACCCTGCTCTAGGAAATCAGCTTGAAAAAGCTCAAGCAGGAGAGCAAGCTGCAGGTAACCACGGTTACGTAGAGCTTGATGTTACTCGTGGTAAAATTAAGCAAGTAATGGCTGCTTTAGTTGAAGTTTACAATGCAGGTCCTCATCACGATGGGTTTACTGTTATTGCAGATGATTCAACTGTTGACTTCGACAATAGTACTAGAGCTAAAGTTTTTATACACCCAGACATCACTGGTATATCAGAAATTAGAAACTCTTACTCAGGAGCGGCATAATATGAGATTATCAGCGCATGATTTGCGTGATATGAATATCCTTAAGTATTACAGGCTCACGCGTAAGTGGGCCTGTAAGACTTACGGATTAACTGACGCTGATCTAGAACTACTTATATATTTAGATCACAAGGGTAGATTTACCCGAAACGAATTTATCGAGGGTGCTTACACATATTCTTGGGATAAGAAAAGGTGGGAGAAACTCCGATCAGCTGGCTGGATAGAGGTTTGGCGACATAGAAACAGAACAAGTATTAAATATTCTGTATTCAAGACGTCGTTTAAATGCTCACAGCTAGTAACACGAATATATCGCATATTGCTAGGCGAAGAAGATCTACCGACCTCTGAACGTAGCATTTTTTACAACAACAAGTCGTATACAGATAAAGTCTATAATAAAGCTATAGACGATATGATACGAGATAAAGAAAGATAACATGCCATTTAAAATGAAGGGTACAGCAATGTACAACAAGGTAATGGAAGACGGTAAGTCTATGATGCAACTTAAAGAAGAGTTTGGTGGTGCCATGGATATGAAAACTCCTATGGATATGAAATCACCTATGGAGCACAACGCACCCCTGAATATGAAGTCTCCTATGGACATGGCTGAAGATTCTGCTATGGACATGGCTAAAGACGGGCCTATGAACTTAAATGAAGAGTCTCCAAAGAAATTAACTCAAGACGCTGCTATGAAAATGACTTCAGCTATGAAGAAATTGTCACCTATGCAGGCTAATGCTTTTCTTGGAGCGTTAAACGCTGCTAAAGAAAAAGGAGCTAAAACTTTTGAGGTAGACGGTAAAACATACGACGTTAAATAATGGCTTTTAAGCTTGGCAAATATAAACCTTTACCAGGCATAGCATCAGGCGGTAAGCTTAAGAAGTCTTTAAAATTTAAGATAGAGCATAAAGACCTTGGCCCTGGAGTTATGGGTGAAGCTTATCCTAACAAAGTAGTTGTAGACAACGACGTTAAAAAAGGCACGCCTGAGTACAACAGAGTTGTAAAACATGAAGCTCAACACGTAAAAGATTTACAAAGTGGTAGAGCTGCGTTTGGCGATGACTATGTAAGGTGGGAAGGTAAGACATACGCTAGAAAAAGTGGTATGATTAAGTATAATGGTAAGTGGAAAGAAGAAGGCGACAAGTCTTTTCCATGGGAAAAAGTAGCAATAAATGCCGAAAAAAATTAAAGACACAGGCCTAGGTAAATGGCTTAAAAGTAAAGCGCCACAAGTGCTTGATGTAGTAGGAGACTTTCTACCAGATCAAGGAGCATTAGGTGTAGTTAAAAACCTTATTGATAAAGATCCTGAAGTAGATACAGAGGCAGGCATGGCGGCTGTAGATGCTGAGGTTGCTTTTCAAAATAACGTAAGCGAAAGGTGGAAAGCTGACATGGGTAGCGATGTAAAGTTAGCTAAGCTTATTAGGCCACTAACACTTATATGTCTAATGGCAATGTTCATGCTAACAATGGTTTTTGATAGCGTAGATACATTACCTTTCAATGTTAAAGATTCATACGTAGACTTACTACAGATACTTATGCTAACTGCTTTCGGTGCATACTTTGCTGGTAGATCTATAGAAAAAGTAAAAAAATAAAATGGGAATTAATTCAACAGAAGTCTCATATGGCTTCGGACAATTAGGTAGTGTTTACACTACGGCTTCTAGTGAGGAAATTAATCCTCCAAGTGGTAAAGTGTTTGTAGCTATAACAATGTTAGCTGACACAGTATTTGATGCTTCCGGCGGTTTAGTAGCGGAAAGAGTACGTGTACCAGGCGCTAGCGCTACAGATCCAAGTACTTTAGATGGAGATATATATATTTCTACAGAGGAGCCAGCTCACGATTTAGACGCTGGAGCTGAAACTGCTACTGAAGGTACTGGCGGTAAAGTTGTAGATTCAGTAACGTTTCCTAAAGGAGTTACTATCTACGGCCGTTGGACAGAAATAGATGTTAACTCTGGTCATATCGTAGCTTACGTAGGAGAGTAATGCTAGGGTTAGGAGCTAGTTTAACGTCACCATATGTACTTGACTCTGGGTATGTAAATACTCACTCACTTAGTCTTGATGGATCAGGAGCCGGATCAGACGTAGATTTTTTTAATACAAACACAGCATTACAAGATAAAATTAGAGGCAACTTTAGTATTTCGTGTTGGGTTAAGTTAGACGATGGACAACCTACTATATTGTCGTCGTATTTTGCTGGGGCAGCTACTGGTGGTAATGTTATAGGGTTTTCAGTAACTAATGCAGGAGCAGTTAATTTTACACATTTTTCAAATAGTGGTGCGGCTCTACAAAGTACAGATGCAGCTGTTTTTGATAATGGAGCTACTGATTGGACTCATTTAGGTGTTACAGCAACTAAAGGTACTGGAGCTAGTGGATCTACTGGATATAAGATATATGTTAACGGTAGTGAAGTTGCTTCAAGTCAACTTTTAGGAGTTACCGAAAGTCAACACAATAACTACACTTCAAGTATAACTATTGGATTTGGAGCTTTAAATGCCGCCGTCGCCGGTAATGTGGTAGGAGGAATTGACGGTTTGATGGATGAGTGTGCGTTTTTTGATGACGCTCTTACAAGTGGTGAAATGTCTGCTATAGGTGGAGGCGGAGCGCCTACAGATATCACAGGTCACGACCACTTATTCCTTTACTATAAGTTAAATAACTCTACTACTGATGAGGTTGGAAATAGTAATGGATCTCTTGCCGGTCAAGCCGCCTTCTCAACTACAACACCTTAACGATGGCTATATATACGATACTTACTGAAAGTGAACTTAGTGCTCACGCAGATAAACAAGACTTCATTTTAAATCATTTTGTTGCTATTGCTAATAATCCTAAAAGAGCTATGTTTAAGTTTGATGATTCTTTACCATCTAGTTTAAGTTCTTACGACTCTTACACAGAGTCTGAAGTTCAAGCAATGCGATCAGACGCCAGTAATGACTGGTACTTACAATAAACAATTTTAATTTAATACAATTTAATTATGGGAAAAAAGAAAGAAAAGGTCATTGACCTAAAACCAGAAAAGATCTCTGAAGAAGAACTAAAGCAATTACAAAACGTAGTTTCTGCAATCAATAAACTTCAGTTTGATATTGGAGTAATGGAAGTGCAAAAACACAGTGCTCTTCACGCTTTATTTCAAGGTAACGAAAAACTAAATGAAATGCAATTGCAATTTAATGAACAGTACGGTTGTGATGATATAAACATCCAAGACGGTACAATTAATTATAAAAAAGATGAGCCATCTGATTCGTAAGATAACGATTGGTAAAGACTATAAAAATGACGCTATGCACTATTCTGTTGGACAGGAAGTGTATGGCGGTCATACCATTTGTGACATTTTAGAAGAAACTGAAAAGTATTCTATATATATTAGAAAAGACAAAGCTGTTATTCCTTGGAAAGACTTTAACAAGAATATGGCTATATCTGTAGAATATAATTTAGAATACTAATGCAATCGCTTTACAACTTTATTGTAGAGCCTATAGGTAAAAGATACAACAACACGGCTAAAGTAGGTGATAAAGAATTAATACTTAACACTGACGTGTTTAATCATCACCATATTAATAGGCTAGCTAAAGTTATATCTACACCAAAGTTAGGCAATACGGAAATACAAGTTGGTGATACTGTTATAGTTCACTTCAATGTATTTAGACGTTGGCATGATGTAAAAGGTCGAGAGCGTAATAGTAGATCATACTACGAAGAGAATAAATACTTTGTTAATGATGATCAAATATTTTTGTACAAGCGCAACGAAGAGTGGATATGTCCACGTGGTTATTGCTTTGTACAACCTATTAAAGACAATAGCAAACTAAGCGTTGATACAGAACAACCCTTAGTTGGTATTGTTAAACATACTGATGGCAGAGCAGAGCTAAACTCTCTTGTAGGTTTTAAACCTAATATTGAGTGTGAGTTCGTAATTGATGGTAAAAGATTATATCGTATACCATCTCAATTTATTACAATTAAATATGAATATCAAGGAGACGAAGAAGAGTATAATCCAAGCTGGGCACAGAGCGGTTGAGGAATTAATCAAAGTAGCTAAAGAAGCTATCGTTGATTCAGATGATGACATATCAGCTGATAGACTTAAGAATGCCGCTGCTACAAAAAAGCTTGCGATCTTTGACGCCTTTGAGATATTAAACAGAATCCAAGAAGAACAAAACTTACTAGATGGTAAGTCTCCAGAAGAAAAGAAAGAGCGTGTCTTCAAAGGTTTTGCTGAAGGTAGATCTAAATAATGTACGAACAAACGTTATATAAGATAGTTGAGCCTATAAAAAAAACTACGCTTACTAGACTTAACAGAGGTCGTAAATGGAAGTATGGTTACGATAAAGATCACGATATAGTAGTGTTATCAAAAAACGGTGTTATAGGTGATATATACGAAATACAAGGTTTTAAAATAGCGCTGCCAAAACCTACTAATGTTTTTAAGCACGAAAGTAATAAGTGGTATAAACAAGAATATCCAAAAGAGCTTAAGCGTATTAAAAACATATTTGACTGGCGAGATTATCCAGACGAACAAAAAGAAAAATGGTACGACTATATTGACGAAGAGTTTAAGCGTAGAGACGAAGGCTTTTGGTTCACTAACAAAGGCGTACCGACATACATAACAGGTGCGCACTATATGTACCTGCAATGGAGCAAGATTGATGTTGGAGCTCCAGACTTTAGAGAGGCGAACAGACTATTCTTTATATTCTGGGAAGCCTGCAAAGCTGATAAGAGATGCTATGGGATGTGCTACCTTAAAAACCGTCGTTCAGGCTTCTCGTTTATGTCATCAGCTGAAACAGTTAACTTAGCCACTATATCGAGTGATAGTAGATATGGGATACTCTCTAAGTCTGGTGCCGATGCAAAGAAGATGTTTACTGATAAGGTCGTACCTATATCTTTAAACTACCCTTTCTTTTTCAAGCCAATACAAGACGGTATGGATCGTCCAAAGTCTGAGCTAGCATACAGAGTTCCAGCTAGTAAATTTACTCGTAAGAAAATACAAGCTAACGAGCAGCTTGAAGAAATTGTAGGTCTTGACACTACGATTGATTGGAAGAACACTGGTGATAATAGTTATGACGGTGAAAAGCTTAACTTGCTAGTGCATGATGAGAGTGGTAAGTGGGAGAGACCTGATAACATATTAAATAACTGGCGAGTTACTAAAACCTGTTTAAGGCTAGGTAGTAGAATCGTTGGTAAATGCATGATGGGTTCAACTAGCAATGCGCTAGATAAAGGTGGAGATAACTTTAAAAAACTATACAATGATTCTGACGTCACGCGAAGAAATCGTAATGGACAAACGAAGTCTGGGCTTTATTCTCTCTTTATCCCAATGGAATGGAACTATGAAGGATTTATTGACGAGTACGGACTTCCAGTCTTTGATAGTAGAAGTGATGATGTACGACATGGACCAGACGGTGAATTAATAGATGTAGGCGTTATTGATCACTGGGAAAACGAAGCTGATGGATTACGTGATGATCAAGATGCTTTAAACGAATTTTACAGGCAGTTTCCACGTACTGAAGAGCACGCGTTTAGAGACGAAACTAAAAACAGTATATTTAACTTAATTAAAATATACGAACAAATAGATTTTAATGAAGGTAGTAGATATAATGCTCATACTACAGTAGGAAGTTTTGGCTGGATTAATGGTGTTAAAGACACGCAAGTAGTATTTCACCCTGATCCAACTGGTAGGTTTAAAGTAAGCTGGGTGCCGCCTGCTAAATTACAAAATAGGCAGATAATAAAAAATGGAATTAAATATCCCGGTAATGATCACGTTGGCGCCTTTGGTTGCGATAGTTACGATATCAGCGGCACGGTTGATGGTCGCGGTTCTAAAGGAGCTTTACACGGATTAACAAAATTTTCTATGGAAGAAGTGCCCTCAAACACTTTCTTCCTAGAATATGTAGCTAGACCACAGACTGCGGAAATGTTTTTTGAAGACGTTTTAATGGCGTTGGTTTTTTACGGTATGCCTTTGCTTGCAGAGAACAACAAACCTAGATTACTGTATTACTTGAGACGTAGAGGTTATAGAGGATACAGCATGAACAGACCAGATAAGTCTTGGAAAAAATTATCTGTTGCAGAAAAAGAGGTTGGTGGTATACCAAACTCAAGTGAAGATATTAAACAAGCTCACGCTGCTGCAATTGAAATGTACATACAAAATCACGTAGGGCATATTGGAGACGGAGAATATGGAACTATGTATTTTAATGAAACTCTAAACGATTGGTCTAAGTTTGATATAAATAGAAGAACTAAGTTTGATGCGTCAATAAGTTCCGGGCTAGCTATAATGGCTTGCAATAGACACATGTATGCACCAAATCCTAAAGTACAAAGAACATCAGTGAACTTGAATATAGCAAAATATAATAACGAGGGCTTCAACTCTAGAATACTAAAATAATGGCTCAACAAGTATATGTTAATTTTCCATCTCAAATCGTAAGCGATTTAGAAAAAGTAAGTCCAGAGTACGGGCTTAAGGTAGCTTATGCTATTGAGCAAGAGTGGTTCAATGGTATACACTCTAATAGATATATGGATACTCAAGATAAGTATCATATGCTTAGATTATATGCTAGAGGCGAGCAGTCTGTTCAAAAATATAAAGATGAATTATCTATTAACGGTGATTTGTCGTATTTAAATCTTGACTGGAAGCCAGTGCCAATTATACCTAAATTTGTAGACATCGTTGTTAATGGCATGTCTGAGCGTATGTTTAATGTTAAAGCATATTCTCAAGATCAATACGGCGTAGCTAAAAGAACTGCTTACATGCAAGCTATGGTAGATGACATGGCAGCTAAAAAATTCAACGACAAAGCAAAAAAGATGTTTGGTGTTGATGTTTATAAGAGTAACAAAGATACACTACCAGAAACAAAAGAAGAACTAGAGTTGCATATGCAGCTTAGCTACAAGCAGGCTGTAGAGCTAGCTGAAGAACAAGCAATCAACGTATTACTTGACGGTAATAAATACGATCTAACTAGACGTAGACTGTTATACGATTTAACTGTGCTAGGTATAGCTTGCGTAAAAACAGGATTTAACACTAGTGATGGAGTTACTATTGATTACGTAGATCCAGCTAATATAGTATACTCTTATAGTGACTCTCCATATTTTGAAGATATATATTATATTGGAGAAGTAAAAACAATATCTATAAACGAGCTAGTAAGACAGTACCCTCATCTAACAGAACAAGATTTAGAGTCAATTAAAAAAAGCTCTTATAGACCGAGAGGAAGATATAATAGATTAGAAGTTAGAGATCAAAATAAAATACAAATACTTTACTTTAATCATAAAACGTATATGAACGACGTTTATAAGATTAAAGAAACAAAGTCTGGTGGAGAAAAAGCTATACAAAAAGATGAAAGCTTTAATCCACCTAAAGACAAGCAAGTAAACTTTGCTAAAGTTCAAAGAGCTGTAGAGGTTGTATTTGAAGGCGCTATAGTACTAGGTACAGACAAGTTGCTGCAATGGCGCATGTGTGACAACATGATACGATCAAAGTCTGATTTTAACAAAGTTAAAATGAACTATAGCCTTGTTGCACCACGTATGTACAACAATAAAATAGAATCTTTAGTTAGTAGAATAACTGGGTTTGCTGATATGATTCAGCTTACACACTTAAAGCTACAACAGGTGATGTCACGTATGGTTCCAGATGGTGTATATCTTGATGTAGATGGTATTGCTGAAGTTGATCTTGGTAATGGAACAAACTACAATCCGCAAGAAGCTCTTAACATGTTCTTCCAAACTGGTAGCGTTATTGGTAGAAGCTTAACTGCAGATGGAGATCCTAATCCTGGTAAAGTACCTATTCAACAAATAGCTAATGGTACAGGTCAAGGTAAGATACAAAGTCTTATCAATACTTACAATTATTATTTACAAATGATACGTGATGTCACTGGTTTAAACGAAGCTCGTGACGGTAGCTTACCTGATCCTAAATCTTTAGTAGGCGTTCAAAAACTAGCGGCAGCTAATTCAAACGTAGCTACACGACATATACTTTTGTCGTCTATGTATTTAACAGCTTCTGTTGCTGAATCGCTGTCGCTAAGAATATCAGATATATTAGAGTACTCTCCTACAGCAGATGCTTTCGCTCAAGCACTAGGCTCACACAACGTAGCTACGCTTTCTGAAATGACAGAATTATATTTATATGACTTTGGTATATTCATTGAGCTAGAGCCAGACGAAGAACAAAAGCAATTGTTAGAAAACAACATTCAAACTGCTTTAGCCCAGCAATTAATAGACTTAGATGATGCTATAGATATTAGAGAGGTTCGCAATGTAACTTTAGCTAATAAGCTTTTAAAAATAAAGCGTAAACAAAAACAAGAGCGAGATCAAAAAATCCAACAAGAAAATATCAAAGCGCAAGCAGAAGCGAATACGCAAGCTCAACAAGCCGCTGCTCAAGCTGAGATACAAAAAAATCAGGCAAAAACTGAAGCGGACATGCAAGTAGAAGGCTTAAGATCTTCTAACAAATTATCATATCTTCAAGAAGAAGTTAGACTTAAAAAAGAGTTAATGCAATACGAGTTTGAATTAAACAATATGCTTCGTAATGAAGAGCGAGCTTCTAATGAAAGAATAGAGGGTATGAAAGAGGCTGGAAAAGATAAGCGAGAAAAAACAAAGCAAAGTGCTAAAACATTTGAATCTTCAGGTAATGATGTACTTGGAGGCGGAGTAGGTTTAGATAAGTTTAACCCACAAATAGGAACATAATTATATAATATTTTATCATGGAAAATAAACAAACAGATCTTGAAGAAGTAATTCAAGAGGTCGAACAAGAAACACCACAAGTAGAGGAGGCAACTCCTGAGCTTGATTTAGAAAAATTTGATAGCAAAGATAATCCAGACATTATCAAAGTAGATTTAAGCAAACCACCACCAACAAATGAAGTTGAAGAAAACAACTCTGACAACACAAGAGTGGCTAGAGTCGATGAAGATGCCGAGCCCGCACAAAGTGAAGACCAAGTACAAACGCAAGGAGAAGCACAAGAAGAAGTACGAGTACTAGAAGAAGTAAACGAGTTTAAAGAAGAAGTGTCAGAGGCTTTAGATCAAGCCGAAGCTACTGGACAACCTTTACCTGAAGGCGTACAAAAACTTGTTGACTTTATAGCTGATACTGGTGGTAGCTTAGAAGACTATGTAAGACTTAACAGAGATGTTAAAGACATTGATGATCAAGATGCGTTACGAGAGTACTACTCAAGAACTAAACCTCATTTAGATTCTGAAGAAATAAACTTTCTTTTAGAAGATAAGTTTTCTTACGACGAAGAGCTAGATGAAGCTAAAGATATTAAAAGAAAAAAGCTGGCCCTCAAAGAGCAAGTTGCCGAGGCCAAAGCCTACTTAGACGGGCAAAAGTCTAAATACTATGAAGAAATTAAAGCTGGAAGCAATTTAACTAAAGATCAGCAGAAGGCTGTTGATTTCTTCAATAGATACAATAAAGAGTCTGAGCAAAATCAGCAAGCAATAACTAGACAAAGAGATACGTTTAATAAAAAAACAGAACAATTGTTTAACGATAAGTTCAAAGGTTTTGAATACAACGTCGGAAACAAAGTGTATCGTTTTAATGTAAACGACGTAGATCAAGTCAAAGAAACCCAATCTGATATTAATAATATGTTTAAAAAGTTTTTAGACGAAAATGAAGCAATGTCTGATGCTAAGGGTTATCACAGAAGTTTATTCACAGCTATGAACGCTGATACAGTTGCACAGCATTTTTACGAACAAGGCAAGGCTGACGCCATAAAAGAAACTATGGCTAAGTCTAAAAATGTTAACATGGACCCGCGTCAATCGCATAACTCGATTGAAGCTGGTGGCATTAAAGTTAAAGTGCTAGGTGACGATTCAAGCTCTTATGGTTTTAAAATTAAGAATAAAAAATAAAAATTAAGAAAAAATGGCAATTACAGGAGGAAGTTTGTTAAACAGCGTGCCAGCTCCACAAAAGCAAACGCTTAACACAAACTATTTAGATTTTACGTCCGGAGCAAATGACTGGGCGCAACAATACCTTCCGGATCTTATGGAGAAGGAAGCTGAGGTTTTTGGACCTCGTACAATTTCTGGTTTTCTTGCGCAAGTAGGAGCAGAAGAATCAATGACAGCTGACCAAGTTATTTGGTCTGAGCAGGGTAGATTACACTTATCTTACAAAGGTAATGTAAGCTCAGCTACCGCGGGTGCTGACCCAGGTACTAGTGTATCTAATATCGCTCAAATAACTATTGAGGCTGATATTGATGAGACAGCAGGATTTACTGCTGCTAATCACGGCATCCGTGTAAACGATACTATCATTGTGTCTAACTCTGATGGTATTTTTAAATGTTTAGTATCTGTCGTAGCAAATGAAGTTATAGATGTACTTCCTTACGGACAGTCGGCTTTATCAGCTAATACGGCTACAAAAGGAACTACTATTCTAGTATACGGTTCTGAATTTGGTAAAGGAGACAGCTACCGTTTGGCTGCTGGTACTACTAACACTAGTGATTCTCGTGGAGCTAACGAGCCAGACTTTAAGTCTTTCAGCAATAAGCCAATTATTATGAAGGACTACTACGAAGTATCTGGATCAGATGCATCTCGTATTGGTTGGGTTGAAGTAGCTGCTGAAGACGGTCAATCAGGTTACCTATGGTACCTAAAGGCTGAAGCAGACACTCGCGCTCGTTTTACTGACTACATTGAAATGTCAATGCTAGAAGCTGAATTTGCTACTACTGCATCTGAAGTTCAAGGTTCTACAATACTACCTGGTACAACAACTAACGCAGCTAATAACGCTGGTACAGAAGGTTTGTTCGCGGCTATTGAGTCTCGTGGAAACGTAACTTCTGGTATTACTGGTTTAAGTGGCGCTGGCGACTTAGCTGAGTTTGATGCTATTCTAGCAGAGTTTGATTCTCAAGGTGCAATTGAAGAGAACATGCTATTCGTTAACCGTGCTACATCATTAGCTATTGACGATATGCTTGCATCTATGAATTCATACGGTGCTGGTGGTACTTCTTACGGGGTGTTTGAAAATGACGAAGACTTGGCTCTAAACCTTGGCTTCTCTGGTTTCCGCAGAGGTTCTTACGACTTCTATAAGTCTGACTTCCGTTACTTAAACGACAAAGCAACTCGTGGATCAATTAACGCAGCTAACGCAGCTAACGCTATCCGTGGGGTTATTGTTCCAGCTGGTGTTTCTACTGTGTACGATCAAATGTTAGGTAGAAACCTTAAGCGTCCGTTCTTACACGTACGTTTCCGTGCTTCTCAAACTGACGATCGTCGTATGAAGACTTGGGTTACTGGTTCGGTAGGTGCTGCTACATCTGCGCTTGACGTGATGCAGCTTCATATGCTTACTGAGCGTTGCTTAGTAGTTCAAGGTGCGAACAACTTCATGTTATTGAAGTAAACTATATTTGGTGAAACTACCCTACCTTCGGGTGGGGTAGTTTTATATTAACTTTTATTATATTATATTATGGCTAAAAAGAAAAAAGAAGAGGTTATAGAAGAACCTCAAGTAAAAGAAACTGTAGTTGTTGAGGCGCAAAAGCCTACACCACCTCCAGTTGTAGAGAAACCAAAGAAAAAAGGTTGGGAAATTAAAGATAGAATTTATTATCTTAAAGGAAATAAAAAGCCTCTCTCAAGAAGTATTAAGTCACAAAATGTCTATTGGTTTGACGAAGAAAAAGGCTACGAAAGAGAGCTTAAGTATTGTCAAAATCAAAAAACACCTTTTGTTGATGAGATGAAAGGAGATCAAAGACTTGAGCACATTGTGTTTAGAAGTGGTGCTTTATTTGTTGAAAAAGAAAAAGTAACTTTGCAGAAACTTTTATCTTTATACCACCCACACAGAGATAATATATACTACGAGTATAAGCCGGTAGAAGTGGCTGAAAACGAGCTTGACATATTAGAAGCTGAAGTAGAGGCGCTAATGACAGCTAAGTCTATAGATATCGATCTGGCAGAAGCTATTATGAGAGTTGAGATTGGTTCTAGAGTGGCACAGATGAGTTCTAAAGAGCTTAGACGCGATCTGTTGTTATACGCTAAAAGAAACCCTTTCTTGTTCTTAGAATTAGTAAATGATGACAACGTAGTTCTTAGAAACTTTGGTGTTAAAGCTACAGAGCAAGGTATTATTAAACTTTCTAACGATCAGCGATACTTTATGTGGGGCTCGAACAATAGAAAGATTATGACAGTACCTTTCGACGAGCATCCTTATAATGCTTTAGCAGCTTGGTTCAAGACTGACGAAGGTATGGAAATATACTCTAATATAGAGAAAAGATTAAATTAACTAGTTATGTGACTGCCCTTCGGGGCGGTCACTAAACTTAAAAACGAATTATGGCAGTAAGTGTAGACACGGTATATCAAAGAGTATTAGCTCTTGCAAATAAAGAGCAAAGAGGTTATATTACACCACAAGAATATAACTTACTTGCCAATCAGGCTCAAATGAGCATATTTGAATCGTATTTTTATGCGATGAATTTACGTGAGCGTATAGACACTAGCGAAAGTGGTTTAGAAGTAGATGAATCAGATGTGCTAGAGCTCATACATAAAAAGCTAGGGCCATTTGCTTCTAGCGAAGTTGTAACAAGTGGACATACGTTTCCTGAAAACATAAACGTTAGTGGCACTAACTATGAAGTGTTTCAGACCGGTCACGTGTTTTTTAACGACCAAGTGTGTCAACATATAAGTATAAATGAAGCAGAGCGTATGAAGCGTTCTGTACGACATATTAATTCTACTGCAGGCCAAGCGCCAGTGTACGCGCATAATAGAGTTACCGGTAGAGATATAGTTGTTTACGCAGGAAGTGCAACAGCTGAAGCATCTAATGTA
>Ga0208666_1000489_pt1 | contig 18754 bp, 21 predicted proteins | sample 5B_taG_FD_184078 | JGI IMG/M metagenome (GOLD analysis project Ga0208666, IMG submission 184078) | Marine viral communities from the Subarctic Pacific Ocean - 5B_ETSP_OMZ_AT15132_CsCl metaG (SPAdes) (version 2) | ecosystem: Environmental > Aquatic > Marine > Oceanic | place: Pacific Ocean...
TTCTTCGACAGACAAAAAACTGGCAAACAGCATTATACTCACCAAAATCGTAGCCTTTGATCCCCTCTTTAAAAATCTTTTGACTCTTCACTTTGGTATGAAAACTAAAGTGTTTTGTGAATGTTAAGGTGTCATATCTTTGCTTTATAGAATCTACAGTCTCATTTAGGCTGTATAGAGGTAAGTGAGAATCACTAATCAGTGTAAAGTATTCATTTTGATCGTCCACTAGCGCAGACTTCATTAGCTCTACAGTAGCCTCGACTAGGGAAAACTGCCCCCACTTTGTAGGGACAGTATTCTTAATAAAATATTCTTTGAATACAGAACACTTTTTATTTTTAGAGTGGATGTAAAGATTGAAGGTTTCTTTGTCGCCACCATTAAAGAACTTCTTCCAAATGTTTTTATGATTGAAGGAGTCTAAACTGAGATTTAGAAAAGCTACTTTAGCATTCTTAGATAATCTCATAAATTAAAGTATTCTTTTATATAAATTAACAAAACCGAAACCCAAATTCCAATAGCATATCCCGTGATTAAACAAAAAAATGTAGTCCCAAATATTATTCTTTTTATTTTGCGGTATACCACTTTGGAGTTTCGCTGTATGCCCATTTTGCCATGTAAGATTTGTCGTGATTATAATACTCGCGATACTTTTCCACAACAGAGAGAGTTTCGAAGTTTGGTAGTTGTCTGCATCTTTGATCTTGAGCAATGGCTACAGCAAATTCTGTTTGCTCCTGCTTGTCGAAGTGTAAGCGATGTTTGTTTTCCAGAATCCAAATAAAAGTCTCTGTGCTTTTGTGGATCTTACCATATCGACTGGTATATTCCTTGAGGAGTGCCGCAGTATGCTGAGTAAGCCACTCAAAGTTACCACGGGATTCTCTAGCCCAGATCGCAGATGGATGGTTATAGTGAGTCTTCTTGTATGGAGCTTCAATATCTTGCATCCAGAATGTAGTGCAGAGGAGTTGGTTGCATTCAAGGATCATCTTGACGCAGTGCTTGTCGCAATGCTCTTGGGCTGCAATCTCAGGGTCTTTGTTGAGGCAAAATATATTCATAACTCCGTGAGTATATCGGGCAGCTACTCAGCGTCAAGAGTTTTTGCCCTATTTTTTAGCAGGGGTTCTAGATCGTATTCGTAACAGTTGATTCCTGCCATCACATAATCCCACATTGTACTCTCTAATCTGCCAGAAGGCTCAATTTCTTGAACTAAATCGTCAAAAACCTTTCGTTTTTCTAGGTCTAGCTCTGATACACGCGCTTTAGCTTTCTTAATCAAATCCAATTCTTCTTCAAGGGTCATATTTTTATTTTAATTAAATACTCAAAAATGTCAAGAATTAAGTGTAATCATAGGTATGAAGAGACTTTCTTCCGTAAATATTCTCAGCAAGAAGATTAAAATTATTTACGAGGAAATGGAGGATTGGGGGGAATGTTTGATGGATGATAAGGTAATTAAATTGAATAAAAAATGCCTAACAGATCCAGAACAGCACTGGTGGACCTTGGTTCATGAAGCAACTCATATGATTTTTGAGATGACAGGTTTAGCCTTCATGGAAATAAACGACGAAGAAGCTTATGTGAGGTGTGTTGAGAACCTTGTAATTCCTTGGGTTCTTGAAAACATGCATTTAAAAAAAGTGAAAAAATAAAACATTTTAGGTGTAATAATTAGTATGCCTTTACCAACGCCCAAAAACGGAGAAAAAAGATCTAAATTTATGAGCCGCTGTATGGTTGATATTGCAGCTAAGGACGAGTTTAAAGATATCAAGCAAAGGATTGCCGTTTGCTCTTCTCAATTCCAAGATGCTGAAAGCAAAGCTTCCGTAGTTCTTGGAGATGAAGATAAGATTTTGTTTTTCTCTAGCGCAGCGCCTAGTGTAATGCAGCACTACTTTGAAACAAAAGAAGAAGCTCTAGAGGATGCTAAGAAGTTGGGTCTTAAGGGCATCCACCCTCACACAACAAAAGATGGTAAGACTTTATATATGGCTGGGCCAGATCATAAAACGTTCATGAAGCGTCATGATGAGATCTTAAAGGAGAAAGAGAAGTCTGATAGCAGCTTGTGGGAAAACATCAGAAAAAAGAAAGAGCGAATCAAGAGCGGCTCTGGTGAGAAAATGAGGAAGAAAGGCGACAAAGGAGCGCCCACCCCAGATCAAATCAAAAAAGCTAAAGGAGAATAAGAAATGCCACGATTAACTCAATCAGAAATACATTCAGACTTCTCTTTTGTGTCAGGAACTTGGACTGGCTACAGAGCAGAAGTTACTGGGTTTTACAATGACTATACTGATAGCGAACTGAATGACCACATCACCAGAGAATTCAATAAGAAGATCAGAGATTTAAGTCAAGACCAGTCTCTGTATATTTCCCCGTTTGATGCTGGTTTACGTTACACTGGGGACGGTTCCTCATTTAACGGTTAAAAAGACTGCCTCTTCAAAGTTTTAAACATGTCATACAGGTATTGATCCTGCTTGCCAGCTTTTCTTACTTTAGTCTTCATTTCAAATGAATGTGATGTATGGGCGATCTCTCTTTTAATCACCCAGCCATCTTCAATAAAATAGTCGGTATCCCATTCAAATAACTCTGAAATATAATCAAGAGCAATCAAGTGTCTTTGACCCTCGGAGATCTCAATTTCGACTTCCTGCTTACCTGTAATCTTCATGTCTATGTATTACACTATTTGCCCTCGGATTGTCAAGAGAATATTTTCCCTTGGTGAAAAGATTTTTATACAAAAAGTCCCTCACCCCGAATATTCAGAGTGAGGGAGCTTAAGGTTTATAATATACTAAAAAGTATTACTTATCTTCGGATTTGTCCTTAGCTTTTCCGACATTTACAGCCAGAAAATCAATAACGGAATAGATCTTAGATAACCAAGAACCTTTTTGTGGGGTTGGGGAGGCGGCGGCAATGATTGATGCTGCTGCGATAATAGCAGTAACCCAACTAAACCAAGCTTCGTCCTCAACAAGAGAAATAATAGCGTCCATGTATTATATTACACCTAAAATCAAAAATTTGTACTATTTTCCTTGGCCTCTATAAGGTTTTTTGTAATTTGTAGACGTTTTAGTGGTGGATGTCTTGCTTTTGGCGTGAATACCTTTCCTCTTAATCTTCTTTTTTTTCTCAAAAACTGCTGCTTTTCTCATTTTAAATGTTTTTTAATTATCTTTAACAAATTGCCCGTCTACCATCTTACCAGTGCGACCTTTAATTACATCATAAGCTGCATTTAAACAGTCTGTAGTGTCCAGATCCACCATCTTAGCGAGTAAAACAATAGTAACTAACATATCTCCAATACCATCTTTAACTTCTGCAAGAATATCCTCTTTATTTTCGGGAGCGATTCCAAGAACTTCCATAAGGTTCGGCTGATGATCAGAATCATTTAGCTTTTTTAAAGCTGCTCTTGTTTCATCAAGCTCTTCTTGCGTCTTGTCTAGTTGGCGAAGTGCGGTAGAAGAATCTAAAATTCCTTTACTTTCTCCCCACTCAATCACTAATTCACTTAGTTCTTCGTATTTCATAGATTCTTGTCGTTTTAGCATGTTGTATACAGCTTTCTCAAAAGGTCTCATAAGTTGATTGTTTTTGGAGCCATTTCTTGCAGCTCTTCACAAATGCGAATGATTTCACTTCCGCTCATACCCTTGGATAGTTTTTTTAGTTTACTCATCTCCTTGTAGAATAGTTCATAATCTCTATCTTGGTAGATGTATTCCTGCTGGTCTCCATCATGACGGAGAATAAAATCAGAATATGTTTCATAAAGTGTTGGATCGATACACTTCTCAATTGGATCATAAGAAGCTTTACCCACAACATAATTAAATATATCGGATTTGTTGACTGAGATATTTACTATTTCTTGACTCATATTTAACGTAACAGCCCAACCATAACGATCTATGGTTGGGCTGTCAATGTTTTTTAAAAAAAGATTTACTAAGCTTGCCCCTCTTCTTCTTGTGGGGCCATTTGTTCTTTCGTTTGCTCTTGAATTTTAGTAGCGAGAAATGATCCCGCTTCAGCAACTTGAAGACCTTGAGCCTTAACTGCGATATCAATAAGTTGTAGAAGTACGTTGGCTTCGTTTTCCTGTAGAGAGAGTTTAATTTCGTTCATTACTACTTAATAATAACAAACATTAACCCTGTTTCAACTAAAATTTTAGTTAGGATTCGTCCACGGGGGAGCTTCTGTCAAATTTGACGGGGTTATTAATTGGTTTATTTGATCGTCAAGGTTACTCTTGATTTTCGCGACATCTAAATTACCGTTCTCAAGCCAACCTTCCACAATTGACTGTGTTAGATCCTCGTATTCAATGTAATTTTCAACGTCAGGTTCTGCCAAATTGTAAGCTCCAAATACATTAGCGGTGTAAGGTTCGTTATCTTCACTCGTCTGATCTGAGGTGGCATACATGCGCCAATGAATTGTGTGAACTACTCCAGTTAATGAGTCTTGCGTTGGATATCTATCCATCGCGTTGATTTCCCAGTTATATGTGTTAGCCATTTTTTTTTGTTTTTTAATTATTTTTATTTATTAACCCACTATCCAATTACTTCCGTCAGAGAATACGGGAACTAAATTACTACCTCCCGCAGATACAGTAGCGCCAAGATTAACATCTAATACACTACTTGCGTCAGAAACAAACGATCTTTGACCTGCTGGAGAAGCAGATGGTAATGCTGCTACGGTATAGACTTTATGTGTGATGGTTCCTTCTACATGAAGAGCTGTACTTGGACTCGCTGTATTTATACCAACCTTATTGGACGAAGACCCACCACCCGCATTAACTCCAAACATGATATCGTAACCCGATCCTCCTGCGTTATATATTCTTAAATCTCCACCAGCGTGGTTAAAATTCCACAAGTTAGAAACGTCACTACGACCAAGCTGCAATGAAACATCACTGCCATTTGTTGATTCAAATTTTGCAGTTCCTTGATATACATGAAGTTCCTGTTCTGGACTGCTTGTATTTATACCAACAGCACCAGTGAAAGACGCATTACCAGACCCAGTAATAGTGAATCTTTTGTTATTATTCGTTCCTAGAGATAAGCTATCATTAAATTCATTAATAAATTCTAATGCATTAGTGTTGTTTTCATATCCCATTCTGCCGACTACTATTGCGCCATCTTGTTTTAAGACGATACGGGCATTATCTGTTTCAGTTGCATTATCAGTATCCGCTTCAATAGTCAATACCGCTGGTCCTGTTGATGCTAAATGAAGTAGAGAGGAGGGACTTGTTGTTCCTATGCCAACGTTACCACTTCTCAAAATACTTAGTAAGTTTGTACTAAAGTGTTGGAATCTGAAAGCACTATTGGTTGTCGTAGCAAATGTGCTATTATTGTTTTCTCTAACGTTAAACACCATGTCGCCAGCTGTATTCCCGTTAGCTGTCGCAGCCATTAAATACATACCTACTGCGTTCGCAGTTTGCCTTCCAAGGATTGTGGGGGTTGTAGTGCCAGATACAGAACAAATGCTAATAGATCCATTCGGTGCGGTTGTTACTGGAATTGTTGTTCCCGCTGCTACTTGTAAATTACAGCCCGGAGCCGTTGACCCTATACCTACTTTACCATCATTTAAAATAGTAAGAGCTTCAATTTGAGAACCAGCAGCTGAATTATCAGTAAAAAATGCTAAAGAATTATTAGCTCCTGAGCCTGAACCTTTGTATCTTAGAGAGAATCCGTAATTACTAGAGTCACTCTCTCCCTTGTTAACGCTAGTGCCTCCATCGACCCTCAAAACGTTTACATCGTTACTACCTCCTCCAGCGCCTATTCTTATAGCGGTTCCATTATTAGCTTGAACCATTCTGATTGTGTTATTAGCGCTAGCTGTATCACCTCCTATATCTAAGAGATAGTCTGGACTTGTTGTTGTTATTCCAACTCTACCATTAGAATTAACTGTTAAAATTTTAGTATCGTTAGTAGAAGCTACTTGTAATGCTCTAGTTGCAGATGAGGTTGATCCAGCTCTAATAAGCACCCCATCTCCATCTGCATTGGTATTATATATCCTAGATATTAATCCTGTCCCACTATTCTCTAAAGCAAAAGGATAAAGTGGACTTGCCGTTCCTACACCAAGCTTATTAGTTACACTAACCTTAGCGTCTCCTAAGATTGTAGTACCGCCAGCAGAACCAATGTCAAGGTTACCAGCTGATGTATCAATCATAGCTGAATCTGTAACACCAATCTGAACGTCCTGACCACGAACACCGTTAGAACCTGTAACGCCTCCAGCGGTAATGTTCCTACTTGAAGTGTTGCCCTGAGCCAGAACCTCGTCTAGAGTTTGATCGTCAGTTTGAGCAGAAATAGGCGTGAAACCCAAAGCATCCGTAACGTCACTGGAACTGATGCCCGTAATAAAGTTAGCAATATCGTTATCGTTGACCAACGCACCCGTAGTCGAAGGGTTTACTGGAGTGTAACCCAAAGCGCTAGTGACGCTGCTGGAACTAATACCCGTGATAAAGTTAGCAATATCGTTATCGTTGACCAACGCACCCGTAGTCGAAGGGTTTACTGGAGTGTAACCCAAAGCGCTAGTGACGCTGCTGGAACTAATACCCGTGATAAAGTTAGCAATATCGTTATCGTTGACCAACGCACCCGTAGTCGAAGGGTTTACTGGAGTGTAACCCAAAGCGCTAGTGACGCTGCTGGAACTAATACCCGTGATAAAGTTAGCAATATCGTTATCGTTAACCAACGCACCCGTAGTCGAAGGGTCCACTGGAGTGTAACCCAAAGCGCTAGTGACGCTGCTGGAATTAATGCCCGTAATAAAGTTAGCGATATCGTTGTCATTGACTAATGCGCCCGTAGTCGAAGGGTCCACTGGGATATAACCCAAAGCACTAGTAACGCTACTGGAACTAACACCAGTAACATAACCCTGACTAGTGACAAAACTCTGAGTAGCTACAGGTTGACCACCACTCATTGTTATACCCTCCCCAACAGCGAGATGACCTGTCTTAATATCTACGCCATTATTAAAGTCAATGAACAAGGCATCTGATCTATTTGGAGCTTTTGTTCTATTATCATCATCTGACAAATAAATATAACCATTATAAGTGCCAGCATCACCATCAACATGAGATCCAAAAATTTGAACCGATTCAGAACTTTGAAGAACATTACCTATTCCACCAACTATAATACTGTTTCTAGACCCAGCTATTTTGTTACCAGATCCTCCACCAATAAAAGCGTTTTCAGAGTCTTCATTGATCTCGTTATCTGCTCCCCCAACGATACTGGAAAAGCTTGATTCAAATATTCTTATTCCTGAACCAGCACCAATAAAGTTGAAGTTGGCATTACCTGTTGCTGCTCCAGCATTTTCTTGACCTGAAATTATATTGTTGGTCCCCACAACAATAGCGTCAAAATCACCGTAGATTTTATTTTTTGTTCCAGCTAAAGCTACAGACGCGAAAGAATTAACCTCGTTGGAGTTTTCGGCAGAACTAGTATTAACATCAAAGCTAAATTTATCAGATCTTATTCGAACACCTCCAAGGCTACCTCCCTCCGCACTACTAGCACTAAATCTAGCTGCACCAGCAAGGAAATTAATCTCAGCGCTTTCATTACTCATATTGAGGTTATTAAGCAAAGAAATTTCATTAGATGTAGTACTACCTATATCTGTAACCGACTGAAGACTCTGCAAGCCTAGTTCGCTACTACCTACCGGGGTGCTTACAAAGTTGTGGGGTCCAGTCCTCCAAACATCCCCCGTGCCAAATTGACCATAAGTAACAAAATGTAAGAAAAATTCTGAAGAATCAGTAAAACCAAAAGAATTCTCTCCAATGTTGAATGCAAATTGAGGGCTTGACTCTAATATGGGTGTACTTAAAACAATCTGAGGGTCTATTAGATTAACAAACTCACTGGAACTTTTAGTACTATATACTTCTAGTTTGTCAAAAACTATATAGTTAGGGTCATTAAAAAAATTTATAACGCCAGTTATACCACCCGTTTGACCAATTGCCGAAATTGTAGATCCAGCCGATGCTGAGCTGCTAAACCTTTTTGCTCCACTAACATCTTGAACATCAATACCGCTAATATACGGATGGTTTCCATACAGAAATAGTCTCGTTGTTTGTTCTGAGTCATCATTACCTACAACTTTCATTTGAACACCAAAATCTTTTTCGTATTCACCAAAAACATTAATGTTATCATATTCAGTGAATGTGAAGTTGTTGGATTTGTAATCCTGTAAGAAATTTTGATAAGCTACCGAACCGTCTTGATTAAGGATATCTACATTTAACTTACTAGTGTAAGGGTTCTCTAAGAAGTCGGATGCGCTATCTACCTCACCACTTATGTTGTCGGTGATTAACGTTTTTAAAGTGACATCTCTTAGTAACCTAACACCACTTACAGTTATCGTTGTCGATAAGTCTGTAAAATCGATGTTCGGTTGTGTGGTGTCAAATTCTCTTAAAATAATAGGCATACTATTCGAATGTTATAAAGTTAATAAATGGTCTATCGAATTCTTCAAAATCTTCGTACAATGCAAATACTCTGCTAGTTGACACTTCAGAATCTAAAAAAACGTTAGAAGACGAGGAGTCGCCAACAGCATGAACACTTAAAGCATAACCCCCAACACCAACTAAATTATTAAATTTAACTGAACTATCAGTGATCCCCGTTGTTGTAGATTTAAGGTTGGGCATATGAAGAGTAGCTTTATAACTAGTAGCGTTTGTCACATCGTCCCAGTTACCACTAATGAAGAATGTTGAAGGATCAGTATGATCAGATGAATCCCCAGTGCTTAAAACAAGATTTTGTGGAGAATTCAAAACTTTATAGGTTTTGTCTCCTAACTGTGTTGCAACATTATAATCGTATGTATTCTCTTTAGTTTCGATTGATATATTTTGTTCAATTAAATGGAATTTGCCAGTATCAAATTTTGAAGCAGCAACCAAATACTCATTAGGAGAATTTTCCTTAATTGAATCAATCTTATAGATACTATCACTGGTATCTTTAAGCTCAAATCTGTATGGGCTACCCAACTTGATGAATGGTAAATATTCAGAAGAATCAACACCACTGACAAAAGACCCATAACTCATATTGCCAACGGAGCCAACAACATTTAAAGTGACTATTTGAGATGGTGAATTAAGAGATATTTCAGATTCTAAAACACCTTTGTGTCTCAAAGTACTTATATCTCCACTAATGTAATTGGAGAATGGGTAAGAATGAGTAGCACTCCTCCTATCAGTAGTTGAAGAGTCAAAAGGCGCTATCACGCCTTTATTAAGATCAACTAAAGTGTGAATACCTGTCCCCACATTAATATAATCTGCATCACTTTCACTAAAGCTGGTTGAGAAAACCCAACCTGTGTGATCTGTATTAAAATATAGCAATCGAGATTGTGAGGAGTCCTCGCCTGTGTAAACTCCGTATTGAGCAAAGGTGCTTTTAGTAGGGTCTGAGTCAGCGAAACCTTCTTTATATCCAGAGAATACATACTGACCAGTATATTTAAAGAATTGGCTTTCAAAAGCATTACCTGTAATTTGAAACATCTCAGCCCTTCGGCGGTCTATTATTGCATCGCCATCAAGATCTGCAATTGAATTTTCTCCAGTGGGATTGTATACGGTAAGTTGACCCGTCATAGAATCCCCGTCATAAGGGCCGCTAAGTTGGATAAATTGTTTTTCAACATCAACATTGAGAATCTTACCGAAATTAGATTTTTTGTTTTTTAAATCATCGTCTACAACAATTAGATCCCCGGGCTGGCAAAGTAAAGCCTCTAATCCTGATGAGAAGGCAATCCTTTGATTCTCTTTAATTGTTCTAAAAATTAAATGTTGCCCGATCCTTCTAGCCATTGCTCTAGATGTAACCCCCATACCATCTACCCTTTGTTTGAATACACCCCTACTTCTTATATCCTCCTCATCCTCAATAACCTCAACTTTTGGAGTGAAGTTTTCAAACCTGTCTAAATAAGACACTTCAACAGTGTTGAATTGTTGATCCCTTCTCAAATTAGAGTAGTTAAACACTCCATCTTTGACATTATTATTATTAAATAATGCGATAGGAAGCTTAACTCTATCGTCAGTAAAAGAAACCTCTGAAGCTCTAAAAAACGTGTGACCCCTAAACAACTTAGAAATGAGCTGTATTGAATCAAAAACCTTCTCATCACTGTTAAATACGATGTTACAAGAGTATCTTGGTTCTAGCCCCCCTCTTCCATCAGGAACACCCTCAAAGAATCCTTCTTCATCAACAGCATCACAAAATCTTCCTATTTTATACAGCTCCCACTTATTGATATCTGTAGAATCGATATGTTGACCTAGACCATATCTAGTATTTACTAATAAGTCATATAGAATCCAAGCTGGATTATCTGTCCAGCCTTCTTTTAAAGTGCCATCCCAGTCACCAATATAAATCCGTTTGTTTATGTCGCTAGCTGAATCAAATTCTGATTTGCGGTCGTAATATCTTTTATCTTTTTTTGGACCCGTATTTTCAGTGGGGAAATAATTTATTGGTATTTTTACACGCTTCAATCTTGCATCAAAAGATCTTTGAGGCATTCCAGAAAAGTTCTTAGAATCTATCTTTGTACCAATGATGGCTGAAAAAGGATACGTTAAGTTTACAGGTATAATCTCAGTTACCTTGAAAAAGTTTAATTCTTTAGATATTAATATTGAAAAAGTTTCTGTAGACAATTTAGTGACTTTAACATATCTTTTTTCTGGAGAAGAGTATACATTATTTTCTGAATAATTATTTACTCTTGGCAAATAGTATGGAGTAGATAAATCAGCGTCTTCCCCTAGATTTGCTACGTCTCTAATATGTGCATGCTGCTCTTCTGTCCCTTCGTTAATCGGGTTACCTATATCTATTAAAGTTGGCCCTTCTATGAGAGCAGATATTCTATAAGTTCTTGAGGATGTAGGTTGTAATGATCCGTCAGAGAGTATTTTCCCAACTTCAATTTGAACGTTCATTATCGCTGGTAGTTTATCTCCAGCTTTAAAATCTCTAGCTTTTGGCTCCGAAACATAAGCCGTTTCAACAGTATCAAAAAGACTATCTATCCTAAGAGTAACAAAAACTTCAGTGACATTAGGGTTTTGCACCACATAAGTAATCGGAGAAGCTGATTCCTCTAACTCATATTCTCGACTATTATTATTCCAAGAAGAGAAAGAAGTTGATGGCTCAACCCCACGACCTCGTATATTATCATTACTACCTTCATCAATTGGTAAACCTTGAGACAAAGTTAGGTTAGGGCCATCGAATTCAGACTCTAGCATATTAATATTCTCTTTGTTGAAGAGGGGATTCCTCTTTAATCTCTGAACTTGACCATTGGTTTTAAATGCTCCAAAGACATTTTTGTCTACGGATTTATCTATATGTATTTTGTTAAAATATTTAAATGGAGATTGACGCTCGTCACCCATTCTCGATTCAATTAAAACATTATTGTAATTGTATTTTGAGTTTCCTACGAAATTATCAGGCTTTTCAGTTAGAGAGAGGGTTGATATTTTTTTAAATTCAGATATGGTTTTATCTATATCGTGAGACTCCTCTTTTAAAAATGGAAGTGGTCCTATATTCTCAGTAGCCTTTTGGATAAAAATGAATCTCTCAGCCGCATCCATTTTCCGTCGATCAGCTTCCGCTAGTGCTAAGTCTTGCGCAAGCTTTCTCCGCCTTTTTACAGTATTAACAAATAAAGGGGATGTAGAGAATTCAGGAATGTGTAAAAATAAAGCCCCAAGAACATTTTCGCCAGTTTGAACCACGCCATTTTCATCGCATATTGGAATTAAAAAGTCTATGTAACTGGAATTTCTTACAATAGGAGACTCTTTACCGTTGGAATCAGTAAATGTAAACCTAACTTTTGTTGGATCTTGAAATGTCACGGCAGACGTACCATTCAAAATATCTCGTTTGGGATAGTAAGTTATAAAATATCCAGCATCATCGCGAGTATAATACAATTGATCTCGCAAGCTGCCTATGCTGCGTTCCTGCCAACCTATACCAAAAAAAGCGTTCATTTTGGTCTCTATGAGCGACCTCATAAAAGCGTTGTTTTTGTAAGTTACATGATACGCATTTGTCAAAGACGCAATAAAAGTCTCTGTCCCATCCCTCTCCTTCCCTCCGATTTTGAATGCTCCAATTGTGTCAATTATTCTCCTTTTGCCGTTAATATTTCTAGGTCCAACATGACCACTTGGATCATAATTTTTGTAAAAACCTACAATAAGTTCTGTTGTGCTAGCATGTAGGTTAGCTCGTAAGTCACTGTCATTCAACACATTAGCCCAAAGAAGGCTGACTCTGTAGCCAACACTACTCCTAAGCATATTATAAGATTCTGCATCAGAGTTATAATTATATTTTCTACTTCCGTGGTTATTTCCGCCATCGTCTAGCGACGTAAAAGTCGGGCGCTCAGAAAGAGCAATTAAAGGATCTACACCATCAACAAGGTTATTCCAAGTTAGAAGCTGATTTGTCGCATCAGCACCTACGCTATACTCTTGATTAAGGTGAGTTATATCATTTACACTACCACCTGACTCTCCACCTTGATCTTTTATATTTAAATTTTGAAAAGCACTAGAAACAGATACATTTATTTTTTTAAAATCTGCTACTGAATTTTGGTTTTCAATATTTTCATTATTAATACCTATTGAAACGGGAGTTGCATCAAAGTAAACCCCTCTTGAAATATCTTCAGTTTCTAACAGATTGCCTTTTGAGTCTACCAAACCTTCAATAGGACCATCTGAAATAAGATCGAGTGTTTCTACAAAACTAAATGATGACCCAAACTGAAAATCACCTATCTTTGGAGGAGATAAGACCGCAGGTTTAACCTTGGGTTTTTTACCCGCTCCATGCAGCCTTTTTTTTCTAGATAGATGATTCATAATTTACAAGCTAGGATTAGAAATCTCTACATCTGATTGGCGATAAGTAAGACCGTCTTCATTTTGAGGCACATAATTATCAGATTGCATTGCATCCACAGTCCTAACAGTTTGAGGTAGAGACTTCATTGATGACTGAATTACGCTAGATCCAACTTTTAATCTTCCGTAACCTATTGGTAGTGGAGATCCCTGAGCCGTCAAATTAATTATACTACTACTAAACATTAAAGATTTACTGTCTCCACCCACAGTTTGTTCACCACCATCAATAGTCTGCGGGTCCATAAGAGCATATTGTATAGCTGTACTAACCAACATGAGAATAATTGATATGCCGAAATCCCCAGCGCCTACAATAAAAGGCACAAAGTCTATCTCTTTAGGATTTTTGTTGTCCAAAAAAGTCTTTTTACTTAGTCTTTCCTTGTTTACAATAATTTCGTAAGTAAAACCCTGTTTCTGTAAATCCACAACAGTCTTTCGGAAGCCTTCTCTATTAACATCTATAGCCCTGATTACGTCTCTAGGCTTATCTATGTCCATTTTGAACACTTTGCCATATTTTTGAGCTAAAATCCCATGTAATCTAATAGTTGTCATAATCCTCCTTAAACCTGTTATGTATATTTACATCTGTTTCTAGATTTTGTGGCTCATAAAGATTAAATTTTTTAGTTTCTAAACTGTATATGAGAAAGGGTATGCAGCAATTATTACACATTTTTACATCAAACTCTGAGGGCTGCTCATCCACGTTGATATGGCTATGGTATATGGCGACCATATCAAATTTATCTTTGAAGATTAGATACTCCAAAGGGTCTAGCATGAAGTTGTTTCTGGGGTCTTCCGATATGTTTTCCAAATGTTGCACTACATAGCTTTCTGTTTTCTCATCAAAACCCAAAAAACCACAAATTTCTACAAATGGGTTATTATCTGAATAATCAACTATTTCTTGTAGTTTTTGTTTTAAATTCATATATTTTGTGATCCTAAAGCTTTGTAATCAAATCCGTCTGTGCCGGGGAACCCACCAAAAGGTAAAGGTTGTAGAGCATTTTGGTTAGCTATAAACTGTTCAAACTTACCTACTGTGTAATCTAGCCTCCGTGTTTCAAATTGGTTAGTGTCGCCAAATCCTGTTAGGTGGTTATCTCCATCCGACTCATCAAGGCTAAGAAATTTACCGCTAACAGTAGCTGTAGTCATGTCGTACCACCCCTTTAAATCCGTCCTTAAGGAGGACAAGTATCCTGTAGTTTCCCCATATGAAAGAGGGGCATAATCACAATAAAGATCTACACGTTTTTGCAGACCATTATCAGTCAAGTAAAACTCTGAATCAGCTATACTATTAGCAGCGCCAATCCAAGTGACTTCATCGTTAGACAATTTTCTGCCCCAAACACAAACCTGAGCTATATCACCACCAAAACAATTTTCTTTATTTATTTGATTGACGGGATCTTCGTTTACCCCTGTAGCTTCACCAAATATAGAAAAGAAATCAACACCAAAATTAAAACGATTTGATCTCATTTCAACTTTGTTTGAGTAACTAAATGTTCCGTATTGATTTTTGTATGGGTTAACAAGTATTTCAATATGGCCTCTTGTTCGTGTTGCCCCTCTTGACATACCTCTGAGAATCACACAGTGAAAATGTTCTGATGATGCTATTTTTGTGGGTATTTTTTTTGTATAGCTTCTGTCATTCTTTTGTTGAGGAGCTGAAAGCTCTAAGAAGAGACCCTCTTCGCCCGGAATTGCAGAAGAAAAGTGTAGGTTAGCTGTAACTCTATCTGTAAATGAGCCTGAAGCCGAAACTTCACCCTCGTCTACAGGAGTAAAAAGTTTATTTGTTCTAGGTAAAGCTTTAGTAGCGAATACCGCAGGGTCCGTAAAATTGCCCGAACTATCTTGAAATTGTTTGTCTCCACGCATCCAAAGAGAAACAGTCCACTCTTGGCTATTGAATATTCCTGTTACCTCGGGGCGTAAAGTAGCTAAAGTTGCACCCTCCTCCCGATCTAGATGTAGATAATTAAAACCCGTTTCCTCCGCACCTAAAGATATTCTTTTTAAGCTATCACTAGTAAATCTCTTTTGACACCCTTCGATCTTTTTGCTGCATCCATCTTTTTGCCAAAAAGATTTGTTATCCTCTGGGTGCTGACCAATATTACCACTAACGCAAACATACCAAGTTTTATGAAAAATTGGTTCATGATCTTGTTGTCTCCCAATTATTATTCTTGAGTTTTCTAAATAAACAGGTTCCCCGACATTATACTGTTTCTCCGCTTCATAGAATAATTGACCCGTCCTTATCATTTCTTCGGTAGCATCTAACACCACCCTTTCTCCAAGCGCGTTAACAAAGGCGCTCCCATCTTCTTGTTCAACAGGTTTACCTTCATATTGGCAACCTAAACCTCTATATGTCCAATAACAGTATTTTGCATTTACCGTTCTATAATTTATGTCAAAGTTGTCAAGATCTAAAGGTAAATTAAGCTCAAACTCAACAAATGCTTTATTTTCTTGAACTTTTTGGCCTATTAAATATTTCTCTGTTGAGATTTCAGATTCAGTATTAGCTAGACCGAAAGGGTTTTGGCCATCGAAGTTTGCATCGTCCAAGTGTTTAACAAAAACTTTTGTTCTAGATATAGAAGCATTTTTAAAATCTTTATATTTACCCAGTAAAAAGGTAATCAACTTGTTATTATTGCTTACTTTAATTTTGGGTCGAGGTAAAGTGCCATCGCCAAAAACCCCAAAACCTTCGGATTCTATAGGGACTGGGACATATTCAATGCCCTGCCAAGTAATGTTTTTGCCAAATAATGAACCGCCGTGGAAAGCGATAGACAGATTCGGGCTATTGGTAGTATCTGGACGCAATGTATATAACTCAACAATTGCTGTTGGCTGTAAATCCAACAAACTCCTTGCTACTTCATTTCTTCCTTCAACCGCCATGTTTAATATTACACTTCTTTTACTATTATAGACAGGATAAATGATAATTAAACAACTAATCAACAAAGAAGAAGCTTGGGATGATTTTCAAGAATTCTGTCAAAAATCTAAACCTTTTAAGGTTTTCTGCTCAGGGTCTAGAATTATGCGAGAACGGTCAATCAAAAAATATTTTGATAATTTCTGGCAGGAATGTAATGTGTATGTCGCTAAGCTAAATAATGAAAACATTCTTTACATATACAATAAGGAATGCGACAACTTTAATTTGATTGAGTTTGTATTCTCTACAAAACCCCGAAATATTAAGAAAACATTTGAAGCCGCTTATTCTATAATGGATTTTATCAGATCTGATAATCACAAATATTTTTCTTCAGTGATAAGGAGAACTTTTAAATCTGACTCATACAAGAAATGGGTTGATAGATACGATAAAAGAGCTATAATATTTAATGATAAGGACGAAACCGTCCTATGGTATAATACAGAAAAGATGAAAAAACAGCTTAAAGTAATAGGCACAAATGATAGCAGTAAACACCTACAAGATAAAATTGTGGATTACGATATAATTAACGTAGAATCTGGTATAAACGCCTGTGTAACTCAAATTAGTATTGATGAACAGAAGTATCTTTTTGACGGGAAGCGTGTCTCCTTACGAGAAGGCAAGTGTCTAATTGAAGGAATGATCTCTGATGATAAAACATTTGTAGCCAAGATAACTTTAGAATTCACACCATAATGAATCAAGAATTAGTAAAATATCGTGTATACGATAAAAGAAAGAAATATCATCACTCGTACCTTTTAAAGGGTGAAGCGATTAATTGCGCCAAATATGTCTCTGGCTCAGTGAAAGTTATAGAAGATGATGGGGAAAAAGAGATTTTTAATAGTAAAAAACAAGCAAAGTAATGTCTCTGATTAAATCCATCTTAAAAAGCATTGAGTTGTATCTCGCCTTGAGGAACAAACTTGCGTTTTTTGAAATCACAGAAAAACATAATAAACAGAAAAATGAATTTATCGAAGAAATTGAAAGGCTACGCGCTATTGGTGACAATGAGTCCAATGATCGCGCTGACTTCTTGCGGGGGCAGCTCCTCACCGAAAACAAGCAGTTTAAACATATATCAGCCGTCTTCCTTGAAGCTCAAGGCGGGTCAGCCGATTCAGACTGAGGAAGGGATTTACACTCCCCAAACTAACGAAGTTTGGCATTCAGATGCTCGTTATAGGAAGCTAGAGCGCGAAGTTTACAATCAATAATTAGCGCTTCCTTCTGAATAGAGGTAGCAAAGCTACAGTTAAAAATAGTAAAGAATTAGCTTCTGGGACTATTGGTAATGTAGTACCATTACCTTGAACAAGAGAATTAGGAACAGCTTCATCAAACACAAAATTGTCCATTCCAAAACAAAAACCTGAATTACCACACTCAGGACAACTTGAATTACCAGTGTGAGTTCCTGATATGCCCCTATCAAAGATAACTACTTTATCGACGTTATTAAAAGAGCTGGGCAGGAAAACATCTCTAGTGCTTGCTGCGCCCCAATCTACACTGGGCAAAGCGTATATCTCCGTAACAGAAGAACTATTTAAGTAGCCTTGAATACCTATATTTTCTTCATTTGTAGCTGGTTGCCCACCAACCGAAGTATTCGAAGTGATCTGAAAATACTGTAAATCGAAAGGGTTGTTATTTTGAAGAGAAATCTCTATAGCAGAGATTGCAGTCCAATGACCGTGAATAACATCATTCCCCACATCATAGTAATCACCTACAGTCTGAAAACTCCAATCTTCGGTAGGTGAAACATATTCAAGAATAACAGATTGCTCTTGATAGCTAATGACCCCATAATTTTGAGAAGTTGTGGTTGTGATGATAGTGCCACCTGATTCTAAGTCTGCCGCCCCACCTGTAAAGGTGACGATAGCTGCTTTACAAAAACAGCATAAGACAAATAGTGACAATAATAGAGGTGTTAATTTTTTCATTTTTTAAGTTTTTTGAGTAAGTAATCTTTAAATTTTGACAATCTTCCAGTGATTTTGCTAAGGAATCTACCTAACCTACTATCTTCTGGCGCAAAAAACGCAAGTGTCCCAACTAGACCCATTGCCGCGATTACAAATTCAGGCATCGAAGACATATAGGGCGCTAAAATTTTGTCGAATATTTCTTCCATGATTAGTAATCAGATAGTTTGGGGGGGTTCGTGGGAGGCTCATTGGAATTAATTTTGAGATCCTCCCTTGCTTGAAGTAATTCCTTATCTCTCTTTATCCTCTCCTCTTCAGAAAGCTCCTCTTTTTCTTCGTTCTCCTGAGAAGATGGATTAGATCCTTTAATGTCACCATAACCTTTTTCAGCGTATTCTCTAATGCCTTCGAAGGTCGAAATGCCTAAAACTGACTCAGTAAACCTATTGAATTTGGAAAATGCTCCATATTCTTGCTCTGTAACAACAGCTATCTCTATACCTTCTGTTTTCGCTGCTTTGGCTTGGAAATAGGTTCCGCTTGCAATTGTCATTACTCCAGCGGTTCCCATTGCTGCCATTTTTTGAGTTGTAGCAGCTATAACTCCAACCCCTACCGTAACGTTTTTTGATTTTTTTGTTAGCCTCTTATTATTTT